>TARA_R110000868_G_scaffold350752_1_pt1 | contig 33858 bp, 52 predicted proteins | sample TARA_R110000868 | Tara Oceans TARA_R110000868 (sample SAMEA4397489) | marine metagenome | biome: Polar Biome; feature: [SRF] surface water layer (ENVO:00010504); material: water (ENVO:00002006), including particulate matter (ENVO:01000060) such as... | depth 5 m | reverse complement strand
ACTAGCAATGATCGTAAAATTTTAAAGAATAAAGAACTTACTGAATTGCGTGATTTTATTGAAGATTCAATGAATGAATACTTTAAAGCAATACATGCACCAAAATTTGATGTAAGTCTGTATTTAACGCAGAGTTGGGCTAATTACACAGAAAAAGGACAACATCATCATAAACACGCGCATTCCAATAGCGTAGTGTCAGGTGTGTTTTATCCGCAAGCCAATAGAGAGTTTGATAAGATTTATTTTTATAAAGATGGTTACGAGCGCATTAATGTTCCTGCTAAAGAATTTAATCCTTACAATTCTGAATCGTGGTGGTTTGAAGTAGGGGCTGGTGATTTAATATTATTTCCTTCTCATTTGATTCACATGGTGCAAACAAAAGAAGATGACAATACACGCATTAGTATTGCGTTTAATACGTTTTTAAAAGGTTACATAGGTTCAGATGAAAATCTAACTGGATTGAATTTGAGGGAAGAATAAAATGGCTCATTACGCATTTCTTGACGAAAACAATATTGTTACTGAGGTTATTGCTGGAAGAAACGAAGGCGAAGATGCGATTGATTGGGAACAATATTACGGTGAATTTCGTGGTCAAATATGTAAACGTACTAGCTACAATGCAAATATTCGCAAGAACTACGCTGGCATTGGTTACAAGTATTATGCAAATATTGATGCGTTTGTTCCTCCGCAACCATTTCCAAGCTGGACATTAGACGCTGATGCGGTGTGGCAAGCACCAATAACTATGCCTACAGATGGTATGTATTCGTGGAACGAAGAATCTCAAGCTTGGGTAAAACAAACATGAATTTAAAATGGATAATTACCGAAATGAACGCTGTTAGCGGCGTTGTTAAATCGGTCAAATACCTTGCTACTTTGTCAGACAACGATAAAAAGGTTGAATCTGAAGGCTATTGGTATTTTGACGAAAACGGTGGTAATCCGCTTGAATCTTTGACCGAAAATCAGGTAATTGAATGGGTACGTCAAGCCACCATGAAAGATGGTGCAAACATGGTTGAGCAACGATTGATTGACCAGTTTGCTGCTATATCTGAACCGGTGCAATTACCTTGGGTTCCTGCTAAGTTTAAATTAGATTTATGAAAACATATCATTTAGAATTTGAAATGCAGGAATTGCAAACAATTGCGACTGCGTTGCATGATTTGCCTTATAAACAAGTTGCTGCCCTATTGCAAAAAATTGATTTGCAAATGGCTCCGCAGCTATTGCCTGTGCCGCCTGAACCTACGGAATAATTATGACTAAGCCAATCGAGATCATTAGCGGAGCTTTGAAGGATATTGGTGCGCTTGAGGCGGGTGAAACTCCAACACCGGAAGCTTCGCAAGATGCTCTTTTTATGCTTAACGGCATAATTGAACAATGGTCAAATGAAAACCAAATGGTGTTTAACGTAACGGAAATTATCTTTACGTTAATTTCTGGACAAGTTCAATACACGCTTGGCCCTAATCCAAGCACACAGAACTTTGTTGGTTCGTCTTTTACAGGTTCTATTTCCGGCACAGTCTTAACGGTGACTGGCATTTTGTCAGGTGCTATTGCGCAAGGCCAAACGCTGTCAGGCACAGGCATTACGGCAGGAACAAAGATTATTAGTAATATTACCGGTGCTGGCGGCAACGTCAACGAGCAAGGTACATACAGACTAAACATTGCGCAGAACGTTGCATCTACAACAATTACTGCTTATTACCAAAAGCCTTTATATATTGATTCTGCGTTTGTGCGGATTAATACAACGTCCAACGGACAGCCTATTCAGGGCGGTGGTTTAGATTATCCGGTGGCTGTATTGGCTTTGCAGCAATACGAAATGATTGGCTTGAAAACGCTGAACGGCCCTTGGCCTAAAGCTTTGTATTTCAATCCTAACGAGGAAAGCGGCAATTTGTTTGTGTGGCCTAATCCTGCGCAGGGTGAACTACACATGTTTGCCAATACGATATTCCAACGGTTTGCTACCGATCAAGATGACTTTGTATTGCCGCCTGGCTACACGATGGCGTTGCGTTGGTGCTTGGCTGAACGTTTGATGCCTATGTATGGCAAGAATTCACCGGTTCAGGTTGCGATGATTCAGCAATATGCGGCACAAGCCAAATCAACGTTAAAACGAACCAATATGTCACCTTTGCAAGTTTCTAATTATCCAGATAGCCTGCTTGGTGGAAAAGCTAAAGATGCGGGTTGGATTCTGACCGGCGGTTTCCTATAAAGGGTAGGTCATGCCAGATTTTGGTTTTGTCGGCCCTAGTTATGAAGCACCTTCGATCTACCAAGATGCGCAAGAGTGCATTAACTTTCGTCCAGAAATTGACGCATTAAAACAGCCAGGTCAGCGTGGTGTTGTGTCTTTGTACCCAACGCCAGGGCTTACTTTAAAGGCTCTTTTAACGGCTCAAGCTGAAGTTCGTGGGCTGCGCACAGTATCAGGTGGCGAATACATGGTTGCGGTTTGTGGCGCTTCTGTGTACGTTATAACGTCCAATTTGACCGCTTCTATTATTGGTCAGCTAAACACTTCAACTGGTATTGTTGGCATTACGGACAACGGTCAATCTGTTTATATTGTTGACGGTGCTTACCGCTATACATGGCGCATTTCTACGCCTACTACGGCTATTTTCACAGGTTCTACGTCCGGAACTACCCTAACCGTTACAAACGTCTCTAGCGGCACAATAGGGGTTGGGCAATCGTTGTTTGGTTTGGGAGTTGCAAACGAAACCATCATTACTGCATTAGGAACAGGTTCCGGCGGTGTTGGTACTTATACGATCAACATTTCGCAAACGCTAACAACTAGGGCGATGAATTCGTCGGCAGTTGCTGCAACGTTTACCGGTTCTATTAGCAGCGGAGTTAATTCGGTAACTATTACTAATCAAGGCAGTAATTACTTAAACCCTGTGGTAAGTTTTGGTACGCAATGGGCTGCAACTACTTCTGTATCTACAGGAGCGCAGATTTTCTACGGTGCGAATCTTTATACCGTTTCTTCTGGCGGCACTACAGGTTCAACGCCGCCAACGCATACAAGCGGTTCTGCGGCTAATGGTTCAACTACGCTTGCATATGCCGGTGTGGTGGCTACCGCTACAGTAACGCAAGAAGGCGGCAAGATTACTAATGTAAGCATGGCTAATAGGGGTTCAGGTTATACAACTGCCCCAACGGTTACGTTTGCAGATAGCTTGGGCGGTACTGGCTCAAGTGCTACAGGTACAGCGGTGTTGGTTGCCAACTCTTTGCAAGTAACTTCCATAACAGGAACGTTATTCTTAGGCCAAACGATTCAAGGTGCGGGTGTTACTGCTGACACTATTATTACGGCTTTTGGTACAGGCACAGGCGGTGTTGGAACGTATAACCTGAACTATACCCAAGCAATTAGTTCGCAAACAATGTATGCGCTGAACTGGACAATTTTGCCAGCAACAGACGGAGCATTTAGCGGCGGCAATTCTGTTGACACTTACGACAATTATTTTGTTTATAACAACCCAAACACGCAGCAATACGGTGCGTCTGACCTGCTTTCACCTATTTCAAATAGTTTGAGCTTTGCGTCTAAAGATGGTGCGCCAGATGATTTGGTTGCGCTAATTGTTGACCATCGAGAAATTTATTTATTGGGTGAAGCTTCTAGTGAAGTTTGGGTTGACGTTGGAACTGTGCCATTTCCGTTTCAAAGGATACCAGGCACAAACACACAACATGGTTGCGCGGCTAAGTTCTCACTTTCAAGGCTAGGTAATTCCTTTGCTTATGTAAGTCGCAACTTGCGTGGTCAAGGCCAGATAATGCAGATAGAGGGCTATAAACCAACCCGTATATCTACACACGCAGTTGAACAGACGTTAGTCAATCAATACATTGATGACGCTATTGCTTGGACGTATCAGTTAGAAGGCCATGAATGTTACGTTGTGACGTTCCCAACTTTGCAGCTTACTTGGGTTTATGACGCGACAACTCAAATGTGGCACAAGTGGTTATATTTAAATAACTTGGGAGAGTATGAACGTCATCGAGGCCAATGTTCTGCTGTATTTCAAGGCATGGTTTTGTGTGGCGATTATGCTAATGGCTCAATATATGAGCTAGACCCTGAGAACTATACTGACAACGGTCAGAATATTAGAAGGTTGCGTCGTGCGCCGCACTTGGTTGCAGACTTTCAGCGACAGTATTTTGACGAATTGCAGATACAGTTTCAGCCTGGCGTTGGTTTTACTGGTTTATCTACAAGCGATCCAGCAATTCCAGGTGCGGTTTATTTGGGCGATACTTACGCTATTGCAGAAAATCAAACATTAACTATTCCTATTGATGGTACTTATATTTTAGGAATGGCTGAGTTGACAGTAAATATAACGACTAATAACCCGCAAGCTATGCTGCGGTGGTCAAATGATGGCGGTTCTACATGGTCAAAAGAGTATTGGGTAAGCATAGGAACTATTGGGCGTTACAAGAATCGTGCTATTTGGCGGCGTTTAGGTATGGCTAGAGATAGAATTTTTGAAGTATCTATGACCGATCCGGTTAAGACTGTGATTGTGTCGGCTAACCTTAAAGCGTCGGCAGGGGATAACTAATGTCTATCACGCAAAATACGTCATCAACGCAGCCTTATCCACAGACAGAATTTCTGGATACGGTTACAAATAGACCGACAAGAGCTTGGCAACAGTTCTTTTTAAACTTGCTCAATTTCTCAAGCGCAACGTCAGCAACGACAGGAAGTGCAATCCTTCCGACTGCGCCTGTTGGCTTTATAAATATCACCGTAAACGGCAAACCGTACAAGGTTCCGTATTACAATCCTTAGAATAATCGGGGAAATAAATGGCTTCTACTGCCCAACTTCAACAAGAGTTAGTTAATGCTGTCACTAGGGTTCGTCTTGGTGACGGTGGCCCTGTTCAGGTTAAATTTTCTGATGGCAAAACACGAACTGTTTATCGTGACGGTAGCGGTGCGGAAGATTTGCCAGGCGTTAATTTTAGGGATTTGGAAGGTAGATTTAACGAGGCTGAATCTTCGGCTAGACCGGCTCCGGTTCAACAACCACAGCAACAGCAGCAGCAACCACAACAGCAGCCAGCACCACAAACTACGCCTATTGCACAAGTTGCTCCGCAAGCTGCGCCAACGGAATCAAGTGGCTATCAATTGCCCACACTTAATCAATCTTTGATTGACAAGCAGTTTAGGTATGGAAAAGATCGTAGCAATGAATTAACTATTGGCAATTCTGACATACGTGACCAAATTTATAACGCAGGTTGGAAAGAAAAATCTGATGCGGTCAGAGTATTAACCGGCGCAGGAAATTACGGAATTGTCTCAAACATTGCAGGTATGGGCGGTTCTGAGTTTAAAAATTTACAAGGTGGTATTGCTAATGACAATGATTTTATTGCTGCAGCTCAAGCGGCGGGAATTCAAAACCCAAGTCAATATCAAAAAGCTGCTGGCACTAGTTTAGGAACTATTGGTTCTAAAGTTTTAGATCAAGGCAAAATTTTTAGCCTTCTTCAAGAAAAAGGCAAAGATTTATATACCGTAACAAACGCTATTGAGGGAGCTAAACGAGGTGATGCAGCCATTCACGCAACAGCTACCTATAAATCAGATGGTTCAGGCAATCTTGTACCAGTAACTAATGCTGCTACTGGTCAACCAGACGTTAAATATTTTGAAGCTACAAGGTACAACGAAGCCCCTGGTTTTATGGATACGTATGGGCCATTTCTTATGTTGGCTCCTGCTTTTGGTGGCATTTTGCAATCGGCTGGCGTTATTCCTACTTTTGGTAGTGCAACCGGTACAGCGGCAGGTTCAGCCGGTGGTGGTTTTGTTGGCGGCGGTTTTGGCAGCATTGGCCCTGCCGGTTTTACGGCAAGCGCAGCGGCTCCAATAACTGCCGGATTAACTGCGGAACAAATTGCTAAGAACGTTGGCGCATTTCCCGCAAATGCTGGCGGTTATGGAAGCATTGGAACCGGCGCGGCAACTACTAATCCTTCTTCTTGGGCTGCGGCTAATGAAGCGGCAGGTTTAGGAACTTCTCCTGCCGGAATGCTTAGTCCTTATGCTGCGGCAACAATTGGAGCTAATTCACTTGGTTCGCTTGTTAATAATGCTGCGGGTGCAACAACTGCGCAAAAAGCTTTATCCAGCGTTTTAGGTAACTCTGGATTAATTAATGCTTTAGGTTCTGGCGGTCAAGCTTTAGGTTCTTATCTAAGCGGTCAGGCACAAGCAGACGCAGCAAGAGAAGCGGCAAGAAATCAAATGTTGATGTTTAACACGATTAACCAACAATTTGCGCCGCAACGTGGTGCTGGTTATCAGTCGTTAAATCAGATTAGATCAATGTTGCCAGGTCAATCTATGACTTACAACGAGTTAGGCCAACCTTCTGGCGTACAAACTGGAACGGATTATTTAACCCGCCAATTTTCACCACAGGATTTGCAAGCAGGTCTTGCGCCTAATTATCAGTTTATGCTTGGTCAAGGTCAGCAAGCGCAACAACGTGCGGCTAATGTCGGCGGTGGTTTAATTGGTGGTAATGCGTTGCGTGGTCTTGAGGACTATACGCAGAACTACGCACAAAATGCTTATCAAAACGCTTTTGGCAATTTCCAAAATCAGCGCACAGGCATTTACAATACCTTGGCGGGTATAGCAGGGCTTGGTCAACAGGCTCAAAATACAACTGCGCAAGCTGGTCAAGCGGCTACTACAGCACAAGGTCAGTTAGGTGTTGGTGCTGCGGCAGCTCAAGCAGCAGGTTTGACAGGTGCTGCAAATGCGGCTCAAGGCGGCTTGCAGAATTACCAACAGAATCAGATTCTTCAGGCTATTTTGGGGCAAAACCAAAATGTAGCGCAAACTGCAACGCCACCTTACGCACCATAAGGAATAATCATGCCGGAATATGGTTTTAACTACAATTTAGGCCCACAAGCTAAACCAACAAGTATTGCTGACATGTTGAATATTGCTAATTCTGCGCAGCAGTTTCAGCAAGCTCAACAGCTTAACCCTTTGCAAGTTCAACAAGCGCAACAATTATTGCGGCAACAACAGTTAGCTACGCAAAAAGCTGAAACGCTTGTTCCTGAAGAAATTGAAACCGGTGTTGTTACTTCGCGGGAAGAACGCAAACGTCAACCTTTAAGTACCCAAGAAAAACAATTTGATTACGATAAGAAAAATTCAGATCGTGCGTTTCAATTAATGACAGGTTTCCTGCGTGATCCAGCTATAGTAAACGCAGCAAAAGACCCTGCCGGTGCAAGGCAAGTATTGAATGACATGAACACGCTGTTGCTTAATGGCGGCGTTGACAAAAGAATTACAAAATTGCACATGGATGAATTGGTAAACGTTGCTGAAAATCATCCTGAAAAGTTAGCCACCATTTTACAAAACATAGGTACGGCTGCAACTACTAGCGAATCGCAACAAGGTCGCAGAACGCCACAGCTTACAACTACTGCTGGCGGCGCACCTGCTACTTATACGGCTGAGAGCGGCACAATTGGAATGCCAACAATTCAAGGTCAGCAACCAATCCAGCCTAGTCAACCGGCAGCACAACCAACAACGCAACCGCAGCAATTACCTAAAGTTGGCGGTGTACCATTGTCTTATCCAGTTCGCAAAGCTGGCGACCTTGCTCCATTAGCTCCTAGTGAAGAAGCTGATAGAAAATATCAACAAGCGCAACGTCAATCTTTGCTTGACCGTCAACGAGCATTAACTGACGCTGAAAGAGTTTCTGACGAAGTTATTAAAGTAGCAGAAGAATTAAAAAAAGAAGCCTTTTTTACTAAAGGCGGTATTGCAGCTAATCTTGAGCGCAAATTACAAATGTTTGCACAAAGCGAAAAGTACGATCAACTTGCTAAAGATTTGGCTAATCAAGCGTTACAAAATGCCAAAGTATTAGGAACTTCAGATTCTGTTGCTGGTTTAAATATGTCTGAAGCTGCAACTGGAACAATTAAAGTGCCGCCAGATGTATTAATTGAAATTGCTCGCAGAAACAAAGCAAGCCAAGTAAATATTGATTTGCAAGCTAAAGCTAAAGATTCTTTTTCTAAACAATTTGGCGACAATAACGGTTCAACATTTGACCAAATATGGCGAAACAATAGCGAAAGCAAATTGTTTGAAGCTATGTCTATTGAAAAGTCAAAGATGACTTACAAGGATAAACAAGCTGCTTATAAAAAGCTTTTTGAGGGTTTAACACCACAAGATTTGGCAGACTTTAAAACCAAAAAAGCAAACATTGACGCAATGGTAAACGGTAACTTTACCGGAGTTAAATAATGGGTGCGCTTGATGATTTTTTAGCGGGTGAAAAAGGCGTTCAACCGCAGGATATGTCACAACCCAAAACTTCGGGCATTACTGATGATTTGCTTGATAGATTAAGAATTGTTGAAGGTGGAAAAGAAAAATTTCCAATAAATAAACAAACTAAAGCAATGGGGCCTTATCAATTTATGCCTGATACGGTTCAAATGCTTCATAAACAAGGTTATGAATTCAATCCGTTTAATGAAGAACAAGCTAGGGGTGCGGCAAAACATTATCTTGAACAACTTGTTAAACAAAACAAAGGTGATGTAAATAAAGCAGTTGCTCAGTATGGCGGTCATATTACTGCTAATCCGACTAAATATGTTAATGCGGTAGTTGGGAAACAAACGGAAACAAAACCTACGCAATCAACTAGCGCATTAGATGATTTTCTTAATCAATCTCAAGAACTTGGCCCAAACATTAAAGTTGAAATTGCAGGTACTGTTAAAGAAAAACCAAAATCAATACCGCAAATGCCAGCAACACAAATGCCGCAAGAACCGTCAACAATTGAAAAGCTTGGGCGTAGTGCGGCTGGTTTTGCTGATACCGTTATAGGTGGCATTCAAGCTTTGCCTGGTGCTGCGCTTGCTGAAACAGGTTATGCCGGTGTAAGGGCTTTGGAAGGGCTAGGGCTGGCTGAACCTGGTCGTGCTGAACGTGGCAGGGAAGCTGTATATAAAGAGTTTGTAGAACCTTTCACCAAGCCTGTAGGACAAGCTGCCGGTGTAACTGAAACGCCTGAATACAAAGGCGAAGCTAGTCAGCAAACAATGCAATTTATTGGTGAAAACCTTGATAAAGGTGCTGATTGGATTTCTAAAAAAACAGGCATACCAAAAGCAGACGTTCAAAACATGATGAACACTTTGCTTGTTGCGGCTCCTGCGGTTGGAAAAAGCGTTAAAAATGTTTTGCAAGAACAACTTGCGGTTAAACCTCCTGTTGCTCCAAAAGTTGAGCCAACAATGGAAAAGCCAAAAGTTTCCTACGCCGAACTGCAAGAACAATTACAACGCAAAAAAGGTAAGCCTTTTGAAATGCCTGGCGTTGGCGCAGCTCAAGTTACTGCTGAAAACCAACGTATTGCTAGAGCAAAAGAATTGCCTGTACCTATTGAACTGTCTAAAGATCAGGCTACTAGAAATCCTGCTGACGTTCGGTTTGCCAGAGAAACAGCTAAAGACCCAGTTTTAGGCCAAGCATTGCAAGAAAAGTATGCAAATGACAATTTAAAAATTCAAAAGAATTTAGATAATCTTGTTGAACAAACTGGCGCAGAATTTACCGGCTTGCCTGAGACTGAGTTATCAAAAAAATTAATTGATACTATTGAGCCATATAGAAAACAACGTAAGCAAGAAGTAACTAATGCTTATCAAGCAGCAGATCAAGCAGGTGAAACAGATCAATTAGTTTCTTACAAACCGCTTGTTGATTATATTGAAACTCAAACAAAAAACCGTCCAACAAAAAAAGGTCAGAATCCTATTCTTGGAATTGTTGAGGAAGAATTAAAAGCTAATGATCCTAGCGGCACAGGTCAAATTAATTTAAAAGCAATGGATGATATTTATAAAACCATTGTTAATGAAACAGACCCTACTCAAAAAGGCAGTTTGTATCATAGCGGCAATCTTAAAAAAGCTTTTAACAAAGCTACTGAAGGCGCTGGCGGTGATTTTTACAGGCAAGCAAGAAAATTAAATGCTGAGTATATGACTGAGTTTGAAGATACACCGGTCATTAAAAATTTAACTGCAATCAAAAAAGGAACAACTCAAAGGTCTGTTGCAATTGAAAATTTAATTGATAAATCAATTCTCAAAGGTACTGCTGATGATGTTCGCAGATTGTTTACAACTTTAGAAAAAACGCCAGAAGGCAAAACAATAGCTAATGAATTACGCGGTTATGTTGCCCAACACATTAAAAACGAAGCAACAAAAGGTGTTCAATTAGATATTAATGGTTTGCCATACGTTTCAACTAAAAACCTTGATACGGTAATTAAAGGTTTAGACAAAAGCGGCAAACTTGAGTATTTATTTGGGAAGAAAAATGCGGAATACTATCGCACGTTAAATGATGCAACTAAAGATATACAAACAGTGCCGCAAGGCACAACCAATCCATCGGGAACCGGTGCGCAAATTGCAAGTCTTTTAGCTGAGAGTGGTGCGCAATTTGCATTAAGCGGCGTTCCTGTTCCTATTGCTGGCAGTATAAAATTAGGTTATGGGCAATTAAAAACTAGACAACAACTTAGAAAAATTAAAGATTTTGTTGATTACAGCAAAGGAAAATAGAAATGGCAGTCAATCTTTCACCAATTGGTAACGGCTTTCAGTTCTTTACGACTTTGGGTGTGCCGTTGTCCGGTGGGTTTATTTATACCTACCAAGCTGGCACAACTACGCCGCTGGCTACTTATACAACGTCGGCAGGTACGATTGCTAACACTAATCCAATAGTGCTACAGACGGACGGTAGAACGCCACAAGAGATTTGGCTGAATTCTGGTTCCAACTATAAGCTAGTGCTAACAGACAGCGCCAACGCAGTTATAGCGACTTACGACAATATTTACGGTATTTTGGGCAGTTCTTCAGCAACAACCGCAGTACCGGTCGGTTGCATTCTTATGTGGAGTGGTTCAATAGGTTCAATACCTTCAGGTTATGTTATTTGCGACGGTACGAATGGAACGCCTAATCTTAGGGATCGTTTTGTTGTTGGTGCTGGCACTTCTTATTCGGTCGGTAACAATGGCGGTTTTGCGTCATCCGGAGTGGTTACAAGCGTTGGCACGAATAACCCGCTTTACTACGCTTTAGCGTTTATCCAGAAAACATAAGGTGCGGGTAAATGTCAGACGATACAAACACACGCTTGGCGGTGCATGAAGCTGTTTGCGCTGAACGCTACGGCAGCATTAAAGATAGCTTAGAAAAAGGTTCTAACCGTATGCAGAAGATAGAAATTCTGATGTATATAATTATGGCTTTGGTTCTGCTAGGCCCTGGCGTTGCTGCTGAGTTAATTAAAAAATTTATAGGTATGTAAAATTGATCCTCTCACTATTCTTGCGGCTGCAAAATTGGCTGCTGCTGCTATACGGCAAGGCTGTGAGTTATACCAAACAGCTAAAGCAGATGGCATGGAATTGGTCGATGCCTATGGAAAAGTTAAAGATGTTGTCGGAGAAATTAGCGGTCATTTGGGCGGCTTTTTTAAAGCGCATGAACAACTTGAAAAGCATGTTTACGAGGAAGAATTAAAGACCAAGAAAGCGCGTGACCCTGATCTGTCTGTTAATCAGGAAGCTTTTAACAGGGTGATGGCAATAAAAGAAATGAATAGATTAGAAACAGAGTTACGCGAAACCCTCGTGTACTCTGCACCAAAAGAGCTCGGCGCAATATGGACAGCTTTTGAAGCTATGCGCGATAAGGTGAAAGCGGAAAGGGCAGAGGTTCAGCGTCAAGAACTACAGAAACAGAGGGTAGCTCAATGGCGTCGGGCAAATATAAAAAGAAAAATCGCGGAGCAAATGACGTTAATTCTCGCGGTGTTATTCATAATATCGTGGTTCCTATGGGTAATGATTCTGATCCGAATGAGTCACACGTTTCATGGGCAGTTTTCTTCGCCGTCATCGTGGTGTGTCTTGTGCTAGTTGTTGCAATTCCTGCGCTGGCAATTATGTACGGGGACATGGCAAACGCAACTGCTCGGGCGATGGAAGAAACAAAGAAGATGCGTGAGTTACGCGCAAAGATAATGTTACAAATGCAGGGGGAACAATGACAATGCAAGATATTTTAAAAGCCGTATTGCCTATTCTTGTTGCTGCTATTGGCTGGCTGCTTGGTGAAGTTGGTTCGTTCAATACTCGCCTGACTAAGATTGAAGGTTCTATGCCAGCGTTAATTACTCCGCAAGGAACACCCACAGATAGCCCATTAAGCGCGGAAGCTAGACACAAATTAAAAGAAGATATTTATAAAGATTTGCATGACCTGCAAGTGCGTATTAAATTAATGGAAGAAAGGGCTAAAAGATAATGCTGACATTACTTTCAACGCTTGTTAGTTTCTTGATGGGCGGCTTGCCTAAAATACTCGATCTGTTTCAAGATCGTGCTGACAAATCTCACGAACTAAAGCTGGCTCAGATGCAAACAGAGCGCGAACTACAATTGGCTGCGGCTGGCTATGTAGCACAGCAACGCATAGAAGAAATTAAGTTGGACGAGATACGGACACAAACAGCTTCAGACGAACGGCAGACTTTGGTCGGTGCGCAACAGGCTGAGATGACTGCTATTTATGCGCATGACACAAGCTTGAATGAAGGCACTAGCCAATGGATGAAAGACTTTCGTGCGTCTGTCAGACCGGTTATTACCTATGGGTTCTTTTTCCTGCTTGTGGCGATAGACGCTACACTTGCCTATAAAGGCATTACAAGCGGAGTTGAGTTTAATACGTTGGCTGACCAATTATGGGATAACGAAACACAGGCGTTGTTTGCCAGCATAATTGCGTTTCACTTCGGCGGTCGGGCTTTTGGCAAATGATTAGCGCCAAAGCTTTAAAGATGATTTCCCATCATGAGGGAACCAGGCTAAAACCTTACCGTTGTCCTGCGCAACTTTGGACTATAGGCACAGGCCATGTACTTTATCCAGAGCAAGGCGCAATGAAGATGGAAGATCGGATTAAATTTCAGTTAAAGCCAGCAGATAGCAGAATATTTACAAGGGAAGAAGTAGATGCAATATTGGCAAAAGACCTTAAGAGGTTCGAGCGCGGAGTTCTTAAATATTGTCCTACTGCTGCTAATCGTCAAAATTGGTTGGATGCTTTTGTCAGCTTCAGCTTTAACGTCGGGCTTGGAACTTTACAGCGCAGCACACTCAGACAAAAGCATAATCGCGGTGATTATGAAGGTGCAGCAGACGAGTTTTTGAAGTATTGCAAAGCTGGTGGTAAAGTCTTAAGAGGGCTTGAAAACCGGAGGAAAGATGAACGGTCACTTTATTTGGGGAACTGATATGAAATACAAGATTGAAAAAGCTGAACCAAAGAAGCATGAAGCTTCTGAAAAACATTACGTTGTAGATAAAGATTTAGCCAAAGAAGTGCGCAAAGTAGAAAAAGAACTAAAAGCGCATGAAAGCAAATCTATGTCTGAGGCGCACAAGAAGTAATCTTCTTTTTACTTAGGTAAGGGCTGACGCTGCGGTGGTTCAAACAATCTTCGCAACGCCAACCCCGACACAAGCCTGGCTGTTTATAACCGCCAGCTTCAGGCTTTTTCTTCTGGCAAGTCGTGCAAAACCGTTTAATCATCTAAAAGCACCATTGCCATAATTGCTGCGGCTACTAAAAAACAGCAACCCATACCCATTAAAAGACCGCTAACAAACAAAATGTTGGCAAAAGTCTCCATTAATGTTTTCCTATAGATTCAATTCCGGCAACCGTCATGTGCCTAAATTTAGCCCATTTTTTTTGGTATTCTGGGTTTTCTGTTGGTGGAACCCAACCATAAACTTTGCGCCAACGAATAGTTACGTCGGTAGTGGCTGGCGTATAAATATAGCTATCGTGAAAATTCATTCCGTTGTTTTGTTTCATGCGTTACCTTTCGCAACCAACTTATAAAGTTTGTAACGTCGGTCAGCAGACCATTTGTCTAAAATAATATAACCGCTTCTGCGCAGTTCTCCAACCCTTGTGGCTAGTTTCATAGTGCCGGCTTCGTTTAGCGCGTCTAAGGGGCTTTTCCAGCCTTTCTTGAGGCATTCTAAGATGGCTTGTCGTTGTTTCATGCTATGTACTCCACAATAAATTCAGCAAAAATTGCAAGAGAAATAACTATGGCTATAGTTAAGCGAGGAAAGTTAGTAGTCATTTCCAATCTCCCCTGTTTTCACAATCCAAAAGCAAACCTTTGTAATCTGTCGCAATCTTGTCAAACTGCTTTTCCAGTATTTCGTAAGCGCGAAGCAGTTCTGCGTAGTCGCTTTTCATGCTGTTGAACTGGCGTTTCATGATGGCAACGTGGGCAAGGCCAGCACCAAACGTTTCTATTTCTATGCCAAGTTCGCGTCCTAATAATCTGGCATCGTCGGCTTTGATGTTTGCAATTAATTCGTGAATGTCTTTAGGTTCCATGATTTTCCTTTAGTAAAGTCAAAGAGGGGGCAAGCCCCCATGTGTTAGTTATAGTTGCGGAGTGCTGATTCTGGAAGCGATAAGCCACCGCGATAAGTCTTGCCGGTAACTTCGTTATAAGCCTTAAGCATCGCCCAACGCTCACCGTCTGCGCCGATACGAAAACCAAGGATTACAAAAACGCCAGCAACTTTGCCGCGAACGATTTGGTTGGTAGTGAACATAAAACCTCCAGAGAAAAAGTAAAGTCTTGTTTGTGTGCCGCTGAGTTGAATATTAAGGTAGGTTAATGTTTACGTCAAGCAATTTAATCAAATTAATTAAAATAATTTATATGTTGCATTTTTGATACATTGATAAGTTAAAACAAAGGTATTGATAAGTTAAAAAGGGCTAGCAAAGCCAGCCCCAAGGTTTAAATGCCGTTTTTAACCCGATAAAAAGCAAGCAGGTGGCTAAACATTAGCCAGGCTTTCTGTATGTCTGATTCGTCGTGCTTGATGATTTTGACGTTACCTTGTAGATCAACAAACACATTTGCGCAAAGCGCGTCTGGAAGCTCTAAACCAATCCTGTAGGCTGCCAATTGCATTAACTGTTCGTCGTAACATACGGTCTTTTCGTCAACAACTTCTTTAGTTTTGAAGTCAATAACAATATCTTCGCAATGTAAATCAACCTTGCCGCCAAAACCATCATAAGCAAACGACTTTTCAGTAATCCAGTTCTGGCTACCAAACTCTTTGACAACGGCAAAATAGGTTTCTTTAGCAAAGTCTGGATATTCACGCTGACGTTTGTTGAAATAATCTTCTATTTCGTTGTGCATGGACGTACCGCGATCCATGTGTTTGTCACCAGCTTCTTTGCTAGTTTTAATAATCCGGCTAAACCATTCTTTCTCAGGTTCTTCGTCAAGTCTTGGAACTTCTGCAACAGCTTTTAATAATTGCTGCTGTTTCCATATATCCAAGGCGGGAGCTGCTGCAACTTTTAAAATTGTGGTTACTGAAGGCACAAGGCCAAGTTTTCTAGCGTCTCGCAGGTCTGTGTCGCGTTCTTTGCCATTAACCCCAATGATTGTGTATTGCGGGTTTCCGTCTTTATCATACCAATGACCAGCCATTATTTTTGCTCCTTCGCAGGTCTGCCGCGTTTAGGTTTCATCATTTCGCCAACTTCATCAACGGTGATGGCGGGTATAAAGTTTTCTTTGTCCATATAAGGCGGCACAGCAACAGGAATATGTTTTTCAATATATTCACCGCACCAATCATTAGCCGATTTAACCTCAACCTTTGGGTAGCGCTTGCATGATCCATAGTGACCATCGTGCATGTAAAACTTGCAATCTTTGCAGTTCATGGTCATTCCTTAAAATGGTATGTCTTGGTCAAAATCGTTATCTGCCGGTACTTCGTCAGGCTGTTTAGTAAGCGCACGATATTCTGGCGACTCCATAATCATTTTCTTAACGCTGTCAGACAACAAATCAAACTTTGCGTTGTCAAACTTATTAAGATCAAATATGAATAAATCGTTTACGCCTTCTGGCAGACCATGTTTTGCAATAAGGGCAGGAACGGCAGTTAGGTTATCAATTGCTGATTTTGTTTCACCTTCTTTTACATAAGTAATAACATTAATCATTGCAAAGTTGCCTAAAATGCTTTCAACCTTAAAACCTTCAGGCATAGCATTAAAGTTAAGGTTTAGCCAAGATTGCAAATGTCTGCGCAAGGTGGCTTTTTCGCCAAGGCTTACGTTGTAGTATTTGGTAATGATTAGCGGCTTGCCATCGTCATTGATAAGCGGTTGACCAGTAGCATCGTCGCCATGTATTTCAAAGTAAAAAATAATTTTGCGGTTAAATGTGGCTTTGCCTTGCCATTCACCGTGCTGACTGCCAATGTCAACAACCTTATAAAGCCTGGCTAGATGTAACCCTGCCGGTGCGTTTTTAAATTTCTTTTCAGTATTAAACTTTTTAGTTGTCGAAATTAACATTTTGTTTACCTTTAGTTGTATAAGATGATTTTCCGCAAGCCCAGCGTATTAAAGATATTTCGTCTGGCTCAAGCAGGTTTTCAATTTTCCAAAGAACAGCGTCAAGTCGTTCTTCGATTTCGTCCATTAATAATTTTTGATCGTCCATAAGTAAAGTCCTATAAATGTACGGTAATTGACCGCAAGCAACAGGTTAAGCCAAGTTAATAATAAAAGCAAACAATTAAATTATTTCAATTCCTTCTGATTCCTTCGCCGCCTCAATATCAAAGGCAGCTAGTGCCGCATCATGTTCTGCGGCGGCGGCTAAAAACACTTCATCACTTATTTCGCCTTTTCTGTATGCGTCGCGCACCGGAACATAAGCCAAGAAAGCAGCGCGGTAAACTTTTAACGCTGTCCTGTAGCTTTCCGAAATTTCTGTCCATTCTTCGTATTCCATGATTTTTTCTCCTTGTTAAGCAGCGATCCTACCGACTGCGCCATAACCATAACCATCGTCACCCAAAAACGCTACGCGCTTTAACGTCGCACTTTCCGCACCGTCATCTGCGCTGTACTCGCAAACCTTTTCCATAATTCTGCGGTTTTCTTCGTAGCTAATGCTGTTTGCAATAAAAGCACCGCTGTACACGTTGTCATTAATTTCTGGCATTGCATAACCGTAATATTTGCAAGCACTAGCAACCAGGTCAGTAAACAAGCCAACGCTAAACTTACGATTAACAAAAACAAAATCAGCACCGAATCTAACTTCTTCACCATCTAAACTGCTGTAGTTCAAACCCTTGTAATCGGTCATGCCATCAAAGTAAGAACCTTCAAACACGCTAATAACAGCCTTTACTTGGGCATTGGTTGGGCCATCAACGTAATTGATGTTAATACTTGCGCCCATGCTGTAGCTGCTGCTTTTGACCGAAAATTTAACGCCTGGGAAAGACTCCTTTAAAGCGGTTCTAATCATTTTTGCTGTTTCTACAACATTTATGTATCTGGTCATTTTGTTCTCCTTGGTTTGTTAATCAGCACAATTGAATGTTAAGCCAGCTTAACAAGTAAGTCAAGCAGATTATTCAAATAAATTTAAAATATTTTGTATTGAGTTTTTAATTAAGATAACTTAATATCTTGGGATGAAATCAATGAAAAAAGAGTTAGCAATTCAGAAAGCAGGTTCAGCAAGTGCCCTGGCTAATATATTGGGCATTAGCAGAGCTGCTATAAGCCAATGGGGAAGCGATGTTCCTATGGCTAGGGTTTGGCAGCTTATGGCGTTAAAATCTGAGTGGTTTAGCAAATAACAGCCCCAAATTTAAGCTACTAGCACTATTTGCGGCATTTAGTGCTAGTGTACTGGTACTAATTTCTCGCACCGCTTCCCTTCGGCGGTTTAGGCCTCAACTAATACTTGAGGCTTTTTTTTTCTTATGTTATCTTGTGCTTGTCTATGTGACGGCATAAGACAACCCAAAGCCCTTCAGCTTTGGTTCTCGACCCTTAGGGGAACGTGCCGTCACACGCAGAGAGCCAAGACTAAAGGGCTTTTTTGCGTTTAGACCGTACTGGTCACGAAGCAATGCGCCTTGCAGGGGCGGCTACCAAGAAAACCTGTGCGCCTACTGACAAGACAGCGCGTGAACTTACTACGGGTATCACAGGAACAGAGCAATAATGGTGGTATGGCGGCTAGGCGATCCGAAATCGTCGCTCTGGAAATCGAACGTAGTCCTTCGGGAATAGTAGCTTGCAAGACTTTATCTTTCGACTTTACTGACGCAGGTGGCTAAATTAGGTGAGTACCACCTAATTGTCTTGTCCTATGCCTGAAACAAATAAAAGAAAGTGTAGAAAATGCTTGACCACAAGATTAAGGCAGCTTAATAATATACACAGGAGGAAATATGAACGAACAAGAAGAATTTGAAGCTTGGTGGGATCAAGATTGCGATACAAGTGAAAACCCATATTCACAACATTCAATGATGTATTGGGCATGGGAAGCTTGGAAAGCTGGACGTAAAGCAGAGCGCGAAGCGTGTGCTGTAACAGCGTTCAATTCAAAGACTTATTTGGAAGCTGCCGCAGCTATACGCAAAAGGGGGCAGGAATGAAAGGCGTTGTAGTTGGATACACAGGTTGGTTTGGCGGTACTTCACCTGCTAACAACTGCAAGATCATTGAAATTAAAGGTGATCGTATTCTTGTTGAGTTGATAACTGATGGAAGGCATGGCTGGATTGATGCAAAAGAATTCAACCCCTTGTACTTTAGAGGCCAAGGACAAGAAAAGCTGTACTACTTAAACAAAGAAGCTGAAGCAAATGGGGAAGATTTGTAATGTTTGACGAATTCTGGAAGCTATACCCTAGAAAGGTAAGCAAGCGTGTTGCTCAGAAGATTTGGGAGCGTATGCCAGCAGACGAGCAGCAAGCAGCATTAGAAGCTTTGCCGGTGCATATAAAGTATTGGCGGTTAAAGGAAACAGATACAGACTTTATTCCACACGCTGCGACTTGGTTAAATCAAGGGCGTTGGGAAGATGAATTAGATATGCAGGAAAAGAAACCGCCTTCATTGCCTTGGTACAGCGACGAGCAGCTTACATTAGCAAAGGCTAGGGAAGTCGGCGTTAATTCATTGCCAGGTGAAAGCTTTAGCGAATTGCGTAAGCGTATTGCAGAAAAGATTAGAGCTTTGGCATGATTGATACTTGGTCAGAAGAATTTAGGCATGAATGCGAAGTTAGGTATGTGTTGAAGCTGCGCATGTTAGGTCGGCAACCTATGCTTGATTACTTTGCGGAAGTAAAGAAAAAACGTAGTACGGACAAACTAGAAAAAGATGCGCGAGAACAATGGAATAAAGGTAATCGAGCTAATGAAAGGGATTGGCGATAATGGAATTAGAACATTTAAACGATTCGCGGGTTGAAAAAGCATTGATATTTCTTAGCAGGACAGACCAAGAACATGCTGAACTATCAGGCGAGGTTAAACGGTGCGAGGAAGCTATCAAACAGGCCAAGGCGCATTCATTTTTACTTGCTAGTGGTACGGTAGCAGAAAGAGAAGCGCAAGCCATAGACAGCCCAGGATATGAAAGCGCAGTTGCTGAATGGGTTGAGAATTACAAGCAGTTCAAAATTTTGGATAACAAACGCCAGCACGAAATACGCATAACGGAAATTTGGCAAACGCTATCCGCTAACCGCAGAAAGGGTTCATTATGAGACCAACACACGTTGACAATCAGTTAATAGACTTCTTACGTCGTGAGCTTGATATGCACACAGACAGAGAAATAGCTGAATTGTTACAATTAGGGGTTCCGACCATAAGCAAAATTAGGCATGGTGCGCCTGTTTCAGATACGGTTATTTTAAGAATTCACGAACGTACAGACATTCCAGTTTATGTAATACGAGAACAAATTGAATAAATTCGAAGATATGGAGCCAGCAAGGGATAACACTACTTGCGAACGGTATTGCAGCAATTGTGGGCTGACTAAGAAAACAGTTGGCGGTTATTGGAAGATTGCAGCCAACGGCAAAACAAGGCGTTGGTTGTGCGCACCATGTAGCACGAAGCGATTAAATGTCAAAAAATAAGAAGCATTACGGCAGAGTTGCTGACTTAGGCTGCATTTTGTGTAAAAAACTTAATTTTGAGGGTACGCCTTGTGAAATCCATCATATACGCAGGGCCGGTATTCGTAATGATTCGCCTGTTATTGGTCTTTGCGTTCTTCACCATAGGGGCCGGTTTGGTGTGCATGGCATGGGCAGGAAGGCATTCGAAAGGTATCACGAAACGACAGAGGAAGAATTGTTAGCTTGGACAGGGGAACTTCTTGGTAATCTTTGACCTGCCGCTGCCGCCTAGCATGAACACCTATTGGCGCAATTTTAGGGGCAGAACAATATTGTCCAAAGCTGGCAGAAAGTTCAAAGCTGATGTGTCTGAAGCAGTTATTTCGCAAAATGTGCCTAAATTGGGCTTACAACGCATCAAGGTGCGCATTCATTTATTCCCGAAGGATAGACGCAAGATAGACCTAGATAATCGCTTGAAAGCCTGTTTAGACGCTATGCAAGATGCAGGGGTATATGATGACGATGAGCAAATTGACTATTTGACTATTCAACGTGCTGCTATAAAATCGGGTGGCGGCGTTACAGTAGCTATTGAAGTTATTGACACACCGTTAACTTAAGTTAATAATCGTAGTAATTTCTTTGCAAAGAAAAGGGAAAATATCATGGGTAAGATGGACAGTATGAAAGGCACGAAAAGCATGACCGGTGCTACAGCACCAAAAGGCGCAAGCATGGCTGATATGAGCGGCGAGCGTAAAGGCAAGATTGTTGGCGGTGTTGCTATGGGCAAAGAAGATGCAGTCGGTATGGACAAAGAGTTCAATACTGGCAAGACTGCTGGCGTTTGCTATACACATAGTCGCAATTCCTACGGTCAATGATTCGACTGTTACAAGACAGGGTGCTAGTTAAACCTAGCATCCGACAACTTTCCGAAGTCCTGATTGTTAAGAATCGGGAATCTTTCAACATGGGAACGATTGCGGCTGTAGGGCCTGGCAAGCGTGATAAGCGCGGAAATGTAAAGCCTTTAGATGCCAAAGTCGGCGATGAAATACGTTATGGCAACGGTGATTATCTGAAATGGCCTACAGTTAAGCTGAAGGGCGAGGAATACCAAATTATCCAAGAGGCTGATATTTGTTGGATAGAGTAGGGAAAGCGGATGCTATTGCGCCACTTTGCTGAAAAGCTACTGTAATGCGAATAGACGCAGCGAGTACCTTAATTGGAGCATAAATGCCAAAAAAGCACGATAAACCGATAGAACATAAGACTACCGGCAAAGGTAAGACTTACAACCCGACCGAAAAAGGTGCGGGTATGACTGCTAAAGGTCGTGCTGAGTACAACGCAAAGAACAATTCAAACCTAAAGCCACCGGCTCCGCATCCAAAGACTGACGCAGATAAGGGTAAGAAAGCCAGCTTCTGCGCAAGGATGGAAGGCGTGGTTAAGAATGCTAAAGGCCCTGCTGAACGTGCTAAAGCTTCATTAAAGAATTGGAATTGCTAATGGCTACTAAACCAGGCTTGTACGCAAATATTCACGCAAAGCAGGAACGCATTAAGGCTCAAAAAGCTGCTGGAAAGCCAGTAGAAAAGATGCGTAAGGTTGGCAGCGAAGGCGCACCGACTAAGCAAGCGTTTATTGATTCGGCTAAAACAGCTAAACCTATGAAAAAGAAATAATCATGCCATTAAAGCATAGCAAATCTGACAAGGCTTTTAAGGAAAACATAAAAGCTGAAGTCAAGGCGGGTAAGCCAGTTAAACAAGCTGTCGCTATTGCTTATTCGGTAAAACGCGAAGTGCAAAAGCCAAAGAAAAAGTAATGCCTAATTTAAGCGATATATACGCAGCGGGTGCTATGCAAAGACAGCCTCAAATGCTGCCTGAAGCTCCTGTTAATGAGGTTGAGCAAAAGCTATATCAAAGGCTTATGCAAGAATATCCGCAGATGGTTGCGGAATATGCAACTTTAAAAGGCACAGAAGGCGGCAAACTTTTAAATACCGACATAGCAAGAGAATTGTCTGAAGATTACCGATTAGATCGCACCAGGGCTAGTGATGTACATGAGCCATCAAGCCAATTCATTAAAAAGTTATTTGCTCAGAAGTTAGCCCAGGGCGATGGCGGCGACGTTTTATTTACTGCCGGTGGTGCTGGCGCAGGTAAATCAACCGCATTAGAAGCGCTAAAAGATCATCCATCGGTCAAGAATGCTGGTCTTGTTTACGATACCAATATGGCAAAGCTAGATTCTTCTAAAAAGAAAATAGAGGAAACACTAAAAGCTAACAAAAAAGCAACAGTTATTTATACTTACCGCGATCCAGTAGATGCTTTTGTAAACGGAGCATTACAACGAGCTTCAAATATGGAAAAAGAATTAGGTACTGGCAGAACCGTACCGCTGACAGAATTCTTAAAAACCCATATTGGCGCATTAGACACAATCAAGCAGCTAGGCAAAGAATACAAAAGCAATGACAAGGTTCAGATTCGCGTCGTAGATAATTCACGAGGCAAAGGAAATGCAAAATCAATCAAACTTAGTGAATTGCCAACAATTAACGCAGCTAAAGTAAGAAAGGAATTAGAAAATGCACTCGAACGAGAATATGCCGCAGGGCGAATTTCCAAAGCCATCTACCTTGGAACCAAAGGTAAGTAACAACTTTCAGCAGCACAAAGAAGGCAGAGAATTTGCAAAGCAAGCAGATACAACGATGGACGCATTCATTAACGCATTAAATACGGCTGTTAAATCAAAACCGTAGTTAATTCAACAACTTAAGGATTATCATAATATGTCAGCCGGTGCACCTTTGGGCAATTTGAACGCAGCTAAGGGCAAAATGTTTTATGACCAGCTTCGCAAGATAGCTGTGCAAGAACCGCAACGCCTTAGAAACGTGGCTGAAACGCTATTCTCCGCCGCTGAATTAGGCGAACCTTGGGCGGTCAAGGAATTGATAGATAGGTTTGATGGTAAGCCTATGCAACAGACAGAGCTTACAGGCGCAGAGGGCGCACCATTGCTGACAGGCATTCAAGTAACCTTCATCAAGCCAAATGAGTGATGTAGTTAGCCAGGCTATAAGCAAGGCAGAGTTTCCCGAAAAGCTTTCCTGCCTGTTTGAAAAATCCAGATACAAGGTTTTATACGGTGGTCGAGGCGGCGCTAAGTCTTGGGGCGTTGCCAGAGCTTTATTAATCCTTGCCGCTAAAGACCCGCTACGCATACTTTGTGCGCGTGAATTCCAAACTTCCCTAAAAGACTCAGTACACAAGCTGCTATGCGACCAGATCGTAGAGCTTGGTCTTGATACCTTCTACGATATAACCGCAGCCACCATTAGGGGCAAGAACGGTTCAGAGTTCAATTTTGTCGGCTTAAAGAACAACGTTGCTAACGTGAAGTCTTATGAAGGCGTTGATATTTGCTGGGTAGAAGAAGCACAGACGGTTAGCCAATCAAGCTGGAAAACTTTAACGCCTACAATCCGTAAGAAAGACAGCGAGATATGGATTACGTTCAACCCTGAGTTAGAAACTGACGAGACTTACCAGCGGTTTGTAGTTCATGCGCCTGATAATGCAATAGTTCAGAAGATCAATTGGCAAGATAATCCTTGGTTTCCAGATACGCTAAAAGAAGAAAAAGACCAGACCAAGGTTAGGAGCATTTCCGAATATAACAACGTTTGGGAAGGCTTATGCAGGGTTACTGTTGACGGTGCTATCTTTGCCGAACAAATGCAACAAGCTGAGTTTGACGGCAGGATTACTAAAGTACCGTATGACGCAAGTAAGCCAGTTCATGCGGTCTTTGATTTAGGTTGGTCAGATCACACAGCCTGTTGGCTAGTGCAATTTATTGGGATGGAAACACGACTAATACGATATTTTGAAGATAATCAAAAGACAATGACGCATTACCTAGCCAAGCTGCAGACGTTTGGCTATGTGTACGATACGATCTGGCTGCCGCATGATGCCAAGAGTTCTACCCTTGCAGCGGCTGGCATGACGATTGAGGATATTGTAAGGAACGCAGGGTTCAAGACTAGGGTTTTGGACAGGGTTCCAACTGTTGACAGTATTAATGCAGCGCGTACAATCTTCCCAAAATGTTATTTTGATAGAGAAAACACCGCAGACGGTCTGCAATGTTTGCGGCATTATCGTTATGAAGTCGATCCAGATACTAAACAATTTAGCAAAATTCCGCTTCACGACCATTATTCGAATGGGGCAGATGCCTTCCGTTATATCGGTCTAATGATTCAGGAACCGCGCAAACAAAGGCCAAGGCCACAATTTGCGCAATACGGTCAACATAATTCTTGGATGGGATAATGGCAAACAATCAGCAGGGTGATTACGACCCGATCATCGAAGAAGCTAAACAGTTTCTAAAGTTCTGCAATGACGCTGACACTATGAATCGTCAAGAAGCGCTTGAGGATTTGAAGTTCGTCAATGGCGATCAATGGCCTGTTGAGCTACAGAACAGCAGAAACCTTGAATCCCGCCCATGTTTGACCATTAATAAGCTAGACACATATTGTCGGCAGGTCACGAATCAGCAGCGGCAACAGCGTCCAAGAATCAAAGTTCACGCGATGAATACGAATCAAGATGCTGCTGAAGCGCAGGTTATTCAGGGCATCATTAGGCATATTGAGGTAAATTCAAACGCTGATTATGCTTATGACAACGCTTTTGATTATGCGGTGCGTATGGGTTGGGGTTATATCCGCATTAATACCAACTATGTAAGCGAAGATTCGTTTGACCAAGAAATATACATTGATCCAGTTGACAACCCTTTCACAGTTTATTTAGACCCAAATTCAATATTGCCAGACGGTTCAGACGCTGAAAAAGCGATGATTACCACCGTTATGAGCAAGGAAGTATTCCAAAAGCAATATCCAGACGCAGACGAAACCAATTGGTCTATGCGTGGTACTGGCGACAGTCAGAACGAATGGATAATGAAGGAAGATATTCGGTTAGCTGAATATTTCTATACATGGCGCAAGAAGGTCAAGCTTTGCCTATTGTCTGACGGTTCTCACGTTTACGAAGATGAATTAGACCAAAAACAAATGGACGAAGCTGGCATTACGCTGGTATCCAAGCGCGACAGCTTCAAGAAGGTTATCAAGTGGAAGAAGCTAACCGGCGTTCAGGTTCTTGAGGAACGTGACTTGCCTGGAAAGTTTATTCCGTTGGTTCCGGTTTATGGTCGGCACATGATTATTGGCGACAAGCGCAAGAAATTTGGCATGGTTCGCTTTGGCAAAGACCCGCAGCGCATGTACAACTTCTGGCAAACAAGCTTAACTGAATCGGTTGCGCTTGCACCAAAAGCTAAATGGATTATGGCTGAAGGCCAAGACGAAGGTCATGAAGCTGATTGGGCAGCGGCTAACATAAAGTCTAATTCTTACCTGCGTTATAAGCAGACTGACATTGAAGGCCGTCCAGCTCCTGCGCCAACACGCTTGCAGCCTGAACCACCGCCAACTGGCGTAATGGCAGCAGCGCAATCAATTAATGGCGATATGCAGGCGATTATGGGCATTTTTGACCCTAATCAAATGCCAACAGGGAATATCTCAGGCAAAGCCTTAAACGGTCAGCAGCAGCAGATCGACCTAACAAACTTTGATTATTACGACAACCTAACAAGAAGCTTATGTCACGTTGGCAAGATCATTCTTGACCTAATACCTAAGATTTACGATACCGAACGAGTAATGCGCATTATTGGCGACGATGGCAAGCCAGACTTGTTGACGGTTAATCAGCAAGACGCAGTCGGCAATGTAATGAATGATGTGACTGTCGGTAGATACGATGTTGTGATGGAAACTGGCCCTGGCTACAACAGCAAGCGCCAAGAAGCTGTTGATGCTATGACCCCAATATTAGGGGCAGACCCTGCGTTGATGGATAAGATTGGCGACTTGTGGTTCCGTAACATGGACTTCCCAAATGCTGAGATTATTGCTGACCGCTTGGCTACATTGAACCCGCTGGCACAGATTGACGAGCGTTCTAAGATACCACCGCAGGTACAAATGCAGTTAAAGCAAGCAGAACAGCAAGTGCAACAAATGCAGCAGGAAATGCAAGCAATGCAAATGGCTATGAAATACCGTTCAGACGTTGAGCAGGTCAAGCAAGACAATGAAACTAAGCGTGAATTGATGCGCCAAACTAGCAAAGCGCACAATACCGAAACAATGGCTGAAGTTCGCGTCAATGACCAAAACACTAGGTCTATCACTAGCCAGAACAAGGTTGAGATTGAAGCTATTGTCGATTTGTTATTGCACAACATGGACACAAACCGCCTGAACTTAGAGATTGACCGCAGGAATGCGGAGCAAGCTAGAGCAATGACGCAAGCGGCGGTTGATATTGACCAAGAGCAGAACCCATTAATTATGCAGCAACAACTTGCGCAATAGATTAAGCAGGATTATTATTAGCAAAACCTTACCAGTTAGGATAACTGGGTAAATTCTTGAGGAAACTCATGTCAGAAGTAAAAGAAGCAGGAAACGTATTAACAAGTGAAAATTCAGCTGAGTTTTATGCAAATAAATTAGGTTTAGCTGACCCTGCCCCGACTGAGGCCGCTGAAGAAGCGGAGCCTGTCCAAGAGGTAAGCCAGAGTGAACCTGAAGCAGAAACGGAAGCGGAAGCAACAGAGCAACCAAAGAAACAAAACCCAAAGCTTGAAAAGCGGTTTTCTGAGTTAAGCAAAGCGCGTGATGCTGCTAGACAAGAGGCGGCAAATGAGCGACAGCAGCGCGAGGCTTTAGAACAACGCATTAAGGCATTGGAGCAGCAGCCACAGCAAGCACAGGTTCAGAATGATGAACCACAGCCAGGCGATTACAACGATGCTTTTGACTATGCTAGAGACTTAGCAAAGTTTGAAGCTAAACGTATGATTCAGGCTGAAAAGCAAGCTGAAGCTCAAGTGAAAGCTCAAGAAGCGCAACAAAAAGTCTTATCGACTTGGACTGAACGCATAAATGAGGCCAAACAAGAGCTGCCAGATTATGACGAGATGATCGCCTCTAGTGACGTTGTGATTCACGACGTTATTAAAGACGCAATCTTAGAAAGCGACGTCGGGCCAAGAATTTTGTATCACTTGGCTGAAAACGAAGATTTCGCTAAAAAGTTTTCTGGCATGCCGCTGCCCCAAGCTTTGAAGGAATTGGGCAAGTTGGAGATGAAATACACTCCTTCTGAGGATAAAGCTGTTGCGGTAAGGAAAAGCAAAGCACCGCCACCGATTAACCCGATCAGAGGCACTTCTGGTGCGGTAGATACGCCGATCAATGATAAAGGCGAATTTACAGGCACGATCCAGCAATGGAAAGAAATGCGCAAGTCGGGAAAGATTCGGTAGCTAATTAATTTAATTTTTTAGGAGCTACAAATGGCAAATAACTTGCTAACCATTAGCAAGATCACCAACGAGGCGTTGATGGTCTTGGAGAATGAATTAACTTTTACTTCTGAAGTTGACCGTAACTATGACGATCAATTCGCTGTTATTGGCGCAAAGATTGGTAACACAGTAAACGTTCGTCGCCCTGGTCGTTTTATCGGTACAACTGGCCCTGCGCTGAATGTTGAAGATTTCAACGAAACTTCTGTACCAGTAACTTTGGGTACACAGTTTCACGTTGACACTCAGTTCACAACTCAGGACTTAGCTCTGTCGCTGGATATGTTTAGCGATCGCGTTCTAAAGCCTGCTGTTGCAGCTATTGCCAACAAGATTGACCGTGATGGTCTGGTTATGGCTACAGCTCAGACAGCTAATATTGTCGGTACTGCTGGCACACCGCCAACCGGTCTGATTACATATCTGACAGGTCAAGCTTACCTTGATTCTGAAGGCGCACCGCGTGATGGTCGTCGTTCATGTATCGTTGAGCCGTTCACTTCTGCAACTATTGTTGACAGCTTGAAAGGTCTGTTTGTGCCACAAGAAGCGATTTCCGCTCAGTACCGCAAGGGCTTGATGGGTCGTGATTCTGGCGGTATGAACTGGAAACTGGATCAAAACGTTGTGTCACAACAGTTTGGTTCAAACAGCACAACTACTGTTACAGGTTCGGTTGCTACAACTACTGCAACAGGTTTCTTGACTACTGGCTGGGCTTCTTCGTCAACCATTACAGTTACAGCCGCCAATACTGGTACACTGAATCTGAATGCTGGCGATACATTTACCATTGCTGGTGTATATGCAGTCAACCCACAAAACCGTCAAGCTTACGGTTCAAACAAGCTGCGTTCATTCGTAGTTAAGTCGGCTGTGTCGGTTGCTTCTGGTTCGTCGGTCTCAGTTGTGGTTTCTCCTGCTGTTATTACAGCCGGTCAGTTCCAGAACGTTTCGATTCCTACAACTTCAGCAACTGCTGCAATTACTCAGTTCAACAGCACCGGTATCGTTTCTCCGCAAAACATTATCATGCACCGCAATGCGTTTACGCTTGCAGTAGCTGACTTGGAATTGCCAGAAGGCGTTCACTTTGCTGGTCGTGCAAGCGACAAGGAAATCGGTCTGTCAATGCGCGTTGTCCGTCAATACACTATTAACAACGATTCGATTCCGACTCGCTTGGATGTACTGTACGGCTGGGCACCGCTTTATCAAGAACTCGCTTGCCGCGTTGCAGCTTAATTTAGGAGATTATTATTATGGCGAATCCAGGCCCAGCAAGTACCCAAACGATCCACCCACAAAATGTATTGTCGAATCAAGCAATCCGTTTGTTGGCGGTCTTTACAGGTGTAAACGTAAATGCAACAGGCGACGCAGCCAAGCTGACTATCGCTAACGCTACAAATTGGTCGGTTTCAAACGTGGTTTTCACAAATGCTTCGATCAGTTTGACAACTGCTGCTGCTGGTTTGTTTACAGCACCGTCGGCTGGTGGTACTGCAATTGTTGCTAACGCAGCTTTGTCAGCACTAACAGCTTCGACAGTTGTAAGCCAGCGCACAGTTGCATCTACAGCTATTCAAACCGGCGATAACCTTTACATTAATGTTGGCACAGCACAAGGCGCTGCCGCCACTATGGATGTTTACGTTTACGGTTATGACTTTGCTACTTACGGCTAATTATTAATTGGCTAAAACGGAAGAAGCCATCCTCACAAGGGGTGGCTTTTTTCGCATGAAAGCCTATAATTAATGAAATTTTTGAAAGGACAAAAACCATGTCTAGCACAACAGTTACTCGCGGTAATTCGCACGAAACTTTCTACATAGCTCCTTCTTTGACTCCCGCAATTGTTTCAGCAAGTTTGACTACAATCCAAAGCTTTCAACTGCCAGGCTTACAAGCAACTGACTTAGTGCAAGTTATTGGCTATAACGGCAATCAAACAGCCGGTATTGTGGTTGCTCAAGCTGAATGTTTCGCGGCTAATGTTCTGACAGTCCAATTTGGTAATGCCAGCACAAGCGCTGCTACTCCTGCTTCTGGCGTTTACAACATGCAAATTGTTCGTCTAGAAGGCCCAGCACCTGTAACTGCTGTTTAAGGGGTAAAAAATGGCTAATACAACGGTTTTTAGGGTTAATGGCCCGACAACCTGCATTGCCGTAACTTCTGCTTCTTCTACGGCTTTAACTTGTACGCCGATTGGCAACGATCAGATCAACTACGCAGGATTGCTGAATACAAACAGCTTTCCGGTAGCTGTGACGATTGCGCCTACTTCCGCAGGGGCAGCAGTATTGCCTACGGCTGGTAATACTTCAACAAGCATTGTTTTAGGCATTTCTATGCCTTCACCGATGGTTGTGGCTGTGCCGCCAAATCAGTTTTCGATTACGGCAATTTCTAGCGGCGCAAACGCAGGTAGCATTTACGTTACACCTATGGCAGATCAGTCGTAAGAATCGGGGCTTCGGCCCTGATTTTTAATTGTGAGGCGGCATGACAACTACAAATGACACAAACGAAGTTGCAGAAACGTCAACGATTAATATCGTGCCGGTTCAAGGAATTTTTAATGAGGACTTTCAATTAATTACGTTGATTGGCCCTGCTGGTACTCCTTTTTCTGCTTCGTCTGGCGGTACTTTTGATAATGTTGCTATTACCAATTCAACCTATAACGGTGGAACAATTGGTTTAACAACACCGGTAACAAATGCAACTATCAGCAATGCAACGCTGACTACAGGAACAATTAGCACAGCACCAAGCAGTTCCACAGACTTAGTAAACAAAGCTTATGTTGATGCTACCGCTCAAGGATTGCAGCTATTGCAACCTGCTACAGTAGCAACAACTGCGAATTTAGCTGCTTTATCAGGCTTGTTGACGATTGACGGTGTAACAGTTACTGCAGGACAGCGGGTTTTGGTTAAAGACCAAACGTCAGCACAATTTAACGGCGTTTACGTTGCTGCTGCCGGTGCTTGGAGTCGTTCTACTGATACCGATACATATGCTGAATTACAGAATATTTATCTTTTTGTAACTAGTGGCTCGGTTAATGGTGGTTCAGCTTGGGGAACGACTAATCACGGCACAGGCACTATTGATGTAACGCCGATTAATTGGGTACAGATTGCCAATACTGCGATTTATACGGCTGGCACAGGTTTAACGCTATCAGCTAATCAATTTAGCATTACAAATACAGGCGTAGCAGCCAACACGTATGGCAGCGCATCTACCGTTCCAGTTATTACAGTTAATGCGCAAGGTCAAATTACGGCGGCTAGTTCACAAGCAATTGCTTTAACTTCTGCGCAAATTAGCGGTATTGGCACAATGGCGTTGCAAAATGCCAATAACGTAGCTATTACCGGTGGCACAATCAACGGCACGACTATAGGCGGCACAACAGCTGCTGCCGTTACAGGCACAACCGTTACAGCAACGACGCAATTTAGCGGCCCTGGTACTGGTTTAACTGGCACAGCAGCCGGTTTATCTATTGGTGGTACTGCGGCAACCGCAACAAGTGCAACGACTGCGACAAACCTTGCGGGTGGCGCTACAGGTTCGGTTCCTTACCAATCAGGTGCGGGAGCAACAACGTTTTTAGCTCTTGGCACGACAAATTACGCAATGGTTGCTGGTGCGTCAGCTCCGACTTGGACAAACACGCTAACAGGCATGACGTTGACAACTGCTAGTCTTGGCAGTCAATTAAGCACTAATCAATATTTAATTGTTGGCGGTACTAATGACGGCAACCAATTAGATTTGTCGTTGGCTAGTGGCACAAATGTTAATTCTTTGCGTGATGGTCTTGTCAATATTAAAACTGGCACGACAGGCGCTGTAAATAGAACTTGGAGTTTTGCAGATTCAACCGGAACGTTTACGTCGCCAGGCCCAATAACTGGAACTGTTGTTACAGGCAGCACAAGGCTTGCTAGTCCGTTTTTAGATGCAACTACTTCTGCGGGTGGTGGGTTAAGAACGGCCAGCGGTAGTAATTGTTTGCAATGGGGCGGTGGTGGCGCAGTTAATTTGACGCTTGACGGTGCGTTCAATATGAACCCTGCCAACGCATCAATTCAAATTTCGCCAACAGGCACAGGAACATTAACTGTTAATCCTGCAACTGCTGGAACCATGAACAATATGGCAATCGGTGGTTCTACTGCCGCAGCCGGTTCATTTACTACATTAGCAGCAAGTTCTACTGTGTCGGCTAATGGATCGGTTGGAACGGCGGGGCAGGTTTTAACGTCTGCCGGTGCTGGTTCACCCGCTGTTTGGGCGGCTGCTACGGCTTATGCAACGGTGACTGACGATACAACAACAAACGGCACACGCTATTTAATGTTTGCAAATCAAACGACAGGCAACTTAGCAACAACGTTTGTTTCATCAACAAAATTGCAATACAACCCTAGCACCGGAGCGTTGACCGCTTCACAACTTATTATTGCTCCTTAAGGAATAAATTATGGGCCAGTTAGTCTTTCAAGCGGCTTTGGGCGGTCAAGTTAATCTAGTTGGCCCAAACACCGCATCTACATTTAATTTAAACGTGCCAGCGGTTGCCGGTACTGTAGTCACCACAGGCGACACAGGAACCGTTACAACGACAATGCTTGCAGCCACTACAGGATCAGGCAGCGTTGTATTGGCTACTTCGCCAACGCTTGTAACTCCTGTTTTGGGAACGCCAACTTCAGGAACTTTGTCAGGTTGTACGGTTGACGGAACGAATACAGTTGGCTTTAGAAATGTACCTATAAACAGTCAATCAGCAGCCTATACAACGGTTATAGCTGACGCTGGCAAAGTTATATTTCACCCAAGCACAGACGCTAACGCAAGAACATTCACCATTGATAGCAATGCAAACGTGGCTTATGTATTGGGAACTGTATTGACGTTTATCAATATGACTTCGCAAGTCGTAACAATTGCAATCACAAGTGACACTATGTATTTGGCAGGAACTGGCACAACTGGCAGTCGTTCGCTTGCTCAATACGGCATGGCAACTGCAATTAAAATGACATCTACTACTTGGATTATTTCAGGATCGGGGTTGACCTAATGTCTGGAGTTCTAAATTTATTACTTGCTGGTGCTGCTGTTACTGCACCGCCATCAGTAAATTACCTTGTTATAGCTGGAGGTGGTGGCGGGGGAAGTGATTCTGGTGGTGGCGGTGGTGCGGGTGGATATAGAGAGGCAACTCTAAGTGTATCTGGTGGAACATCTTATACCGTAACTGTCGGTGCTGGCGGCCCTGCAGGTACAGGTAGCGGCGCTGGAACAAATGGTAGTGATTCTGTATTTTCAACTATTATATCTGCTGGTGGTGGTGCAGGCGGTGGTGCTTCTGGCGGCGGTAACGGTACTGGGCGCAATGGCGGCTCTGGTGGTGGCGGTGCTTTTGGTACTAATACTGGTGGCGCTGGAAATACGCCTGTTGTAAGTCCATCGCAAGGAAATGCTGGGGCAAGCACTACAACATATCCTAATGCGGGTTCTCGCGGTGGCGGTGGTGGCGGTTCTGGTAGTGCTGGTTTTGCTGGGCCAGGTTCGGAAACAGGTGGTGCAGGTGGTAGCGGAACTGCTTCTTCAATTTCTGGAAGTTCTGTAACTCGCGGGGGCGGAGGCGGTGGCGGTGGCCCAACGGCAGGAGCTGGCGGTTCAGGAGGTGGCGGTGCTGGTGGTGGTGACGCACCAAATACTGCGGCTACTGCAGGAACTGTTAATACTGGCGGCGGTGGAGGTGCTACAAGAACTTCGATTACCGCTGCGGCTGGTGGGTCTGGTATTGTAATTATTTCTTATGCTTCCACATTTCCGGATTTGGCTTCTATTGGTGGTGGATTAACTTATACAAAAACTACGTCAGGCGGCAATACAATTTATTCGTTTACTGCTGGAACTGGCAATATTTCATGGTGATTTGTGAATATAAATAATCTATTTCCAACTCCAGTAGCGTTTTTTAGTCTAGGTCGTGAGCTAAAAAAAACAGAATTAGATTTTATTAAAAATCAAGATTATTATGCCAATGAAGGAAATACAACTAGCAATGATCGTAAAATTTTAAAGAATAAAGAACTT
>TARA_R110000868_G_scaffold112176_5_pt1 | contig 33869 bp, 26 predicted proteins | sample TARA_R110000868 | Tara Oceans TARA_R110000868 (sample SAMEA4397489) | marine metagenome | biome: Polar Biome; feature: [SRF] surface water layer (ENVO:00010504); material: water (ENVO:00002006), including particulate matter (ENVO:01000060) such as... | depth 5 m | reverse complement strand
AGCGTCTGGCGGTGGTGCTTGCCAGCGATATCGAAGGCGACATCATGCAATTGGCGCTCCCCGCCACCAGCATCTTCGGTAAGGAAGAAGGCGAGAACCGCCCGCTCCAAGCCTATGCTCGCTGGCTCGTCGCTCAGTCCGTTGACCCCAGCACGGTCGTTACCCGCATGAAGTTCGACACCAAGGCCGAAGCGCCCAAGCTGCACTTCAAGGCTATGCGTTGGCTGACGGATGAGGAGTTCGCCACGGCTTCCGAGAAGGGCGCTTCGACTGAAGCGGCTGATGCGGTTGTCATGAACGTCGCTGCTCAGGATGGCGTCAAGGCCCCGATCAAGCTGGAAGGCAAGGCTCCGGCCAAGGCTGCTCCGGTCGTTGAAGAGGAAGCTGAAGACGAGACGCCAGCACCGGCACCGAAAGCCGCTAAGGCAAAGGCCAAGCCTGCTGTGGTCGAAGCGGATGAGGACGACGAGCCGGTCGTCAAGAAGGCGGAAGTCAAGCCGACTGCGGTCCCTGCCAAGAAGAGTCTTGCGTCTGTCGTTGCTGATTGGGACGACGAGTAAAGTCAATATAACCAACACGGGGGCTTCGGCCCCCGTTAAACATAATGCCCTACTCAAATAAAACAGTCGCCGCTATATCCAACGCCCCTAAGAATCTTGGTAGTCACCTTGGACGTTGGGCGGTAAGACGCGATCTATCTGTTCTGCGTGTCGCAAAGGCATTGGGCGTCACCCGCCAAACTGTCTACAACTGGTTCATTGGCGGGGAGATTTTCCCGGCCTACCAAACCCGCGCACAAAGACTGCTGGATATCCTGCAAGAGACACACACCGCCGATGAGGCATGGAAACGCATATGCACAGAATACAACTTGACTCCATGAGCGACGAGGACTTCATCAACCAGCTTCCCCTTGCCGTCAGTGAAGAGACGAAGCTGTCCGTTGCTGAACAGAATGAACTTCTGGCTGTCCTGTCCAAAGGGCGGAAGCAGGAAGAAGACCCACGCCAACTGCGGCTGTTCGACTAACCCGTTCAAGGAGCGTCATGACCCCGCTTGAGTTCCTAGCGGTTGTTCTGCCGTCCCCGTCTCACGGGTTGTATTGCGCGGCAGAGCTATCCTCACAAAGAAAAGAACACGTATTCGTTGACGAACTGGAGAAGCTGTACCCGACCGTTACGGATTGGGTCGATGGCAACAAGAACGCTTACTTCGCACTGTCCACTTTTGTCAAGGGTGGAAAACGTACCGCCGAGAATTCGCGCTGCATCAAGTCGTTTTTTATCGACATGGATGGGTATGCCTCCAAGAAACAAGCAGCGTTAGCGCTGAACGCGTTCCTTGAGCATACTGGCCTGAGCGAGTTCGGTATGCCTTGGCTGGTCAACTCTGGCGGCGGGCTGCATTGCTACTGGCCCCTGGAAGAAACCATCGAAGTCGCTGCGTGGAAGCCGGTTGCGGAGAACCTGAAGCGCCTGTGCAAGCAGGAGAAGCTGTCTATTGATATGACCGTGACTGCCGACGCTGCGCGTGTATTGCGTATCCCGGACACGTTCAACTTCAAGGACAAGTATCCCGAGCCGCGTCCGGTCAAACTACTATCAACAGGCAGCTTGTTTGACTTCGACACGTTCTCTGCGCACATCATCAGCAAGCTGGTAGACATTCCCCCAGTCAAAGCGTCTCCCCTGAACCTGCCGGGTAAGCGTCCCGATGCAGCGCCAGCAGTGCCGACAATGACTGCCGTGAAGCTGTTTGAGAATAGCGAGACGCGGTTCAAGAAGATACTGGACGCGACCGCTGCCGGTACTGGCTGCGCTCAGTTGACGCACTATGTCGAGAACGCTGCCGACGATGGGATGGAGCCTTTGTGGCGTGGCTGGTTGAGCATCGCCAAGGTCTGTTCCGATGGAGAGAAGGCGGCTGTCTGGCTGAGTAGCAAGCACCCGTATGACGAGACGCGGATGAACAGCAAGCTGGCCGAGATCAAAGGCCCCTATCCGTGCGTCAAGTTCGATAGCGAGAACCCCGGGGTGTGCGACAAGTGCGCTCACTTCGGCAAGATAACTAACCCGCTGGCGCTGGGGCGTGAGACGCTCGTTGATACGGAAGAGAAAGAGATCGAAGTTGTCATTGCTTCGGACTCACCGTCCATCGCTGCCGAGGTCAAGACACTGCTGCGCCCCACTCCTCCCCGTGGCTTTGCCTATGGGCGTACTGGTGGCGTGTACATGGAGAAGTCGAGTGATGATGCGGACGGCAAAAAGATAACCAAGCAGATTCTGCTGCTGCCCTACGATCTGTTCGTGGTGGATATCCTCAACACGCAAGGCGTGCATACCGTGCATATGCTGGCACTCAAGCCAAACGAGGGCGCAGTATCGGTGACGATTCCGCAGAAGGCGGTTGTCAGCAAGGATGAAACGGTCAAGAACTTGGCCGAGCAGAACATCATCGCGGCAGTGGGCGCAGGCAACGACAGCAATCTGTTCGCTTATGTCCGGGCGTGTGTCGAGGCGAGTAGTACCGGCAAGGTTGCCGTGAAGGTTCCCCATAGCTACGGCTGGCAAGAAGACGATACGTTTGTGTTCGCGGGCCGCATCTACTCCAAGGGATCGCCTGTCACCGTGCCTATGGCCGGTCTGGAAAACATCGTCGCCAACACCAAGCCGACCGGAACGATTGATGGCTGGCGGGATTTCGTCAAGCTGCTCATCAACAAGAAGCTCTACAAGCATTTGGCGATCATGCTGGCTGGCGCTGGCGCACCGCTCATGCGCTTCACTGGGCTGTACGGGTTGACGTATCACTGCGGTTCTACCGAGTCAGGTACGGGTAAGTCTTTGGCGCTAGAGGCGGCAGCGTCTATCTGGGGGCATCCGACGCACTACCGCACAAGCAAGGGAACTTCTCCTGTTGCAATGCAGCAAAGGCTTGGGCTACTCAGTAACCTTCCCTTGATCACGGACGAGATCACCAGCAAGAACCGCAATGACTTTGAATGGTTCCCCGAGTTCCTTCTTGATATGACGGAAGGGCGCGGCAAGGAGCGCATGGAGTCTGGCTCGAACAAGGAGCGGCTGAACCTGTCCACATGGATGACGACCGCGCTTATGTCGTCCAATACCCACGCCGTTGACAGCTTGACCGGGGGCCGGAAGCACGCGTCTGAGGGCGAACTTAGGCGGTTGATCGAGTTCATCTTGGACGAAGACCTGTCCTGGGAGCCGCATGAGATCGAGGTCATCAAGTCCCTTCAGCACAACTACGCTGTTGCTGGGCACATGATGGCTGAGTACATGGCGAAGAATGTTCCAGTATTGAAACAACTTGTACCTGAAACGGTACGTCAAATGTATGTGGACTTCAGCGCAACCAATGACGAGCGTTTCTGGATGGGCGGTATCGGCACTTGTATTGCAGCAGGCATCATCATGAGCAACTCACACGCAGGGATCATCGACTTGCCCCTAGCCGCGATCTTGAACGCGTATAAAGAAGCGGTTGTGGGTATGCGCAAGAACATCAAGGGCGGCTCCCGCACGGCTGAAGATGTGCTGAACGCCTATACCCGTGACAACTTCGGCGGTTTCATTCTCTTACGCAAGAACGAGCGTCGGGAGATCGAAGTCTTCCTTGGCAACGGCAAACAGATCGATGAGACAACGCCAAGAGCCCGCATCATGGGGCGCGTAGAGCACCTAGACAAAGATGTGGTGGACTACTTCATCGAGGAGACGATGCTTCGTGCGTACTGCTCATCCATGAGCTTTGGCTACACGGATTTCGTGCGGCAGATAGCGCACATCGGCACCGTCACGCGCATCCCCAAGAAGGACATGACTGCCAAAACCAAGGGGCCGCAAATGAGGGTCGCAGTGCTACGGATAAGCCGCCCTGCATCGGATGTGGAAGATGAACTTAGCTATCCAGTATCCGTGGAGTGAGTTGGAAAGGGGGCAGGGGTTCTTTGTACCCTGCCTCACCACGGCATCCGTAAGAGAAGAAGGGCTGCGAACAGCCCTCCGGTTAAAGATAAAAGACGCCCGTGGTGTAGAGGGCATCCGTGGTGGGCTTATTGGGGTGTGGTTCTATCGAAAGCCCCCCGAACCGAAGTGGCGTACTTGATCTTCAGTTGACGAACACGGTCCAGCAACTCCCGCTTTTCCTGTGCAGACCTAGTGGAACTACGAACGACTTTCTCGTAGGCGGTGAGTTCGCCCATCTTTTCCCGGAAGTTTCCTGCAAGCGACGCTTGCGCAAGCTGGGCCGCGTTCTCATTAAGGTATTCACGCGCTTTGTCCTTCTGGCCGGTCTTGATGTAGTTGTCGAAGGTTGCCTTGATCTGGTTGATCTCGTTCATCCGCTCGTAAGTGGCGTTGATGATTCCGCCCGCGTCGTTCGGCTGGAACAGCGTACCCACAAGCGGCTGCTCGGACATACGCTTGAACGCTTTCTCCGGGCCTTCTGCTGGCATGGCGAAGTTGAGCGTCTGAAGAAGCGCCAGCCCCATGCTGCCGGTGTAGCTGCTGATCAGGTACTCAAGCTGGATAGGCGACACGCCCGTGATCTCACCGACTTGCTTGGCAAGTTCCGAAGTGTTTTCACGATACCTAGTACCGGGCTCTCGCGCTTTCTCTGCGGCTGACTCAAGATCGCGGCCAGTGTAGAAAGACTTACCCAGCCCCAGTTCGATCAGCGGCTTGACTGCCTGGGGGATGCCGTAGGAAGTACCGCCCGGGATAAGCTGCAACCCAATTTGCTTGAACGCCTTGGTTGCTTCTTCGCCGCCATGCTCGTTGATGAGCGTATTGACGATGGCTTCCGGGATTGCCTTGAACACATAGCCCAATTCAAAAGGAATCGGAACGCGGATAGGCTCCTCGATACCGGGGATACGCACAAACCAGTTGCCGTATTTTTGTTCCGGGGTAGCGTTCTTATACGCTTCGTCGTCCTGCATCGAGGCGGCATACCACATGGACATACCGAACATAACCATGCCCCGGGTCCACATCTTCTCGCGCAACTTCAGCCGCTCATTGAAAGGCATCTTGCCGGCGAACGCCTTGTACATAACATCCAGACCTTGAATCTGGGCGTTCATGAAAGGGATCAACGTGGAAGCCAGATGCACACTAGGCGACACACCGCGCTTGTTGAAGTTCATGGACTCAAGCGCCATGAACGTAGCCTCCATCTCCGACAAGCCTTGCTTGATGTAACTGTTGTATTGAGCGCGACGGGTGGCGGCATCCGCCTCCATAGACATCGCTTCCAGCTTGGCCAACGCTTGCGCCCAGACAGGTCGGCCAGACTGCATCTCAGACAGAAGACGCGAGATATCCTCGTTCGTGCCAGTAAAGACTTGCCCGCCCGTGATGCCGCGCTTGGTCAACTCTCCTTCTTTCCCAAGCTGCCTTAGCGTGCTGAGGATAGGCGTCATGTCAGCGCCGCTCAACATAGTCGCTGCAAGGGAATCTCGGAAAATCTGCCGAGCCATGTACACAGGGCTGGCCGTAACCGCCCTACGCAGCAGCCGAGCAGGAGCGCCCATGATCCGCGTTACCGTAGGCAGCATCGTCGGGATACCCGCCAGCCCCTTGACCAGAAGATCAGACGGGATGCCGATAGCATCGGTATCGATAACCGCGTAGTGGGGCTTGCCGTCAACGGTGAAATCAACCGCGTTCTTAGGCCCAGTGCCTCGACCGATCTTCGCAAGGTTGCTGTCAGCAAGCTCGTACATAGCGTTCTTGGTGGCTATGTTCTTGAGCGACATATCCAGCAGCATCGATGTGTTCTGCACCGAGCTGGTAAGGAAGTCAAAGATCGCCTCATCACCGCCAACGAGTTCTTGCAGATGCGGGCTGTCCTTGAGACTACCGATACGGATCGGCGTCTCGTTACCGATCAGCAGTTCCGCAGCGCCTTCGCGCACACGATAGAACGGGATGTAGTCCTTAGCCGCCAGCAACGAAGCGGCTACGTCCTTGGGGATAGAGCCAGTCTGAACAGCAAACGTCAACAGGTTCTTGTTGTAGTCGTTGTATTTGTCTCGGGCACGCTCAAACGCTGCCTCAAGAGCGGGAACTGCCGCGATCTCTTTGAGCGCAGTATCCAGGTCTGCTTGCGTAACCTTGCCACCAAAGTTAAGCGCCTGGATGCCAACACGTTCAGCCCGCTTTGCTGCCAGATACAACGTAAACAGCCGATTGGCTGCGTCAGGAGAACCCGCTTGCTTGCTGACCGAGGTGAGAATATCAACAACGTCCTTGATCGTAGCGCCAGGGGTAGATTCAATGACCCACTCTTTACGCCCGTCCTTACGCGTCTTTTCCACAAGCTGGGGAACGCCATTGGAAATGGACTGCGACGTAAAGTTTGTACGCTGTTCGTACATACGCAGGTAGTACATCATCTGCGTACCCTTGAGCGCTTCCATCGCCGTATTGGCGATCTTCTCAAGCGGAGCCAGCTTGTCCACAAACTGCGTGCGGAACCCCAAACCCAACAAGTTAGGTTTGGTCTTTTGCCAAATGCTCTTCTGGTCAGCAACTAGCGCATCAGTAATGCGCCCAGCATCGGCAAGCCCCGCCGCGTAGCGGGGGCGGTTAACAACCTGAATGGTGGCGTCAGCTTCCGTAGGACGGATCACCTTGGTCATCAACGCATCGGCACTGGCGAGCGTTGCCTCCAGCATATCCTTGGGCGTATCGATCCCGAGCATCTTGAGGATGCCGTTCTTGAGGGATTCCCAAGCGTTCTTGAGCGTCCAAGGCTTGGCCCGGAGTTGCACTTGCAACGCTCCGTCAGACAGCGCTTCAGACACAAACTCGCTAAGGTCCGTCTTAGCGTTCTCGTTGACGATGGTGTCGTCATTCTTGATTGCGTCGAAGAGCGCTTCAAGTTCACGCTTCGCGGCACGCTGACGATCCGTCAACTGGCTCTCAGGCATCCGAAGGATACGCTCAAGGGAAGCGTGAACACCTTCATGAATAGCGGTCGTCTCGTTAAGCCCGTACTTGGCATCGAGCGCAATGAACGATCCATCAACAGCCGCTTGGCCGTATACCGCGTTACCGTTCTGATCCCGCAAGTCTTTGACGAGGCGAACCCTGGTTTCGCCCAACAGCAGCTTGAGCTTGTCCGCCACTGCGCGAGCGATGTCGCTAGTGGTCGTCTTGGAAATGTTCTGCATGACAGCAGCAGCGCTGTCTTCTACGTCAACCTCTTCCTTAAGCGCAGGGCCTTGCGTGGCTGTGGCGGCAAGCTGGTTCAGGGCATCGACATCAATCTCGCGTGGCGCTTTCTTTTCGTTCTTCTTAACGTCTTCCTCTGTTGCAGTCTCTTGCTCTTTTTCTAGTGCAATAGTCTGCTGGTCTTCGCCAGAAACAACAGCCTCTTGCTGCGCTCGCAGCTTCGCTACTTCTGAGGTAAGAATGTTTTTCTGCTTAGTCAGGCGCTGCGCAATTTCCTTTTGCTTTGCCTGACCTTCCGTTGTTTTAGACGGGTTTGCCTTAATAAAGGCAAGCTGGCTGGTGATCGCGTTTAGCGCCGTTTTCTTTTTAGTAAGGTCGGAAGCAATCTCGTTTGCAATCCGGTTAGCTTCTTGAATTTCTTTTTGCGTAAGCGCAACATTTCGTTGGGTGCTGCCCGCCGTTTCACGCGGCTGGTTTCGCGTGCCGATTGTGGTTTCCCCCGCACGACTTTCTTCCGAACCAGTAAGCATCTGGCCTGGAGGAATGGTGCCACGCTTAACTACCGGGCCGACTTGCCTTTTAGTAGTTTGCGTCTGGGCAATGCGTTCCCCAGCAGGGGTAAGAACCTCTTCAATTTCTCGCGGTGCAGCACGTTCTTCCGCACGTTCCGCCTTAGTAGCTACCTGAACGCGTTTAATGCCGGTATTGGTTGAAATAAAATCATTAGTCTTATTAAGGGCAACGAACAACGTGGTGATTTGTTTCTGGATTTTTGTACGTTGCTCGGCGTCTTTTTCTGCCAACACTTCGGGCTTGTTCTTATACCGCTTCTGTTGATTCTCTGAAAGAACAGACTCCTGGGTAAGCATTCCCCTAAGCTCTTTCAGCTTTGCAGTTATATTCTTCTGCTTATCAAAAGCATTACTTAATTGGGCATCTGCACGTTCTAGTTTTCCGTGGGTTGCCGCGTACAACTTAGCAAACTCGTTGGTTGCCTCAACCCGCTCTTCCACAGTGCTATCCGCATCCTCAGCAATAGCAAGCAGCTCTGGCAGTTTGTCTTTTTTGTTCTGGACTTCCTGTCGAACTTTTCGGAGAGCGTCCATGAACAACTGCTCACGCGGGATCGGGGTGCCTTCTTTCTGGCGCTCTTCAAGCGGCTTTTCAGCGTAGACACCTCTAGGCTCTTCGGCTGGTCCTGCGACGGGCTCTTCCGCCCGCTCCAACCGGGCCTGCTCTTTACGACGAAGCTGGGCATCACGCGCTTCACGATCTGCCTGCGTTTCTTTATCTGCTGGCGGTGCTTCTCTTTTATAAAGACGGTCTACAACGCGTTGTGTAGCGCGAGCCTTGGCTTCCAAAGCACCCGCTTCTTTAGCCGCCTGTTGCTCTTGTGCAGGAGAGGGCGCAGCTTCTCTAGTAGCAGTAAGAACACGCTGAACTTCTTTGTCCATCGCCTCGGCGGCAAGGAGATTGTTCCGGGCTTGCTGCAACGATAAGCCGCCAGCATCTTCAAAAGACAGATACGCGTCGTTAAGCCGTGTACGAGCGTTATAAAGATTGAGCCGCAGACCGCTCAACGCTTTGTTCTGGGCATTGATGAAGTCAGTAAGTTTTGCTTCTTCAACAAGAAAATCCTTGAAAACGCTGTCCTTGAGTACTGGACTCTTGGCTTTAGGGGCGCTAATACCTTTGCTAACAACCCGCATAAAGATAGCGTTCTGTGTCGCTAGCTGTTTCTGTAGCCTAGGAATCGTGCTGCGGACTTCCTCAAGTTTCTTTTTCCTAAATGCCACTTCAGGGGCAGGCGTATCCTTGTCAATAAAATTGACCGACTTTTGTGCGGCAGCAAGCCATCTTTGATGGGCGATAAGGTTGTCTACCGCCTCTTTCAAATCATCCCGTGCTTTCTTGGTGGCTTCTTGAGAAGCAGCGCGGCGGCGCACATTTTCGGCTTCATATCCGATCATTACCGTGGGCGGCTCTGCTCCTTTAGCCGCAGTAGTTACTGTGGGCGCACGCCCTTTTTCATACTCTTGGATAGCGCCTTCAAACGTGTCGATGTTGTTCTTGAACTGCAACAACAACTGGTCCCGCATTCTTTCTGCGGCATTGAGTTTTTGCTTGGCGCTTTGAATATGTCCAACGACTGAATCACGCGTGACATTCCCAGGGAAAGCATCGTCAGTAAGGACCAGCTTGTTTTCTAGCAGCTTGCCTGCTTCTGACAGCAGTTGGGCGGCAGCACGGGCATCCGCTTCAGGCCCAGCCAGCATTTCTTTCCGACGCTTAATCAGTGCATCAAACTGAGAACGTACTCCAGCAGCGCGTTGCGCCATCTTGTTGATCTGTACTGCGGCGCGATGGATGTTGGGGTAAGCGCCATTGGTTACATCTGCTGTTGCTGAACGCAGAAGCTGCAATCCTTGACTGCCAAGATACCCTTGAAACTCTTTCCAGTCGCCAAATGCAACAGACGTAGCGCCCTTGCGGTCTGCCAACGGGAGTTCTGATTGAACTGCCCGCTGAATCTCATCCGTGGCTTCCCGCACATAAATGCTGGTCTTTGCTTTTTGTGCAAAGTTGGCAATCGTCTTACCGACTTCTGTATCGGCAATCTTCATCTCTCCGCGAGGACCGAGCGTAGTGCCCTCAAGAGATTTCTGCTCTTCTTCCGTCAAGCCTCTACGAGCAAGCTGCGTAGCGGCTTCAGTTTCTGACAACTTCCCGCGCTGATACCCTTCAAGCCGCTGAGAAATCTGACGAGCAAGCGCGTCATCCTTGCGTCCAATCTGGACGCTATACAGCCAAGAAGCTACGTCCTTAGCCAGAGGAGTTTGCTGAATCGTGCTCTCTGGTTGCTTTCGCAGAGTGTCTGCGGGAGTGCGGTAGCCAACAGCCCGTCGCGGTTCTTCAGAAACAACACCACGATCTTTTGAAATCTGGGGAAGATTGTCTTCAATAGCGTCCAGAAGATTCGTTTCTTCGGGCGACAACTCAACGCGTTGCCTAACCGATTGAACCGTTTGCGCCAACGCATTTTGATCAGGGGTGCGGTCGCGCGTGTACACACGCTCTCCCGAGGAAGGCTCTTCCAGCCCAAGGGTGCGTTGTTCTTGAATCGGGGCCGTAAGCTGCGCAGAAAGGACAGCGCGTTGTGCCGTGTCGGCTTTGTCGGTAATACGTTCTTGCGCTGCACCTTGCAAGTATTCAGGCGCGGCACGCATCCGCTCAAGGGCGGCACGCTCTTGCCTAAGCTGTTCGTCAATAGCCGTTTGTTCTGCGGTGCGCATCCCCCGCGTCTTAGAAATCTCGCCGCCAAGGCTGCTAAGTTGTAGCTTGAGCCCCGCCAGGACAGCGTTGCTTTCGCTTTTGCGCATACCGGGAAGAGGTTCGCCCGCATCAACAAGCTGTTTAGCCAGCCCGGGGGTGTCCATCAAATAGGCGGCATACAGCGCAGGACGGTCTTTTGGATCAAGCGCTTCAGGAAATTCCCGCTGATTAACTAGCTCGATCTGCTGTTGCGCATACGACATTGCGTCGTCAATGGCAGTACGGGGGGTAGCCGGGGCAGTGACTGCGTAAGGCTCAGGGAAAGCACTTTCAACCTGCGGTGCTTCTGCAAGCCCCATACGCTCAAGAAATACATCTTGTGGCGTCCGTGTCCCCAGCGCCTGCTGCGCTTGTTCTTGCGCTTGCTGCTCTTGAAGCTGCCGCAGTACCGGCGTTACGCGGCGGAACTCTTCCGATGCGTTTTTGAATTCGTCCGAACGATTTAGTTCAGTAAGTGCTTTGGCAGCATCTTTTTTATCTGCCAAACCAATAAGATCATCTTTCTCGATCTTAGCGCGGACTTTTGCCTGAAGCTCCGTTCGCTGCTGCATCAGGGCAGCGTATTTCTGAGCAACTTCTTGAGCGTATTCGGGAGTCTGGCGTTGTGCGTCCAGTGCCTCTGCTGCTTGCTTTTCGGCTTCTTGCCGTGTCTTGAAGGCTTCCGCCTCAGTAGCTTGCCGAGCTGCTTCAACTTCTTGACGCGCAGCACCACGATCTGCCAACCGACCGCCAGCACCAATGGGGGCAAGAAGTCCTGCCTGATAAGCGGTATCGACGTACTCTTTAAGCGCGTCTGCGCCGGTAAGCGACAGCCCTGCCTGGGCACGCTCAAGCATCTGCTGGGCAATTTCTGTCGGAGCTTCTACCGCAAGACCAACGCCCGTACCCTTGGCAACCGTCTTAAGGAGCGATTCCTTGGCGAACCGTTCAGCGGCTTCCGCAGCTTGCGGGCCACCTCTCTTAAGCAGGGCCTCGACTTGCGGGCCTAGTACCTTCCCAATAAGCGTTCTACCTAAGGGAATATACGTAGCCGCCACATCAAGCGCTGCGCTAGGCACGGCAGCAAGCGCGGCTGCGCCGGTATCAATTGCCAGAGGCTGTCCAGCCTTCTGTTGTTCTGCGGCTTGCCGCTCGACACCACTACCAAAAGCCTGGATAAGCGAAGGAGTAAGGGCACCGACACCGCCGCCGATAAGCGTTCCAACACCGGGAAATACTGCCGAACCAGCAGCAGCACCAGCAGCACCGCTCGCAATAGAGGCGGCAATTTGAGGAAATTGTTCGGCCAGCGCCAGAGGAATCTGACGCCCAACTTCACCAATGCCAGGAAGAACGCCGCGACCAAACGCTTCTTTGGCCTTCTCAAGACTGATCTGATCAGCGTATTCCGAGGATTGTTGCCGCTTGAGCGCGGCGGCTGCGGCTTCTTCTGGGCTTCCGAAAGCAGCGCCAAACGCGGTCTGTGCCGAGCCTAGCATCCCCTCCAAGCCCTTGCCTGCGGCGGCAAGGAGCCCGGTTTTCTGGGGTCCACCGAACTGCTGCCTGATGATTTCCGCTGCTTTGTCTTTCGACACCTCATCGGGAAACTCTACATTACGACCATCAGGCAGCGCTACGGTATAGGACATAGATTACTCGATCTTGCCAGTTTGTGGGTTGTACCGCAACTGAGCGCCGGGTGCGGCTCCTGCTGATGAAGGCAATTCTGGCACATTCAGCCCAAACCTTCTAGCGTCATCGTAGGCAGTCTTCTTAATTTGCGCGAAAGCGGTTTGCTGTTCTTCAGGAGTCGCCGCAATATTTGCCTTGACCCAGTTCTCTTGCTGCTTCTGGATATTGTCATTGATGACATCGTAAGGGCTCTTACCAGTAGCCCGGACTTCTGATTGGATTCTGGCAACACGTTCTGCCGAGGCACGATTCTCAGCGGCTTCTTTGGCTCGCGCTGCGCGGTCTGCTGCGCTGCTTACTTGCTGAGCCTTGGTGGAATAGGCGCTGGTAGACGCCGGGATCATGGCCTTGTTGTATTCTTCCTGATTCTTGATAAGCGCCTGCTCGATTTCCATAGACGCTTTGACATCGCCAACCTTGTTGGCATAGTCCTTCTGCTCCAGCAAAGACTGCTGTTGAGCAAACAACCTAGCAGCTTCCGTCTCTTTTGCAGCAGCAGTGTCTCGCTTAGTACGATAGCCCTCCAGCCCTTCCAACGCGCCAGTCCTCCGGCTAATACCGCCAAGGACAGACATAAGCTCGCCAAGACCGGTATCCCGCCCAGAGATTTCTTCGTACTGAGCGCGTTGTTTTTCTCGGGCAATTTCATTAGCCCTTATTTCCGCCGCCGAAGTTGGGCGTTGGGTCTGGAGTTCTCTAAGGCGCTCCCCTTCTGCCCGTAGCCGCGTGTCATCCGGCCTTTTGAATACGCCCATAGCTTCTTCAGCAGCGCCAGTAAACGTAGGCATCGATGCATCCGCAGCGGCGGGCATTACTTGGGCGATCCCTTCTCGTTGGCTAGGAGCAGGACGCGGAGCGGGTGGGCGTTGTTGCTGCAATGCAGCAGCGATTCCTTCGGGACTAAATCCGTAACTGGCAGGCGCGTTGGCAATAAGGGAGGCCATTGAGTCTTGCGGACCTTTAGGCGCTGCTACAGGAGGCTCGGTCGGTTTTTCTTCTGGGGCATACGCCCTGCGTTGCGAAGGAATATTCCTGATGCCTTTGGATTTCAAATACTCAATGAAGTCTTCAAAAGCGGTGGGGGCGTTTACTTCACTTCCATCCGGCCCTGCGTAGCCAATGATCCCACCATCAGCGTACTCGTAATCATCGTCACCCATCGGCAGCGAAGCAATGCCGCCTTCAGCCATCATAGCGGGGGGTTTGGGCTGGGCTTGCTGCATTGCTTGGTTAAGACGGTCGGTTTCCATCTTTTCAGCGACCATAGGCGCAGCCTGCTGTGTCTGCGCCAAAACCCCGGGGAGCCCTTGAACGGGTTTGCCCACTTGTGCCATTACCCTAGCGGCAACAGTTTGTTGCCCATCCGGGGTCACCGGGTTGATCTTGTTGGCGCTGTCCATCACCTCAAGCAGCGCGGGGGAGAATTGAGCTTGTTGAGTCATCGCCATTATTTAGCTCCCGGAACACCAGTAGCGGTGCCAATACCGTAAATCTGCTGCAACAGCGAAGCAATGTCTTCCATACCCGAAGTCTGGGTGACTGCATTTTGCGTACTGATCGGAAGCCCTTGCAGCAGGCTCTGCTGGAACTGAAGCTGCTTGTACGGATAAGCGCGAGCCTCTTCAAACTGTGCCCGCTGTGCGGCAAGCGCTTCTTGTTCAACACCCCGTTGAGCAGTGCCCGCGCCCATTTGAGCAGCAAGATTCTGCAAGCCGAGTTGACCTTGCTGAACGCCAAGTGAGCCTTGCGTTTGCGCCGCTTGCAGTTGGTTTTGTAGAGCTTGAAGGCCGAACTGAGCGCCGTATTGACGAGAGGCTTCCGTTGCTTGTTGCCCCGCCAGCCCATATTGAGCAGCGGTTTGTGCGCTGGTGAGCCCTTGTTGAGCGCCAAATTGACGGGAGGCTTCTGCTGCGCGTTGTGCTTCTGAGCCGTATTGAGCCATCTGTTGAGCGGCAGTCATGGCCTGTTGAGAGCCGAACTGCCTGGATGCTTCTGCTGCACGTTGTGCTTCCGTCCCGTATTGAGCGGCGGTTTGTGCGGCAGTCATAGCCTGTTGAGAGCCAAACTGTTTCGCAGCTTCTGCGGCTTGTTGAGCAGAGAGCCCGTACTGAGCGCGGAGCTGGTCGGCAGTAGATTTTTGTTGTGCCCCAAACTGACGTTCTTGAGCGGTCTGCTGTTGAGCCTGAAGGCCGAGTTGAGCGGCGGTCTGTGCCCCAGTCATCGCCTGTCCAGCACCAAACTGACGAGAGGCTTCCGCTGCCTTGCGCGCATCTAGCAGCATTTGCAAACCCTGCATACCTTGGGTAGCACCAAACTGTCGGGACGCCTCACCCATCCTCTGAGCTTCAGTGCCGTACTGCGCCATCTGTTGAGCAGCGGTCATGCCTTGTTGAGCACCAAACTGACGAGACGCTTCGCCCGCTTGTTGTGCCTGTAGTCCAAGGCCGGATTCGGCGAGACGTTGTGCTTGCGCCCGGTCAAACGCACTTTGCAAACCCTTGGCTTGGATGTCACCAATCTGAGTCTGGAGATTCCGTGCGCCTTCGGCTTCCATAATAGCTTGCCGACTACCTCCGTATCCACCAGCTTGAGCCAGCCTAGACGCAGCAGCAATACGGTCAATATCAGACTGCCTACGTGCTTCCCTAGCCTCGATGCCGGTGACGCCTTGCAGATAGGGCGTCATGTACCCTTCAACAGACTTTAGCCCGCCAAGCCCAGTATCGAACTGGCCCGATTGGTATGCACCGGGGCCTTGGAATTGATTAGCGAACTGACCAGCTTGGTACGTTTGCGGGGTAATACCCGCAGTAAAGTCTACGCCTTGGTATGCGCCCGGTGCATTAAACCCTGAGGTTGCAGTGGTAGGGGTATAAGCGCCAGTACCGGTATATTGATTGGCAAACTGACCCGCTTGATAAGCGGCAGGGCCTTGGAACTGATTAGCAAACTGCCCGGTCTGATACGCGCCTGGGCCTTGGAACTGATTAGCAAACTGCCCGGTCTGATATTGAGCGGGGGCAGAATACTGATTCCCGAAGGCAACGGGGGAGTACCCCATCGTGCCAGCTTTAGCTGCAACATCGCCAGCAGTTTGTGCCGCTTGACCAATAGCTGCGGGAGCTTGGAGGTTCTGATAGCCAGTGAGCGCTTGCTGTTGGAGCGGTGAGGTGCCAGCAGTTAGTTGCCCGGTGTACGGTTGATAGGGCTGGTTGGCAATTGCTTGACCCTTGGAGAGCATATCCGTTACATACGGACCCGCCCATTCAGACAGGTTGCTCGTATAGGAAGTGCCCGTTCCGCCTACTGGAACACCGCCCTCAACAAAAGCAACCGCGCCGCCGTTGGCGTATCCGGCAATACCACCCGGCGCATACTTATCGGGCTTGATCTGCTTGCCTTGCTTCTTGGTGCCAGTACGCGCTTTACGCACGCGGTCCATCATGGCGTAGAGAACTTTGGCACCCTTTTTGGGATCGCCTTTACCAAGTGCAGCAACTTTTTCAGGGGACACAAGCGCCTCCTCATTGGCAACCTTAGCGGGTTGCTGGCCTTCAATCGTGGTGTCGATGGAGTCGCTCATGCCGTCGCCCTTGCCCTTGATGGGGGTAGCGCCGAGCTTCTTAGCCAAGAACTCAAGACCGGCTTCGCTGCTGCCATTGCCGAAGTGAGACACAACATCAGCGGGAATAACAAACGCGCCGTCACGCAGACCGCCCGCAGCTAGGCCCATGAGCCCACCTTCAGCAGCGAAAGTCGTGGCTTGATACGCTTGTCCCTTGGCACCTTCACCATACGCCCGAGCAGCAGGGATGTTTGTAGGCTGCACAGCTTTGAGCGCCATGTTGACTTTGCCTTGATAGCCGCGAGCTTGGTCTTTGATCTTTTGCTGATCCCGCATGGACTTGATGGCGTACATAGCCAGCATGGCGTCCATGATCCCGCGACCAGTAGAGCCTTTGTCGCCCAAAGAATCGAGGGCTTTCTTAAGGATATTGCTGCTTGGTTTAGCGGCGGCAGCGCCAGCAGCAGAACGCGGAGCAGGTAAAGTTTCGTAGATGTAGTCCGCGCCCTTGGAGGTTCCGTACTGGGGCGCAAACGCTTCCGTGTTGATGCCCGACATATAGCCAAGCTCACCCGGCGTCTCGCTACCGATCATTGGCTTTGGAATATCACTGTCGAGCGTGTCTTTATAACCTGACTGCCCCGCGAAAGGATCAACGTCAGTCCAATAGCTGTCGCCCGTTTCGTCGTTAATTTCCCAAGCCATATCAGACCTCTACTTTCAAGCGTACCCTTGCAGGGACTTTAACAGTTCTTCCACCGATTGGGGCTTCTGCTGTTGTTGAGACGAATACAACCACGACAAATCAGCAAGATTCATCGGCCCTACAGACTCTTGTGCGGGAGCTTGTTGTGCAGGCTCGTTACCCATCAACCCCATAGCCAGCAGCATCGGCATTAGGTCAGGGCTCTTTTCCTCGGCGACTACTGGAGCAGGCGCGGGGGCTGGAGCTTGGGCTGGAGCCTGTGCGTAATCTCCTGCGCCGCTAGGCGGCACATATCCAGCGGGGTCACGCGGGCCGACAGCCATAGCGTCTCGATCTTTCATCCCCGGAGCAGAAGGCTGATTGCCAAGAAAGTTTGTTAACCCCTGTCCCACACCCGCCTGTGTAAAGCTCCCGGCTAGCGCATTAAGATACGGATTGCCCATATCAGGCAAATACCCCGCAGCGGTTTTACCTGCCTCGCCAGCAACGGAGCCGACTAGGATGTCTTGAAGGTCGCCACCACCCATGAGCGTACCGGGCGCTCTAACTGCGGCGTTACGCAGTACGTTGTCAACAAACGTAGACCCACTGACCGGAGCGGCAGTACTGCCGGGGGAACGGATTTGATCTTGGAGTTCTCCCTTGGCCGGAAGATATGTACTTACAAGATCGCTTATTCCGCCGATTGCCCCACCAGTCAATGCACCCGTGGCAATGTTCTTGATATTGAGATCACCGCGAAGCGCACCCGTAGCCGCAGCAGACGCACCACCCGTAGCCGCACCAGTAAGAGCACCACCAATACCCGGAGCCATACTTTGCGTAGCAGCTTTTACTGCATCGCCAGCCATCCCACCAACTTGCCCGCCGAGGTAAGAAGTGCCAGCAGACTTAAGCGCATCGACAATATCCCCGCCCTGAACAACCGCGTTCAAGCCCGCAGCGCCAGCACTTAGCGCGGGACCAATTCCGGGAACAAACGCGAGCGCAATAGGGGCCAGCTTTAGCGCCGTACCAAGTACCCCGCCCGGGGCGTTGCTTTTCCACTGGGGGATGATTACGGGATTACCGTTGACATCCTTCTCAACCATGTAGTTGACAAGACCGGGGCCTTGAGATGCCCATCCAAGCTGCTTTTGCCGATCCTTAAACATTTCAACAGGCGCACCTGTTGCTTTATTAAACAGCTTATCTTCGCCGTTTACGGTACGCCACTCAAGATCACCAACAGATTTAACATTGCTTTTCTCAAGAATCTTTGCAATGTTATAGGTATGGTGCCCAGCAGGCACATCTGTTGTATCCCACTTGAAGCCGTAAGCGCCCGCTTGATTAAGTAGTTCACCTTGCAGCCCTGCACGCTGCTTCATATTATCAGGCAGCGCTTGGAACTTCTTGTCGTAGTTGGCAATATACGTGTCGTAATCTTTCGCCGGTCGATTACTCGCTTTTATTTTGGCAAATGCGTCGGGCGTAAGTTTGGCTTGCTCGCTGAGGAACTTGTCTTGGAGTTCTTGGACGGTATAGGGCGTGTATGTTCTTTGCCCACTCAGTCCGCTCCCGCCGCTCCAGCCCTCTTTACCCAGCGTTTCTGCAACAGCAATATCCCAAGGATTGGCTTTATCCCCATATAGGCGTTTGTATTCGGCGATGTCTCCAGCGGAATCGTAAGTGCTGTAAGTTGTTTGCATCCCTAAGCCATTGCCCGTATATCCTGTTGCTACGGGCTTAAAGGCCTCTTCCTGTTGCTTCAAATAGTCTTGAATAGTCGGCATTGCCACAGGAGCGGCGGGTGCGGCAACAGGAGGGGGAGGCGGTGGAGCAATAGCTGCTTGAATGGCTTGAGTCGTGGCAGGTGCTGCGGGGGCGTACTTGGCAGCAAGGCTCGCCAACATTGCCGGGTCAAACTTAAACGCAGGCGCAACAGGAGGGGGAGGCGGTGGAGCAATAGCTGCTTGGATAGCAGGTACGGTGGGAGTTACAGGGAGAGGCGCTGCGTAATCAACCCCGGAATCGAACTTCTGTATTGGCTCTCCGCGATATTGCGCGTCTTTGTATACCAAGGCTGGCGCAGCCACAGGAGGGGGAGGCGCAGCAGGCTTAGCTGCAAGACTGGCTAAACCGGCAAAATTAAAAGGAGCTACGGGCGCAGCAACAGGCGCAGCAACAACAGGCTTGGGCGCAACGGCAACGGGCGTGGTCTTACTAACCCCACGATATGCGGGCTCCGAATCCTCAAGGTACTTTGTGCCACGAAAGACTGCCATACGTCACCTTACGTCAGGTCGTAGAAGGACAGGGAGCCGATTGCGCTCTGTGTCCCGCTAAAGGTTTTAATGGCGATGGTGTAGATGTCGCTCACACCCGCAAGGCTACTGCCAAGCTGCAAGTCAAAGTTATATGCCGCGCCGTTGAGAACGGTACTGCGGTTGTTGTTAGATGCAGCAACAAAGATAGCCTCAACAACTAAGCCGCCAGTGTATCCAGTAGACGCAATATCCGCTTGTACATTAGTAGAGGCAGTGGTTACCCAAGACGTAGGCCCGGTCAACGTAGCGTTCTTTACCAGCACCACTTCAAACGTAGTAGCTACCGTAGAGATAGGCAGTACCGAATACCCATCGGGGATAACTATAGCGCCATCTCTGCCGGGGGCCAGCCGAATGGAAACAAGCGGAACAAAAGTCGTGCTGATAGCTGTGTTAATCGCCGTCATCGTTGACGTATTGAGAATGACCTTCTTCTCGTAGCCGCCTTCGGAAATGACCGTGGAGCAAATCTGCTTCAGCGAAGACGCGCTAGCAGTAGTGCCTGTGTTCTCAAGCTCATACCGGATCGGCAGAATAGCCGTGGTCATGTAAACGGTATTGTTTTGATTAGCGTTCTTGAACGTGTGGGCAACGATGTACTGCCCGTCAATGATGAAGCCGCACCGGACAGACCCAACGCCGAGCCACTCAAAGTCCTGCCAGAAGATTTGCGACTGAGAGATATCTAGCGTGACACCGCTAGCTCCCGTTCCGTTCATAGGATCGCCGTTCCAATCGGCTTGGGCAACGCGGTTGTTTACTACTGCCCCAGTGACATACGAGCGCATCACGATATAGGTGGTCAGTCCGTCCTGCTCTAAATACGCACCGTTCTGCGTGGAGAAGTAGCCAACCCGCTGCCGCAAGTTAGCCTTGGGCGCGTTCATGACGAGAGTGCTCATGGTGAGCAAGCTCTTACCCGGCTGGTAAATGAAGCTACGGTAAGTCTGCCGCACAACCGCGTCACCAGAGGCAGTGCCGACATTGAAACGAACCGTGCTCTCGTTAGGCAAATAAGTAGTCGTGCCGCCGCCAGTCAAAGCAGTGTCAAAGTAATCGTTTACTTCGTAGCGGTTCTGGCTATCAAAGATTGTTACCGGCTCACTGGACCGAACTCGACCAAAGGCATCGACGTTTGTTCCACCAATGGAGATAGGCACTGTTCCGGTTCCGCTCACAAGCTGCCCCAAGAGTTGGTCGAGTTGGTTGAAGTAAAGCCGCAGGACACTATTGAACTTGTCAAAGTATTTCTGGTCGAATTCCTGCGGCGGATTCGGCAGTGACGGTGCGGTAAACCGCTTGATGAGCGTTGTCAGGATAGACATAGGTCAACGTCGGCCATCAGGCTTGATATCGAGGCGTGGTGCGCCAAGCTGCCATTGAACGCCCAGTTCCGTAGACTCCACCTTCATAGCCATCTGCCGACCGCGTACCCTGATATTGACCTGCCCCGTGAACTGCTCCACTGGGACGGTAGCGCTTCGCGTGATCATGCCGCTGCTAGACCCGGCAACAGACTGAGGGTTGTTATACCCAGAGCCTGAGTTCTGCAACGGCAGGAGAGTGAGGAGCGCCTGCGGAGAGGCAGCAGTAGACCCCCGGAAGGTAATGTCAGGCAATACCCGCCACACAAACCCGAAGTTATGCCCGTCCTCAATGTCGAACTCAGACGTTGTTATGTACGCTTCAATGGGCAAGCTAACACCGTTCGACCCGTCATCAACCCCCGCTTCTTGGTACAGAAGCTGGTTGTTATAAGCACTGATCGGGAAATTGCTGACTACGCTTGCATCAATCCAAGAAGAGCGATCCATAGTGCCGTAGTACCAAATCTTCTCAAGGTAGTTATAGATAACATACTTGTCGCATACCGTGCTGCCAGCGGACGGATAGAACCACCAGATTTCGCTAAAGCGCTCTACCGTTGAGGCAAATACTTGGTCGGCTTGGTCAGGGTTGAAGTCGCTAAACACATACTGCCGCAATGAGCAGGGGAGCGTTTGGACTCGACCGTCATAAACGTAGAACTTTTCCTCACCCATCCAGTACGTCACGCCAGCGCCGGTTGCCATAGCGCGGTCGTTCAGGATAGTGACGTTATCTGCAAGAAGCTGTGAGCCCCACACAACAGGCGGGCCGAGATATTGGAGAGAGTAGAGCGAGGTGTCAGTCCAGACCAGAATTTCCTGCCTGACTTGAGCAAAGCCAAGAATCTCTGAGCCGTGAGACAGCCTCAAACTACCTGCCTGATTGGTGGCAGTAGGGGTCCAGTTCACTACGCTTTCTTGATCTGACCAGCGGATCAGCATGGGGTCGATTTCTACGCTACCGAAATCATTAGTCCCCAAGCAAAGGCAGAAACGTGACGTATCGGACACAACCAGCAGGTTTTGATACAGGGGGACCTCAGAAGCTCCGGTAAGCGAAGTGACCGCAACGCCCCTAACGCCAAGGCCGGAGGTAACGTCCCAGTAATAAAGACCGCCACCCTTCGGACCAAAGAGTAAATCTTCACCAAAGTTCTGGTTGTTCCAAATGCGGATGGTTTCAATAGTAGTAGAGCCGGTGCCCCAAGGCCCAAGGCCCCAAGGTCCACCACCCCAACCGGAGAGAGGCACTTGAATGGCATTGCCTACATTTAGCTGGTAAGCGGCAGTGACAGTACCACCGCCCGGGGAGCCAGCAGCGTCAGTTGCGTTGGCCGTAGCAGTTGCTGTGATCGTGTAGGAGTCGTCATCAATGACGGTCACTTGGTACTCGGCGTTCAGGACAGTAGCGGTAATGTTTCCACCGAGCCCGGTAGCGCCAGAGAAGGTCACGAAATCCCCGTCTTCACAGCCGTGAGCAACATCAGCCACGGTAATGATTGCAGACCCGTTGGTCGCAGTGAATGGATTGGTCAGGGTGACCGTGCTTCTGATGGGCGTGATGTCGTTGTACGCCCCGCCGTACATGATGTAATACTTGAGGTTTGTGCCAACGCCAAGATAGGCCGCATAGGCAAACGTAGACCAAGGCCACAAAGATCGGGCAGTACCTTGAAAGGTGTTTACGTTGGAGACTTGCTCCCAGCCGCCGATCTTCTCCGGGCTACCAGACCGGAAGCGTACTTTGTCGCAGTCGTAGTACCCGCCTTCGCTGGTATAGCGCGTTGTTTCGCGGTCGATGCCCGGTTTGAACATCAATTTTTTCAGCGGCATAGTCGGCTCACTTAGTCACGCTCTTGGTCTTCTCAAACGTCCGCATCCCCGCAACGCCAAGCATCCCGGTAATGACAACCCACAGAAGATCAATGTTGAGCGTTGGCGGCACAGGCCAGCCCTTGATCGAAGACCACCAAGCCAGCATCGGCTGAAGCATCGTGGCGTAAATGAACCCGACACCGCCCGCCCAGCCGAAGAAAGGTCGCCAGCCCGCGACGAAAATACTGGGGTGAGCAGCTTCCTTGGCGTTGATTTCTAGCTGGGCGATGACTTGTTTAAGCTCGCCGTCTGCCGCCATGCGGATGAATTCAGCGTCTGCCTTGGCCCGCTCGGCTTTGTCTTCAGGGCCGAATCGGTCGAGAAGCGTCTTGCCAATATCGAGGAGGGGGCCAATCAGCAGCGGATTCATTTATTGCTCCATCAGGTCAGCAATCCGAGCCGACCATCCCCGTGAGAAGGCAGGCCAGTTACTGAGCTTAGTCATGAACCGCAAGCGCTGAGAGAGGATTCGCATCCGCAGGGAATCGGGGTTCGCCGCGTTTACAAACTTCAACGTCTGAGGCCCGAGGATACCATCATCTGTAGCGCCAACGGCACGCTGTAGCCATTTAATTGACTGCCCCGGACCACTGTTTACAGCGGCGTCAAACACAGCATAGCGGCAGGTAGGAGGAAGTTGTTCGGCCTTAACCGAGTCCCAATACTTGTCCCGGTAGATACGCTTGGCAAGGTCTAGGGGAAGCTCGCGCATATCACCCTTGTACCCAACTTCACGGGCTACGGCTTCAGTGACTCCGTAACGGGTAGCCCCGCCGGGGTCGGCACTGTGATTAGAAAAACCGCCTTCGTGCTTCAGAAGGATATCAAACGCAGCATCAAAGTCCACGCCAGCCCCCTACAGAAATATAGGTACAAAGATAGCCAGCAACACCGCCAGCAGCAGTGGCAACAAAATCAAGTGCATCAGGGCACCCCTTTCCAGAGACTTTATCGTAGACCTCTTTGGCCGCGCCAATCAGCGCAGCAGCAACTAGCCCCGCAACTGCGCCGAAAGCAAAACCAAAGGCGATGAAGATAGCGAGCCCGTAGATGAAATGGTTCGCCTTGTCTTGGGGTAGTTGCGGCAGCATGGTTACTCCTGCGGAGGTTCGGTCAGTTGCGCTTGGCCCTGCTCCTTGACCTTGCCCACCAGATCGGCCACCGCCTCAAAAGGCAGCTTGCCCAAGGCAGCGAGGATCAGGTTCGCGTCGTTGACGGTCAGGGTCAGGGTGATTTCTTTGTCGTTCATGGTGATTAAGGTTGGGTTTCAAGGGATGCCACGCGGGCGCGGAGGGATTGGATTTCTGCCAGCAGGAGCGGCACCAGCGAGGAGACATCGATCTGCTGGAACTTAGGCGTGCCGTCCTCGTTCACCTCGTCCTTTTCACCGGACACGGCATAGGGTGCGTGTTCCTGCGCCTCATGCGCCACCAGCATCGGGCGGCTCTGGGTTGCGCCTTTCATCAAGCCCTCATAAACCTTCAGAGCGTCGATGGTTGCGCCGGGGTTCTGAACTGGGCCGAGGATGTCCTTGGCGCGGTAGTCGGAGGTGGTGTTGTAGACGACCAACCCGCCTGCGCGGTTGTAGTCAATTGAACCGCGAACGGAAGCACCTGCTTCGGTGTAGAACTGAACGAATTTATTGTCGCCAGTTGTGGCAGCGTTCCAAACAGCTATGGTATCTGTGTTAGATGTAGAGTTTCTGAAAACAGACGCTCTGGCGCCTGCGGTAGATGTGTCAACTTGCAATCGGTCATTAGCTGATCCAATTGTGCCAGTTATTCCAAGCAGCAAAACCCCCCCGCTGGTGATGCGGACGCGTTCTTGGGTATTTGTAAAAAATGCTATCGGCGTTGCCGTCCCGCTATACAAGTAGGCAAGATCACCGCTGGCGTTAGTGCTAGAGCGTTGACCAATTGCAAAAGAACGATCATTTGAATCAACAGAGACTTCTGCAAACGCAGCGGCGGTGCTGTTCTTAAATATAGCCACACCGTTTGCAGTGCCCAAAACATCAAGGGGCCGAGCCGGACTAGCAGTTCCAATCCCAAGTCGCCCACTCGCATCCAGCGTCATCGCCTGCGTGAAGCTGATCGCGTTGCCTGCGGTGCCGGAGGGGGCGGTGTAGAACTGGTGTTGGCCGGAAAGCTGACGGTAAAGCGTTGCCGTTGTGGTATTGATGTAGGTAAAAGCAGCGCCGTTGAAATACGTGTTTGAGCCAAACAGGGCATTGTTTGACGCACCAACAGTATCGCCGAATGACCCGTTGCCAACTTGTATTGCTTTGAATCCGCTCCAAGCGCTCGGCGTCACCCCCAAGCCGAGGTTGCCTGCGGCGTTGAGGGTCATTCGGTCCGATCCATTGGTACCAAAAACCAAATAGCCGTCATCGCCACCAGTGCCGCGATAAAAATCAATGTACCCGTTGGTATTGGTGCCGCTCAGATAGTCCATGTACAGGCGGTACACAGATGATGACTGCGTTGACCCGGTGCCTGATTTAAGACGCAGCGTGAAGTTTGTACCCGCCCCTTGCCACTGTTGGGCAATCGTGTTGGTGCCTACGCTGACATCCAGCTTTACCGCAGGACTCGCCGTCCCAATACCCACGTTGCCCGACGCATCGATAAAAAACGTATTTGCTGCTGGAGATGCACCTGTGCGAACATCAAAGGTCAATCCATATATTTTCGTGCCGGTGTAAGCCGATCCAGACCTGTTGTATGTCTGCATGGTCCCGTTGGTAGGATCAAACTCAAAACCATTTGCCCCAGCGTTGGAAACAACGAGTTTTCCAGAGGGCGAAGCCGTCCCAATACCCAGATTGCCGGAGGCGTCGAGGGTCATCGCCTGTGTGAACGTGATGGTGTTACCGGCTGTGCCAGAGGGGGCGGTGAAAAATTGATGGATGCCCGTGTTGACGCTATACCTAGCCGCAGCGCCCGTTGTCTTGTAAAGCCAGTTTGTGTTGTCGTTGTAGGTGTTACTAGAAACAGTGACGCCGTTTACGTTTGCCCCGGCGATGACAGCCGCAGCATTCCCCGCGGATTCAAAAGCTTTGTAGTTGCTCCCCCAAGCACTCGGCGTCACCCCCAAGCCGAGGTTGCCGGAGGAGTCTAAGGTTGCCCATTGCGTCCCCGCGAATGAGCGGAACTCAAATCCAGAAGAATCAGAGGAGGGCCGAATCAGCGACCACGGGTAGCCCGCGTTAAAACGGCCGAGCGTCACAAGGCCCGAGACATTCGCGGTCGTTGTCACACTGCCGCCAACAATTGCGGAGCCGTTCACATCCAGCTTCGCCCCTGGGCTCGCCGTCCCAATACCCAGCCCCGTGCTGGTGAGGCGCATATTTTCGGAGCCGGAGATATTCCAATACTGCGCCGTGATTGTTGTGGCGGCACCGTAGTTGACTTCGGTAGGGCCACTGTCAATTGCCCCGACGTAGTTGACATTGCCAGCGTTAATGCCAAGCAGCCGAACAGCGCTGCCCGCTGCGTTTTTGCCGTAGTAATACTGCGCGTTGTCAATCAGAACAGCCCCGCCAGCAACCGTCAGTTTCTGCCCCGGACTCGCCGTCCCCAAGCCAATATTTCCGCTGGCATCCTTATAAAACTGATTCGTTCCCAAAGCCACCACGCCCGTGCCGCCGGTGAGGGTGCCGGTGTAGGACAGGTTTGTAAACGCACCGCTGGAGAACTGAGTAACCGCATCCACCACATCCGTGCCGTTGCACATCAGCAGCATGGAGCTACCGTTGGGGATACTGATCCCGGTGCCTGCCGAGGTCTTGAGCGTGATAGCAAACCCGCCCGTGGTGGCGTTCTTGATAATGTAGAGCTTGCTGGCCGTGGGGCAGATGACGTTGCGAGCCGCAGTGAGCGTCCCCGTCATGTTAAGCATCATGCGCCGAGCTTGGTCAGCCGAGCCGTTGGCGACCGTCAGGGTGTAGTCAGCATCCGTCATTGCGATGGATACATAACCAGCGATTGCGGCGTCAGTCAGTTCCGTAATGCCCGTGTTTACCGTGGTGCCCCAAGTGCCCGAAAGCTCCCCCGTTGCAGGGAGGGTCAGGCGTAGGCTGGTGGTATATGAAGAAGGCATTTCTTGGTCCCTTAAACAACTATGTCTTGCCAATCAGGGCTCTGTGCTGTGCCCGTTGCTCCCCACGATGGGGTTTGTGCGCTTGTAACTGCGGCCCAACTTGAGGACTGTGCGTTACTGATCGCATTCCAAGCAGCGCTTTGCGCGTCTACAACATCTGCCCAATCTGGCGTCTGGATATCAGGCACAAGCCCCCAGACATTTACGTATCCTACCAGTCCCAGCGCTTGAACGCCAGTGGGAATTATGGTAGCGCTGCCCGTAATGGAAACATTACCAACTGCGCCTGTGGCAGTTACTCCGGTAACAGGGACAACCAGCAAAAGCTCAATCGTGACCGAGCCAATCTCGCCTGTGCCCTGTACTCCTGATGGATATACGTTGGCTGTTCCAGTAACGTCAACAGTTCCAACTTCACCAGTAGCCTGTACGCCCGTGACCGGGACGATGACTCCGAAGCCCTCGAAGATGGAAACATTACCAATCTGCCCTGTGCCGACAACGCCTGTAACGGGCACATCCTGCCGCAACTCAACAGTGACTGAGCCGACCGCGCCGGTAGCTTGAACGCCGGTAACAGCCGTATTGGCATCCGCCGTGATGGAAACATTACCAGTCTGCCCAGTAGCTTGAACCCCAGTGACCGGGACAACCAGCATTAGCTGGACGCTAACATCGCCAACAAATCCCGTAGCTTGAACGCCTGTGACCGGGACATCAAGCTGTAGCGCAACAGTGACTGAGCCAACCTGCCCTGTGCCTTGGACTCCAGTAACCGTGAAGGTGTTGCTAGCCCCAACAACCGGCGTGTAGAAGACATTTACATTGAACGCATAGAACTCAACGTATCCCGGAGTGACATAGCCCGGGTCAACGTAGTCTTCGCAGTTCAGGTCATACGTTGCCGTTACCGCTGGCGAGTAGAAGCTGTTGGTGTTGGTGTAAAGCGCGGGGGTGAGGGTGTACGCGCTGGTAACAGTCGGCGCATAGAACTCGTTGGTGTTGGTGTAGAGCGCAGGATCAAGAACGTAGCTGGATGTAACCGTCTGCGTGTAGAACGCATTGGTATTGGTGTAGAGGGCCGGAGAAATATTGGCCGCGCTGGTAATGGCTGCGGCGTAGAAGGTATTGGTATTTGTATAGAGGGCAGGAGCAAGCGTATTGCTCGCCGTAACAGTCTGCGCGTAGAAAGCGTTGTCGTTCGTGTACAGCGCAGGGCTGAGATTAACCGCCCCAGGCGTAACGGTTTGGGTGTAAAAAGTGTTGCTATTGGTGTAAAGATTTGGCGCAATGACCACGCCGCCAACGGTGATCGTTGGGGTGTAAAAGACGTTGGTGTTGGTGTAGAGGGCAGGCGCAAGGGTATAGCTCGCCGCAACCGTCTGTGTATAGAAAGTGTTGGTATTGGTGTAGAGGGCTGGGCTAAGGTTTACTGCGCCGACAGTAATCGTCGGGGTATAGAAAGTGTTGGTGTTTGTGTAAAGATCAGGGAGTATTTCTGTCCCACCAAGAAGAACAGTCGGGGAATAGAAGACGTTGGTGTTGGTATAGAGAGCAGGGCTAAGAATGTACGCAGCCAGCGAAACTGTCGGGCTGTAGAACGTATTGGCGTTGGTATAGAGCGCCGGGGTCAGCGCGTAGCTAGCGCTTACGGTCTGGGTATAGAAGGTGTTGCTGTTTGTATACAGCGCAGGCGTGAGCGTATTGCTTGCACTTACTGCTTGCGTGTAGAACGTGTTGCTGTTGGCGTAAAGAGCAGGCGTAAGGGCGTAGCTGCTGCTTACAGTCTGGGTATAGAAAGTGTTCGAGTTCGTGTATAGAGCCGGTGTCAGCGTGTAGCTTGACGTTACGGTCTGCGTGTAGAAGGTGTTTGCGTTCGTGTAGAGCGCGGGGGAAAGATTCTGCGCTGCCCCACCCTGCGTAATCGTGGGGGTGTAGAACGTCTGGGTGTTCGTGTACAGCGCAGGGGTGAGCGTGTTACGGTAAGTAACAGCTTGCGTGTAGAACGTATTGGAGTTGGTGTAAAGCGCTGGAGTCAGCGCCCTGACAGACGTTACAGTCTGCGTGTAGAAGGTATTTGTATTTGTGTACAGCGCTGGCGTGAGCGTGTACGTCGCAGTTACCGTCTGCGTGTAGAACGTGTTTGTGTTTGTATAAAGCGCAGGGGAAAGGTTCTGCGCTCCACCGCCGCTGGCTACTTCAAACGCATCGTTCTGGAATGCGTCTAGTTGGAATGCGGCGGCCACAATTCTGCCCTATCGTTTGGTGAGCGTCACATGGAGGTCAGAGGCTACGTTGGTGTAATGCTTGAGCGCAAACGATTGTACTTCCTGAGCCCGCAGGCCCCACTCTTCACTCAGGGCAAAACCATACCCAAAGTCAAAGTCGCACTTGATGTCGTACAGGCCATGCGTCAGCTTGTTATCTTCGCGCCATTTCTTGTTGAAGTAAAGAAATGATTCCGCGTAGACCGGGGGCCAAGCATGGGTGAAGTCCTGTGCCGCACGCACTGATCCGCCGAACGGCACAACAATGGTCAGCTTCGAGCCCTTCTTGAGAATTCTGTAAATCTCTTCCATGAACATCGGGCGATCAAGCCCGGGGATATGCTCAAAGAAATGATTGCAGACAATCTCATCTACGGAGTTGTCTTTCCAAGGCCAGTTGGGTTTCATAAGGTCAAAAACCTTATCCACGCTGGGGGTCTTGTACTTATCGACTCCGATAAATCCTTCAGCCTTGCGGTCACCGCAGGCAAGGTCTAGCTTGATTGTCTTGGTTACCATATGGTGTCGGGCTGTCCAAATCTGCCTTCGTAATCGTAATGCCCTACCTTCACGGAGCAGTCAATAGCGGCTTTGTGTCCGTGCTTGAAAGCATCGCCCCAGAAGTATAGGTCTTGAGTGGCAACCCCGCCCGAGTCGGCTTGGGTCTTGAACCACGGCTTACGCAGCTTCTTATCCTTGAACATCTCAAGGCGAAATAGATTAAAACCCATGCCCGTGCCGACACACTCGACAAGTCCCCCATTGGGATCAGGCGGCAGAGGCTTAAAGTTCAGCGGCTCCTTGGGGTTGCCCCAAATCTGCGGTTGCCCGCCTTCACCCTTTGTCCAGTAAAGCCCGCCGATACAGTCGTACTCAGGGTGAGCTTCAGCAGCTTGCAGAAGTCTTAGGTGACCGTCAGCAGGCGGCAGGTTGTCATGCTCCATCGTCAAGATGTACTTGAACTTGGAGAGTTCAGGATGCTCAAGAATCATCTCGATGCACCGGCTGTACGCCTCTCCAACTTCTTGACCGAGCGCCCAAAGCACAACCCGCTTCTGATTCGGCGGGCTGTACAGGTTCATGAAGCTAGCTGCCACTTTGGTTGGCAGCGTCCCCAGAGCGGGGATCACGATAATCGTCGAGAGGTCTTTGTATGCCGCCGTCTTTTCTAGGCGTTTAACGGCAAGGCCAAGGTTCTTGTTGTGATACCCGGCATCAAAAGTTGTGACGATTTGCGGCTCAATCACGCGGGAACCTCAGACATATCGATGATGTAGCAAGTGGCGGGCATAGGCTCTCCTTGCTTAATGGCGTACACCAGCGTGCCGCCAGCAGAACCCAAGACTAGGTACGTCGCTCCGTAGAGGACAACCACTTGCCCAGTATCGCCGATTGCCATGTTATGCGTCCAGTTGGATGTACATACGGATGTTACTTTGGATGCTTCTTTGAGACAGAGCAATAGTTACCGGCCAGCTACTCTGCGTTGCGGAATACACAAATCCGTTAAAGTTGGGGATGATTGAGCTATTGCTGACAGTATTGCCGTTAGGAGCCAGTCGGCCAAATGAGCCGTTGGTCATGTTGTTCAGCACCACATGAGAAATACGTAATGCGCCCGTGTTGCCAATAGAAGCCGTGCTTTGAGCCATGCAGAAGTAATATTCTCTACCCTCTGGGAGCAATGTTTCCATCGGGAATGCCATGATCCGCTGCCCGGTCCATGCGGAAGTGCTGCCCGTACCCGCGCTGGAATATGTGGTGCTATTCGTGCCTTGGCTGATCGTGTATCCGCCAGACAAGTTAGAAGAGTACGAAGCACGGATTGCCATGCTTGACGTTCCCATCTGTAGCAACTGACTGGTGCTGGCCCCCGTCCCAAGGGAGTACAGCCCATAGCTCATCGTTATTGCAACTGAATGGCTGATCGCGCTTGTAACATTGCTCAACGACACCAGCATATTGACGGCGGTCATCGACACGTTGTTCTGCGGCTTGATAGGCACGAAGTACAACGAGTTCTGACCTAGCGAACTGTTCGCGGTTCCGACAAGAGGGGTCGGCTCCATGAAGCTCAGAGTTACACCACCGCCAGCGGCAGGTCCGACAATAAACAATTTACTTGCTGCGGTGTCTGCACTCAACGTAATGTTGTTGCCACCAGCCAAAATAACATCAGACCCAACAATTTGTGAACTGCCCAGCGTATTGCCAGACAGGTTGTACATCATGTTGTGTGCGCTGTTCCAATCGCTTGGGCGAACCAACGATGTAGCGGTCCCATCTGCTACTGTCTGCGTATAAAAGTGCTGAATAGGCATGGCTTATACGAAGGGTGGGGCTTTGGTTGAGGTGCCAAACTTGTCAACTTGGTAGAAGAAGTCCGTACCAATGATGAAAATTGGCGCAGCAAACGTATCGCCTACGTTACCACCGTCCCGGAACAACCTTACCAGAAACCGCATATTAGGCTGAACAGCCGCAGCGGGAAAGTTGTCGGCGGGATCGTTGAAGTTTAGATAGCTGGTATAAGGCGTTCCGTCCGCTTGACTGGCGTTCATGTAAATGGTGCTGGTTGGCCCAAAAACATTGTTTACGCCGGGTCCATACGACCACGCATAAGTAAACTCTAGCCCGAAGCGAACATTGCCAGTATTGGCATTAGAACCCGGCGACCAATGGATGCCAACTACCAAGTCTGTGCCAACAGCGTAGTCAAACGGAACGTCAAACGTAATAAAGGACTGAGACATCTGCCCATTGGCATACGCCCATGCATCAACCCCGCCCCGGAAAGTTTCCAATGACGGGGCGTTGGCAGTCCCTTCTTCTACGTGCGGCTCACCACCAATCTGCGACCATGACAACGCCGTCCTTGCCGCGAGGTCGGCAAAGTTCCCGTCTAGCTCTGAGTATGAGAGCGCAGAGCCTTTGACATCGCGGTAAACGATGGGCATTGGGGGCCTTGTTTACAGAGCGAAGATACCGGAAGCGTTCCAAGTGATGGTGATATCGCCGCCGTTCGGCGTGACCGGCAGGCCAGTAACCGAGGTGTCCAGATAGGCAACCAGCGGGGAAGTGGCTGACGAGCCAGTATCAACATAGATCACCAGCGCTTCGACCGAGTTGCCAGTCACAGCGGTATAGGTAACGTCAGCACCGTCAAAGACGCCGTTGGTCACCGACTTGGTAGCACCAATCGTCCCGGCAGTACCAACAACGCCAGTCAGCGAAGTCAGGAACTGATGGGCAGCGCTGTAGGTGTACACACCCGTATCGACGAGAGCAACCTTAACCGTGCCCGAAAGCAGGTTGGTATTGGTACCAGCACCAAGGATGGTTTCCTTGTACTTGGGATAAATAGCATTTGCCATTTCTTACTCCTTAAGCGATGCGGATCAGCGCATCCGTTGCGTTATTGGCGGGCATCTGGACAGTGAACGTGCCAGCGGTAGAGGTCTTGTCCGAGCCAAAGTCCAACACAGCAATGGCCTTATTACTCTTGCTGCTGTTGTAAATAAGTGCGCCGCGAGCAGTGATCGTTGCCGTAGTCCAAGAACTGTCAGCAAAGTCAACATAAGCAGTGGTGCCAGAGGTCGAGATGGTCGGGCTTGCCAGCGTATTACCGCCAGCCGTGTAGCCGGTTCCAACAACTTCGTTGCTCGTCGAGTAGGCGGTGGTGGTTGCGTCAAGACTGGCAGCGCTGGTGTACAGGGCAATCTTGATAACGTCCGTGTCCAAGTCCTGAATACCCCCAAGGATTTCCGCCTTGAAGGAAGTGACCATGCATTGTGTGATTGCCATATAGACCCCGATCAAATAACTTTAGTGCGTAGCTGCCCGCTACGATAGGCGTCTTGCCGTTGCTTGCCGTCGCCAAGATTCTTGAGCAAAGTAAGCGACTGCTGATACTCAGCATTGTACATAGCAACGATGTCCTGCTCCGCTTTCATGAAGCGTGCGGCTTCGACCATCACGGCGTTAAACAGCGCGGAGTCAAAGTTATCCCCAAGCCATGACGTACCAGCATCAACAATGCTCTGCGGGTAGTAGAAGTAATGAAGCTCAGTAGAAATCGACGCGCTCGGCGTAGGCCCAAGGATCAGCGTCAACTCATTAGGGTCATTGCTAGTCGGCCCGAAGATGGCGTAATACTTAGGCGTCCCGGTGCTAGATGGCGTTGGGTAAGCCTCGCGGATGAAGTTCACATCCTTGTTCAGCAGGTAGGTATACGGACCCGCTCCACTAAACACAGCGAGGCTAAACACCGACAGGAAGTCAGTCGGCGCGGCAAGATACGGATTACCCGAAGTCAACGTACCCACCACGTTCTTACGAAGGGCGGGCAACTGAACGCTGTTGTAAATCTTTTGTTCCGCCAACTCAGTCATAGTGGCGAAATCGACTGCGGAGAACGTGTTCTCCGTATAGTCCTCAACAGCGGTCTGAAGTTCGGTGTAATTCATAGCTTACGCCATCGGACCACGGCACATCTTGCCCTTGGTAGCAGCACCGGCTCCACGCATCTGAATGCCGGAGGTCTTCACGCCGGGAGGCTTGTTAGCCGCGACGTTACCAACCACCATGCACTGCTCGTCCTTGAGCGTTTCGGTGTTGTCGCCGTCGTAGCCATTGCCCATCGGCTTCTTGTAGGGCTTGGGAACTTTGTAGGTAGCCATGATTTAACCCGTCTTTTGGTTAGCGGCACGGGACAGGTTGCGACCCATCTTCATGCGGTCTTCAGACGTAGGGCCACCCTTCTTGAACCCATGCGCTTCTTTAGCGGGCTTCTTGGCGTGCGCCTTGAGCGCGGCCATAGCCTTAGAGTCTTTCTCAGCCATCATTTACTCCTTACGCAGTTACCACTGCTACTGTACCAACATATCCTACTGCCACCAAGTCATTCGGCGTCAGCCCGTTATCAAAACTACTGGCCCCACCAACAGGTGCCCAGCCCCACTGAAATACTCGACTGCCGCCACCAATGGAATCGTCAGCAGTTACACCTGAAGCGTAGTAAGCGTTGAAATCGGGACGAGGATCGCGCACAGCTTGAGGATCGCTGATCGGGTACATACCCAACTGCAACTGCGGTTGATCCGGCTCCCAGCACTCGTTACAGACCTTGATCGCAACCTGCTTCGTCTTGATGATCAGCTTCTTCAGGTCTTTCAGCTTGACACGGATACCGCAACGATCACACTCCGCAATCGCTTTCTTGCCAGCGGTAAACCTATTTGCCATGATCAGCTAATGAACTGCTGCCGGGGAACGAACCTCACCGCCGCCTTCTCACGGTCCTCAGTCGAAGCAAAGTCCCAGTCAATGTCGTACTGATCCTTGAGGACGCCAAGTCGGTCCATAGCCCCGGGCAGCTTCAGCGCCAAGTAGTACGCGAGCCCAGACACCATGCAGGGGATAAACCGGAACGGCACATCCATCGTGTTCGAGCCATCGCCCGCGTCCTGAATCC
>TARA_R110000868_G_scaffold262027_2_pt1 | contig 33917 bp, 19 predicted proteins | sample TARA_R110000868 | Tara Oceans TARA_R110000868 (sample SAMEA4397489) | marine metagenome | biome: Polar Biome; feature: [SRF] surface water layer (ENVO:00010504); material: water (ENVO:00002006), including particulate matter (ENVO:01000060) such as... | depth 5 m | reverse complement strand
TATCACTTTTTTAGGATGTAAAGAAATGAATGGAAAATCCACTATAAAAATCCATGAAGGCAAAGTAGGAATGATCGGCTACGGCATGTTATCCTCTTTGGAGAGCCTTGAGGAAATTCTAGGAAGAAAATATCAGGATCCTATCTATTGGATACATCTTAGCGGCCTACAGCGAGCATGGAATTTTGTAGCCCCCAATAACGACCCAAATTTTCCTGCAGAATATATAAACTATGAGTCCTTTTATCTTAAAAATAACAACGCCATACCTTACGAAAAGTCTATTTTTTTAAATATTATTGAGAATAAGGATATACGATTAAACTGTACTTTATATTTCGTAACTCATGAAGAATTGGCATTGTTTGATGAATTTGAATTAGGGTATACCCGAATTGATGTCACCGATCGTGTTGAAGAATACAATTTTGAAAACGGTAAAGTCTATGCTTACAAGGCGCTACCGGAATATGAGTATGATGCCATTAATGATGTGGACAAAAGTATCATAGAAAAACGCTATTTAGATTTAGTATTGGCATCTTACGAAAATATGGGAAAGGAACACAAACTGGAATATGAACAATCCACATTACCCCATAACCCCAATTTGGTGGCACCTGTAATACATAAGAAGGTTAAGGAGTAATTGAATACAATACTCTTTGGCTACACCAATCTTATCTTGAAGCTCCCGTATTTCTCTTTAAAAAATCAACAAATAAAAAGTGCACGGACATAATCAATAGTAATAAAAATAAATATTCGTTAAAAAAATTATCCTTGGAAGGAAAGCTAGGAACATACAGCTTAAACGAAACCATGTAGATTATAAGGCATAATCCCACTAGAACAAAACTATACCGCCAATCCCTAAAGCAATCCAGATACAGCCTGGGCTTCAGGAGAAGGGTCAAATCCTTTCCGAACAATTGTCCTGCCAAAGGCCACAGAAAAAAAAGCGGCAAAGCAAATAACCTTGTTTCCCTAGCCAAAGTAGCTGCCATAACAATGGGAGTATTTATGACTAACGCAAGTAGAAAGGCCAAGATGTATTTTTTTTCCAAAATGGTATAAGCCTTGGGCTTTGTGGACATAAAAAGAAAATAAAGACCGGGACCCAAAACCAAGAAAAAAGATACTATGGTCTCAACAGAACTGGCATAAGTTCCAAAGTTCTGAAAGTAACAACTAAGCCTATTGGCTACCACCTCGGAAGTTTCTTTCCAAATTCCTGTTGCCCAAATAAATATTCCCAAATAAATACCGTATAAGGGCAGCGGTAGAAAAAGTAGGAACAATTTTTTTTTGACTATTGATGTCAACTTATTCTCGGCTTTCAAACTTAGACCAGAAAAGATAACAACCAACCCAGGCCATAGAAAAACAGTACTTTCCCTAGCTATGGTTGCCATTAAAAATAATGGGACATAATATTTCCACTTTTCCCTGATCAAAGCAAGAATACTAAGCAATATCAAGCAATATTGAAGTGGCTCATCATAACTGAAAACGGGCGGAAAAAAAGCAAATAGAACAGAAAAGGTTAGAAAATATGCCACAAGATTAAACATTGCCTGACGCTTTGAGGCCTTAAGTCTTAATGAGAGGGTATAGATCAATATTCCACTAATCCATAACAATAACAAGTTAACTAGTACAAAGGACTCTCCCAATGTTACCCCAAAAATGCCAGAAGAACCCTCGATCAATAAAGAGGTTAATGGCCTTCTTGCAAAGGGTGCAAATTCTTGGTGATATCTAATTTGGGAAGCCAGAAAAACATTGGATAGTTTGGTGTTGTTTTCATTCAACATACTATCCGATACGGGGAGCATATGAATTCCATAGATCAGTAGCACCATCAAAAAACTAATAAGATACTGCCAATAATTTTTCATATTCAACTCACCGATGGAATGCCTAAAAGTAAACAAAACATTAGTTGGTTGTTATGATCTCAAATAATTAATGCCTTCTGGAAAAATTACAATTATTTCCATAGTGTAGACTCCATTTAAAATATATATTTCTCAAACCTATATTTTCCTCCCGTCCAAAAGATTGATTATACGGGAACCGTAGGTAGCATTTTTTTCTGAATGGGTTACTTGGATTATGGTGACTCCTTCACTATTCAATTGCCTAAAAAGCTCCATAATTTCCTCTCCTTGTTTAGAGTTTAGGTTTCCGGTAGGTTCATCGGCCAGAATAAGTTTTGGGGAAGAAATCAAGGCTCTTGCAACGCCTACCAATTGTTGTTGGCCTCCACTTAACTGTGCCGGAAACAAATCCTTCTTTCCTACTATATTAAACCGGTCCAAGGTATCCGCCACCAGGGATTTACGTCCAGAGCTGCCTACTTTTTTATAGAGCAGGGGCATTTCCAGATTTTCCTGAACGGTAAGGTCCTCCAACAGGTGGTAGGATTGAAAAACAAAGCCTATATATTGTTTGTACAAATTGGCCCGGTGTTTTTCCTTTAAGGTATGAACGGGCTCATCCAAAAAGCTGTATTCCCCCTCATCAAAACTATCCAACATACCAATAACATTGAGCAAAGTAGATTTGCCGGAACCGGAGGGTCCCATAATGGAAATAAACTCCCCTTCTTCCACGCTAAGGTTAATATCCTTTAACAAGAAAACACGTTGTCCTCCAGAATTTACCCATTTAAATATGTTGTTTAATTGTAGTAGCATACCTATTGATTTTAATTCCTCGAACGCAGCCGAGTTGTTATTCTAATACCTTCCATGTTTTCGACTACGCCCGAAATGACATTTTTGATTTATTTTTTACTCTGTTCTTAAACTTTTTAAGGGCTTGATCAGTGCCGCTCCAATAGATTGGTAGCTAATGGTTGCCACAGCTATGACCAAGGCAATCCCACCTGCACTCAGGAATATTTCCCATCCAATATCTATCTTATAGGCAAAATCTTCCAACCATCGGTTCATCATATACCATCCTATGGGTATCGCTATAAGAATGGCCAAAAAAATCAATTTTAGAAAATCCAGGGTCAATAGTTTATAGATACTTTCAAAAGGAGCCCCCAAAACCAACCTAATACTAATTTCCTTTTTGCGTTGTTCCACCATAAAGGCAGAAAGGGCAAACAGTCCTAAACAAGCCACGAGAATTGCGAACAAGGCAAAGCTGTTGAATATTTTCCCCATGCGTTCCACATCTTCATGCATTTGGTTAAATTTTTGGTCCAAAAAAGAATAAGCAAAAGCTTGGTTGGGCACATTTTTATTCCAAATGGCTTCAATAGACGCCAAGGACTCCCCAATATTGTCCGGCTTGATCTTTACTGAAATAGCACCACTATCATTATTGGCAATAATCAGGCTAAGCGGGGCTATATCTTCCTTCAAGGATTTAAAATGAAAGTCCTGTACGACCCCCACAATAGTCCAATCCATTCCGTTGTTTATCTGCTTTCCTATGGGATTATCATAACCCAGTTCATGGGCCATTTGATCATTGATAATCATCGAATTCACGGAGTCCGATGCAAATTCCCGTGAAAAATCACGGCCCTCCTTCACTTGGATTCCCAATGTTTTTATATAATCATAATCCACTCGCCAAATCTGTGCAGGTACCCCACGGTCCTCAATGCCTTCCCCTGTCTTTTTAAACGTATTGCCATTTCTTTTGGCACCATCGATCGGCAGGAAATCACTTTTTGTTACAGTTTGTACCTCTGGGAGCTGTAGGAGTTGTTCCTTAAAACTCTCCGATTTGTTTCCTAGGATATTGGCCCCTTCCAAAACAACTACCTGCTCCTTATCATAACCCAATTCTTTGTGCTGTATATAATCCATTTGTTTGTAAATGATCAGTGTTCCAATAATCAGGATTACCGATGTGGCAAACTGAAACACGACCAACCCACTCCTCAGCTTCCCACTTTTACTGCCAACACTAATGCTCCCTTTAAGCACATTTACCGGTCTAAAGGAAGAGAGATAAAATGCGGGGTACATTCCGGCCAGGATTCCAATAAACAAGGCGGAACCTACCATAAGCGGTACAAACCACCACACCTCCCAGGGAAATAAAATGGATTTTGCCGCAATGACATTAAAAGTTGGCAGCAAGGCCCAGGCCAGCAAAAGCCCCAATATAAAAGAGATGATACTGAACAACACCGATTCTGTAAGAAATTGCTCAACCAAATTACTCTTAAACGCTCCCACTGTTTTACGCAAACCAACTTCTTTGGCCCTATTGGCCGATTTGGCTGTGGAAAGGTTAATGAAATTGATACAGGCCAACAATAAAATAAACCCTGCAATGGCGCCAAAGAGCCATACAAACCGGATATCACCATGTTTTAGGCCATCCCCCATGGCAAGGTCCGATCGAAGATGAATATCCCCTATAGGTTGTAATTTATATTCTATGGTCTTCAGAATTTCGATAAAATCTGGGGCACGACCACGGGCCAATTGTGCAGGTATTACGTAGTTTTCCATAATGGAAAACATTTTTTTCTCCAAAGTTGGTATACTGGCATTTTCATCAACTAATACATAGGTAAAATAATTCTGATTGGTCCAGCTCATGTTCGTATCCTCTATGGGCAACAAAAAGTTAAACTGTAGATGGGAATTCTTGGGGAAATCTGGCATGACCCCTGTAATGGTATAAGGTCTTGAGGAATTGTCATCCAACACAATGGTCTTGCCCAAGGCATCCCCATGAGGAAAATATTTATCTGCCTTGGATTTGGACATCACGATATTTCCTGGTTGCAATAAGGCTTCCTTGGTATTCCCTTGTTCCAAGGAAATCTCAAGAATTTCGAGGATGTTCTGGTTGGCAAAAACAAATCCGTCCTCAAAATTGTTTTGGGATTCACCAGCCAATCGCAATCCTCGTTTCCCTGCCCCAAAGAGCTCGCTCATATTTATTTTACCGGCCTTTTGAATCTCCGGAAAATCGGATTGTAGGGCATCCGCAAAAGGCAATTGAAAATGAACGCTTTTTCTTAGTTCACCATCCATTACACCTTGTAATACAACCCTATAAATACGATCCTTATTTTTGTATTGTTGGTCATAGCTGAGTTCATCATTAATGAATAATGCAATCAACAGACAAGCTGCAATGCCCATGGCAAAGCCCCCGACCTTTATAAATGTAAAAAGCTTTTCACCTTTAATACTTCGCCAAGCGATTTTTAGATAATTTTTATACATTATTGTCGATTTATAGATTGATGATTATTCGTTCCTCAATGATTCCGCTGGGTTAACCATTGCCGTTTTAAATGATTGGGAGAGGATGGACAATGCCGCAACCAATAGAACTAGCATTAGGGGTACTGCGAACATCCAAATACTCAGGTCAATTTTAAAGGCATATTTTTCCAACCATTTTTTGGTGACAAAATAAATTATGGGTAAGGCTATTGCTCCCGATAACAATACTAGGCTCAGCAGTTTTATCGGAATAATTGACAAGGCCTGCAATACTGTTGCGCCCATTACTTTTCGTACACTTATCTCTTTGGTCTTTTGCATAGCCATATGCGATCCCAGACCGAACAGCCCTAATGCCGCAATAAAAATCGCCAATAAGGAAAATACCAAACAGATGATTCCAAATTTCGATTCGGCCTGATATTGCCGATTAAAGTAGTCATCCATAAAAAAGGAGTTGTACAAATCGTTTGGAAAAAACTCTTTGAACTTGGCCTCAATTTGACCTGTTGTTTCAGGAATATTACCAGCTGCAATATTTACGGTCACAAACGAGGCTGTATAACCCTCAAAATACATAAAGACAATGGGGTCGTAATCCTTTTGCAGCGATTGTTGATGATGGTCTTCTACCACTCCTATTATTTCGGTAGTTCGATCAATGGGACCATACTTAAAAATCATCTTTTGGTGAATAGCCTCATCAGGGTCCGAAAATCCTAATGTTCTTGCCGCCGAACGATTGATTAGAACCCGATGACCAGAGGGTACGGGACCTTGGCGTGTATACAAGGAGGTAGCATCTTCCTTGACAAAATCCCTTCCTGCCAAGAGTTCAATATCATAGGTTTTTATAAAATCTTGATCCACAATTACAAAATTGGCAGTGACACCCTGCTCCCTTGGTTCGTGCACTTGGCGTATGGTATTCCCCTGTACAATTGGTTTTCCGGGTATTTCATCGGAGAGGGCGACACTATTGATCATAGGGTTTTGAATCAGTTCCTGTTTAAAAGATTCTACTTTTAATTGCGAGGTGGAATCAGCATACGTCGGGGCCGCAAAGACAAGATTTTGCTCGGCATTGAAGCCTAGGTCCTGGTTCTGCATGAAGGAGAATTGATTATAAACAATATAGGTTCCCGCAATAAGTGCAATTGAAATGGCAAATTGAGAAACAACCAAAGCCTTTTGAAGCGTATTCCCTTTTGTTGTTTTATGAAATTTGCCCCGAAGAACTTCAATAGGTACAAAACCGGACAATACAAAGGCTGGGTAAAGGCCTGCCAATACTCCTCCTATTAGAAATATACCTATCATAGCAATCCAGACTTGCCATTCAGCCCACATTCCAAAGTTTAAAACCTCTATACCTACTAAGGAATTAAAGGAAGGAATTAACAAATTGATCAATACAAATGCTATAATAACGGCAAAGAAATTAATGATTAGCGACTCAAATAGGAATTGATGTATAAGTATTGACCTAGGAGCGCCAACTACTTTCTTAATCCCTACTTCTTTGGCGCGCTCCATAGATTTGGCAGTAGAGAGGTTGATAAAATTAATCATGGCGATGGCAATGATAAAACCGGCCACAACCAATAAAAAGTACAAAGTACCTTCACTGTTATTGGGGGAAATTTCTTTTAATAAGTGTGATTTTAAATGAATGTCCTTAACAGGTTGTAGTAACATTTTTGCTTCAAAACCATGCTCGATCATAATATCCCCCAAATATTTTTTTACGAATGCAGGAAACTTAGATTCTACTGTCTTCTGACTTGTTCCCGGTTTAAGTTTAATATAATTGTAAAACTCTGGCCATACCCAACTGTTGGCATGATCGCCATTTGGTCCGAAGATGTTATAGGAAACAATCATACCCATAGGTAAATGTGTATTGTCTGGCCGTTCTTTAAAAACACCGGTTACTTTTAATTTAAAATTATCATTGACCTCTATCATTTTTTCAATAGGGTCTTCAGTCCCAAAAAAGCGATGGGCAATTTTCTCACTCAGAATTACGGAGGTAGGTTCATTAAGTGCCGTAGCGGCATCACCTTGAATAAATTGTAAATCGAAAAGATCGATAATCGCATTATCTGCGAAATAAATATGATCATCATTGGCATCAGATTTTATTTCGTCACCAAGGGTATTGGTGTATGAAATATTCATGGTGCCAGAAAATGCCATTGGCTTATCGGCGATACGGGTATAGCTTTTAACTTCTGGAAAATCTGATAGCATTGCTGGGCCTGTCATAGGATGATTTGTTGCGGAAGTATCAAAACCATTATCACCCAAATTTGTAGTCAGGGTAACCCTGTAGAGATTATCAACATCAGGAATAAAGCTATCGTAGCTTTTTTCGAAGGCAATATATTGCGTCAACAAGATAAATGCCGTAATTCCTATGGAAAGACCTAATACGTTGATACCTGTAAACAATTTGTTCCTTAAAAAGAATCGTAAGGCAATTTTCAGATGATTTTTTAGCATGATCTTCGTATTTAGTGCTCCCCATAGTCCCGCCTTGGGCGGAGGACCGGATTGGTTTTTGATTTAAATTCTAATGCCTCTCGTATTCATTGCACATTGATAGTTATTCTTTGTTCAACGATAATGTTAACTGTTTACTGCCCACTGCCAACTGACCACTGTTCACTTCTTCACGTCTTCACTCTGTTCGTAAACTTTTTACTGGGTTGGCCAGTGCCGCTTTGATGCTTTGAAAGCTAACCGTGATCATCGCAATAAGCAGGATTAGCAAAAAGGGCAGCACAAAATAGGTCCAGTTTATTCCGATTCTAAAGGCATAGCCGTTTAACCAATCATTGGCTATGAACCAAGAAAATGGGATAGCTATCAAAAATGCCAGGGACAGTAAAACCACAAACTCTTCGTATAACAGTTTTAAGATTCCTGTTACTGAAGCACCCAAGACTTTTCGAACCCCTATTTCCTTGGTACGTTGTAAGGTCATATAGGATGCAAGACCGAACATTCCCAGACAGGCAATCAAGATTGCTAATAGGGTAAAAACTCCGAACACGGTGCCAAATTGCTGATCTACCCTGTATTGTTCATCAAAATTCTCATCCATAAAAAAGTATTCATAGGTATTGCCCGGAAAAAATTTGTCCCACTCACCACGTACCTGTTGAATGGTCTGTCCTATTTTTTCGGTTCCGGACTTTATGGAGAAATATCCATTGCTATTGGAATCCAAACGCAGAATCAAAGGATCATAGGCTTCCCGTAAGGATTCTTGATGAAAATTCTCGACCACCCCAACTATCGTACATTGGTCTCCCCAAAATTCTATGTGTTTTCCTATCGCCTCTTCTGGTTTTTCAAAGCCCAGTAATTTTATACCCATCCTATTAAAAATAACGGCTTCCTTGTCCGCGCCAAAATCTTCGGAAAATGTCCTTCCTGCAATTATTTTTATATCATAAAGTGGAACAAAATCATAATCCACCCGTAAAAATCGATACTGTTTTTGTTCGGATTCATCTTGCCCCACCAATCGAATACCTCCCGCATTGTAACCTTCTCCCTCCCCCGGAACTATAGAAGAAACCGCCACATTTTTTATAGTAGGATATTGCAATAATGCTTCTTTAAATGCCTTTTTCTTCCTTATAAATGTAGAATCGGAAACAATGGGCGGCTTTATAACAAGCGTCTGATCTATATTAATCCCCAATGACTGATTGCGCATAAACTGAATCTGTTGATAGACCACCAAAGAACCTATCAATAAAAACAAGGAGGCGGCAAACTGAAAAACTACCAAAGATTTTCTTAAGAATGAACCTTGTTTGGTTGCTACCAACTTTCCCTTTAAGACTTCAACCGGTTTAAAACTGGATAGTACAATGGCTGGATAAAGACCAGATAGAAATACCCCCAATGTAAACAACGTAATCAGACCAAGCCAAAAACCACTTTCACCAAATAGGGAGTAGGACATATGCTGACCTGAGATTTGATTGAATGCTGGAATAACCAGGACCACCATAAGTAATGCCAAGACCAATGCCAAGCCATTAAAAATTCCAGCCTCAATAAAGAATTGAACAACTAGCTGCTTTCTCTGGGAACCAACAACTTTTCTCACCCCCACCTCTTTGGCACGACCAACGGCACGGGCAGTAGCCAAGTTAATATAATTGATCCATGCTATTAAAAGAATAAAAAAGGCAATGCCCATCAAAAGATAAACCGTTTTACCGTCACCATTGGGTGCAGGCTCCATGATATAATTAGAATAAAGATGTATGTCTGTCATCCTTTGTAAGGAATAGGTAACGGAAGCGTTAAACCGCTTCATAAATTCACCTATTCCCTGGTCCACGATAGGCGGAAATTTAGCTTCTACCTCCTTGGAATCCACTCCTTTTTGCAATAGAAAATAAGTTAAGCATCCATCTGATGTCCACCATGTTTCCGGGTCTTGTTCCTCATCACCTTGACTATTGGCTTTCACTTGCTCCACAAAACTGGCATAGGAAGCCAAGAAGTTAGGTTTAAGTTGCGTATTGGAGGGCATATCTTTAAAAACACCTGTTATTTTGTAGGTGTGTCCACCACTGATTAGTACAGATTTACCCACGGCATCCCTTGTTCCGAATATTTTAAGTGCAGTTGTTTCGGAAATCGCAGCGGTGTACGGTTCCATAAGGACGGTGTTTATATCCCCATCCAAAAGGGGGTAGGAAAAAATGGAAAAGAAGGAACTACCCGCGAAAAATACTTTTTCTATTTTCAGAACCTCGTTTTGAACCTTGACGATCAGATCTCCTGTTTCCACCACTTTTACATAATCTTCAATTTCAGGAATGGCCTCTGCCAAATTATTACCAACGGCAAATGCCCCTGCTGCCCATTCCGTGGAAAGTTTACCATTGTCATATCGATCTTGTTTTACACGATAGATCCGCTCCTTTTTTGTGTGAAAATCCTCATAACTCAGCTCAAAAGTAACATACTGAAGAATCAACAGACAGGCGGCAATACCAATGGCCAATCCTCCAATGTTAATTATGGAGTACACCTTGTTCTTACTAAGGTTCCTCCATGCGATTTTGATATAGTTTTTGATCATGATTCTGGTCCTATGATTTGATTGATGATATTCATTCCAATTCCTAACTAATCACTGTTTACATCTTACTTCCAAGTGTTCTCTTCTTACTGGCAACTGTTTACTATCCACTTTTCACTGCTCACTGGCAACTGCCAACTGTTCACTTTTTCACTCCGTTCGTAAACTTTTTACTGGATTCGAATTTGCTGCCTTGATAGCTTGAAAACTTACCGTAATAACCGTTACTGCCATGGCACCGAAAACGGCCAAGGCAAAAATCCACCATTCAAGAAGCATGTGGTAGGGATAATCCTGTAACCATCCGTTCATCACATAGTAGGCAATGGGCACCGCAATAAAACAAGAGATAGTGACCAGTTTTAGAAAATCCTTTGAAAGCATAGTCCAAACATTGAACACGGTTGCTCCCAACACTTTTCGTACCCCAATTTCTTTGGTGCGCTGCTCGGCCACAAAAGAGGTTAGCCCAAATAAACCAAGACAGCTGATCAAAATTGCCAAAGCAGTGAAAATTCCGGAAAGTGTTCCAATACGCTCCTCCGAAGCAAATTTTCTGCCGAATTGGCTATCCACGAAATCATACTCAAAAGGAAGATCCGGAAAATGTTCTGTAAAGACCCTTTCTATAATGGCTATATTCTGACTCGCACTTCGGTCGGGATTTAGACGTAAATTATAATAACTGGAATTACCATGTTTGTCAAAAACATAAAGTCCTTGTTTAACGGGCTTATAGGGGGATTGTGTTATCATATCTTCAACTACCCCAATAATTTTCAAAGGTGGACCTGGATCCTCCTCGTCATCCTCTTTTAAAAACTTGCCAACGGGATCCTTGATTCCCATATATTTTACTGCGGTCTGGTTGATCAACACAGCGTTGGAATCGGTTGCGAACTCCCTTGAAAAATCACGGCCTTCAATAATTTTCATACCCAAAGACTTGGCGTAATCCGGGGTCACTTCAGTCCATGCCAAATCTTCCTGAAAACCTTCAGGCTTGCCTTCCCACTCAAATCCACTGCGGTTGGACCAAATCTCGGTAGTGGGACTGCTGGACGCCGACATTTCGATTACCGCACCAGAATTTAAAAATTCACTTCTCATTAAATCGTACTTACCCTCAAAATCTTGACTGAATGTTGGTATTTGAATAAGTCCTTCCTTATTATAACCAACAGGGCGGTTTTTTGCATGGTTGATCTGTTGCATAACGATTACGGTACCTATAATGAAAGCCACCGAAACCGTAAATTGTAGAACCACCAGGATTTTCCTGGGCAACCCTGCATACCTGCCAGATTTAAACGTCCCCTTTAAAACATCAACAGGTTTAAAAGAGGATAAATATAATGCAGGATAACTACCTGCTATCAAGGCCGTAAATAAAATAAATGCTAAAGAGCTGATCCAAAAAATTCCATTGGTCCATGGAAAGGAAATTTCTTTTTTGGAAAGATCATTAAATCCGTTTAAGGACATAATCACTATTACCACAGCCATAAAAAAGGCAAACAATACCACTAAAAAAGATTCACACAAAAATTGATTGATCAACTGATTTCTCTGCGAGCCGATGGATTTCCGGATTCCTACTTCTTTAGCTCTTTTTTCAGATCTGGCCGTACTCAAGTTCATGAAATTTATACAGGCCAAAAGCAATACGAACACCCCAATTATTCCGAAGAGCCATACATATGTTATTCTGCCCCCGGACTGCTTTCCGTTTTCAAAATTGCCACGTAGGTACCAATCCTTCATGGGAAAGAGAAATATTTGTGGATTGAATTCCGCCGTATCTTCATTCAGATCCTTTTTCACATTTAAAATAGCCTCGGTAACTTTTTCCATGGTGGTGTTATCGGCAATCTGAACGAACATTTGAAAGGAGTTGTTCCCCCAATTGTCCACAGCATTTTTCATCCATTCTTGGGTTGCGATTATTTTGTCCCAGGGCATTAAAAACTCGGTGTCATGAAAAGAATTGTTAAAAGGAATATCTTCATATACTGCACTCACCATTACATCATATTGGTTATTGACCTGTACGGTCTTACCAATAGGTTCCTCATCCCCAAAAAGTGCATAGGCGACCGATTCGGACAGCATTACGGAATTTAACTCCCGTAAGCCATCTTTTTCCCCTTTTAAAATTTTTAAGTCCAACATTTCAGGAGCTTCAGGCTGCATAAAATTCCCGGTTTTGGAAAGGCTCTTGTCCTTGTACTTTAAATATCTTGTTATGTTCCAGGAAGACATAACCAGATGTTCGAAGTTATCTGCATAACCGTCTCTTAAAGCCCTTTCCAAAGGTCTGGGTATAGCTGGCCCCGTACCTGTGGTTCCATTGAAAGTTTGCGACTGAAATACCTGTGCCAACTTATCCTTTTTGGAAAAATAACTATTGTTGGATAATTCATCATTGATCCAAAGACCTATGATGAGCGTTACGGCCATACCCAACGCCAATCCGCCTACATTAATGGCAGTATATCCCTTATTGTTCCAAAGATTCCGCCAAGCGATTTTGAAAAAGTTCTTAATCATGGTTTCTTCGTTTTTTGATTTGATTGATGATATGCGTTTTAATTCCTAACTATCTACCTCTCCCAATTCATTGTTAATTGCCCATTGTTCACTGTACACTGTTTACTGACAACTGTTTACTTTTTCACTCCGATCTTAAACTTTCAACCGGATTTACAACGGCCGCCTTTATAGTATGAAAACTAACCGTAAGCAATGCTACCACTGCAACCATAGCCCCCACACCTAAAAACGTGAGCGGATTGATCGTTATCCGATACTCATAATTCTCGATCCATGTCTGCAAGGCATACCAGGCCAAGGGGACTGCAATTAATAGACTGAGCAATACCAATTTTAAAAAGTGGATTGATATCATACCAACAATACTATTTACCGATGCTCCCATAACTTTCCGAATCCCTATTTCCTTGGTCCTCAATTCAATCACCATTAATGAAATGGCAAAAAGGCCCAAACAGGAAAGGAATATGGCTATGCCCGATGCAATACTAAAGACTGTGGTCATAATTATTTCGCCCTCGTACCAGGCCTGAAGATTCTCATCTAAAAAGGAAGCTTTGAAGAGGGCATTATCCGTAAGCTTTTCCCAAACTGCAGCGATATGTTCCATCACCATCTGTGGATTATCCGATTTAACCTTTAGGAAAATGTAATTTATACGTTCCGATGCCGATAGATGAATGGCTATTGGATTAGCTTTTTCGGACGGGGAATAGGCATTAAAATCCGGTATTACACCTATGATCCTATTGCCCAATCCTGCTTCTTCCCCTCCAAAATATTTGCCAATGGGATCAGGTTCTCCCATGGCCTTTACAAAACTTTCGGTAACCACGAACGCATTTATTGTATCCGTGGCATAGGCAGGATCAAAATCCCTTCCTTTTAGAATGGGTATCTGTAAGGTTTTTAAAAAGTCATAATCCGCCAAGAGCCAATCGGCCGAAACCTGGTTCTGTTTATAATCGAACCCTACAACAGACCTAACGGTAACCCTATCCAAGCCCCTTCCCAAGTTACCACCTGTCCCAGTAATGGAAACAATATTGGGATCATTTACAAGTTGGTTCCGCATACGCGCCAATATTTTTCTACCGTCTTGCTGGTAACCTACAGGAATACTTATAACCTGCTCCTTTTCAAAACCTATAGGTACTTCCCGTAAAAAATCCAACTGTTGGCCTGCTATCCAACTTATGCAGATCAGCAGGCTGGAAATGGCAAACTGGCTCACTAATAGGCTATTGCGAAGGGCTCCCGGTCTCTTGGTGGAGATCTTACCCTTTAAAACTCCAACCAAACTAAAGTTGGCCATCTTTAAGGCAGGGTATCCCCCAGCAATCAAGGTTACCAGTAAAAAGACCCCGAACATAATGGCCAAAAAAGAGGGTTGGAATAGGGCCGAAATTTCCATACCACCTCCAAATTGTGCATTAAAGGCGGGTATCAATTGGGAAGCTAGGCCCAATCCCAACATAAAACCAACAAAATAAAGCAGAAATGCTTCTCCCCATAACTGCATAAAAAGTTGCCCCTTATACGCTCCAAGTGTTTTCCTTACCCCCAGTTCGCGACTTCGTTTAAAAGAGTTGGCCATGTTAAGGTTTATAAAATTAAAACAGGCAATCAATAGAATAAGGGCCCCCAAGGACATGAGGGCATATACCAATACCTTGGGAGCACTCCTTTCCCCGGAGAAATGAACATCATTAATATTGGTGAGGTCTAAACTCAATAATTCGGAGGATTCCTTTACATCCGGCCTTTCGGCCCTAAGTTGTGCCAACTGATCGGGATAGTATTTTTCCACAAAAGGTTCCAGTTTCATAGCAACCTTTTGTGGCTCGCTATTTTTGGAGATTTTAATAAAAACACTGGATCCATTGGAGCCCCAATCATTTTGAAGCTTTCCATAATTGGGAAGCGATTGGATCCGGGCGACTGCGTCAAATCTTATACTTGAATTCTTTGGACAATCTTTGACCACAGCGGTTACGGTGTAATATTCTACGTCTACGCCTCTGCCTATTTTTAGCTCCTTCCCAATGGGATCCGAATCCCCAAAAATGGCCTTGGCCGTACTTTCACTTAAAGCAATGTCTTGGAAACCGGAAAGTGCCGTGCTTCCATTACCACTTAGTACCGGAAAATTGAACACTTCAAAAAAATCGGGATCGGTCCTGATAACCACTCGTTCCATATTTTTTTCCTCGTACGAAAAGTTCTCAGGCATCCCCGTATTCACCACTATAGCAGTCTCCACTTCCGGAATATCGGTCCTTAAAGCAGCGGCGGCCGGCAATGGCATTTGGGAACTCAATTCAGGACCCTGTGCACTGTTTATATGGCGGGAAGTTCTAAACAGCTGGGGCTTATCCTTGTGGAAAGAATCGAAACTCAGATGAAAATAGGCCGTCAAAAATAAAAGGATACAGATGGAAAAAGCGATGGCCAAACCAAAAATATGGATGGTGGAATGCAATTTATTTCTCCTAATATTCCGCCAAGCGATTTTAAAATAATTCTTAAACATGATTCTTGTTTTGATTTGATTTGATTGATGATATGCGTTTTAATTCCTAACTAATCAATGTTCACTTCTTACTGCCAACTGTTCATTTTTCACTGTTTACTATCCACTGTTCACTGGCAACTGTTTACTATTCGCTTTTCACTCCATTCTTAAACTTTTTATTGGGTTGGCACCTGCCGCTTTATAACTTCTAAGGCTTACCGTAATTAGTGCTATTCCAAGTGTAAAAATTCCCGCTAGACCAAAAGTCCACCAACTGAGCTTTATTCTATAAGCGAAATTTTCCAACCAATTATCCATAAGGTAATAGCCTATAGGACTGGCTATCAACAAGGCCAATATTACCCATTTCACAAAACTTTTGTTTAACATGACCAAAATTTCGGATATAGAGGCCCCATTTACCCTACGAATGGCTATTTCCTTTACCCTTCTTTGGGTGTCATAAATTGCTATCGCAAACAGACCAATGGCAGATATGACCAAGGCTATCAATGAAAATAGAACAACATTGATTCCCAATTGTTTTTCTTTTTGGTACATTGCCGCTACCTCATCGCTTAAAAAAGAATAATCGAAGGTTTCTTTGGGGTTATTTTCTTTAAACAATCCTGCTAAAAAGGCCAAACCACTTTTGGTTGCACCATCTTCAAATTCAATTAAATAAGAATCATCATAATCCTCAAAATAAAGCATCATCAATGGCTTGGTTCCGGTGGCCAAGTGTTCATAATTAAAATCTTTTACTACTCCTATAATTTCATAGCCCTCTTCATCATTCCAGTATTTGTTCAACATTCTAGACTTGGAGATAACCTGAATGTTCCAGTATTTTTTTGCGGCCTCATTTATAACTACCCTAACTCCTCTTGACCGATCTAATTCCCTGTCAAAAAATCTCCCTTCAACTATTTCCAGTCCCAGTACTTTTTCATAATTTGGAGTAACAAGCAACATATTTTGGGTTTCATATTCAAAATCCCCATCTTTTCTACGCCAATCCATGAGGTATGGGTCTAATGGAGATGCTCCTTGTGCAAAACTCTTTATGGATGAATTTGATCCCAGTTCATTTTTCAGGTGCTGAAATATTTTCGCGTCCTCTATTTGTTGTTCTTCTTTGGTATCATACTCCTGATTTACAAAAAGTTCGGTGATAACAATATTGTCTTTATCAAAACCTAAATCTTTGGTCAACATTAATTGAAGCTGAAGGACAATAGTAATAGAGGAAATCAACAACAAAAAGGACAGGGCATATTGAAAAATTACCACCAACTTTCTACCCACCATTTGATTTCCCGTAAATCCCTTGTTCTTTAATCCATTTATAATGGAAAAACCATAAGTGGCAATGATGGGATAAATAGATCCAAGGAATACCAACAGACATAAAATTGCCATGACCACAGTAATCACTTGCCATAGGGGCGGAGTATAATTAAGACCGATAAAACTGTTAAAGGTGGGCAATACCATTTGAAAAACCATCGTAACAATTATAGAGGCGAGAATGATAAGTATTGCCTGCTCTATCATAAACTGGCCAAAAAGATGTCCCTTTTGAGCTCCATTGATTCTTTTTAGCGCACTATTCTTGATCCTCACATTGGCGCTGATCACTTGTAGGTTCGAAAAATTCAGTACCGAGACCAAGAGAATCACCAACATAATCACAATTTGCATGTACATATTTTTTTTGTCCACAATATGGCTAATAATATTACTGGTATTTAGGTTTTCCTTTTCAATAGCTTCCTGGTCAAAAGGGATTAGTTCGAGTGTACTCTCTTTAAATTGACTGTGATCTTGTGCTTTGTATTTTATCTTTTCTTCAAAAGCCGTCTTGTCAATATTTTTTCGCATCAATAAAAAATCGCCCCCCATTCTACCGAATAAATTAGGATCTGACGTCTGGGTTGGCAATATAAAATCGAACTCTATGGAACTATTTTGAGGAGAATCAATTAGAATTCCAGTTACGGTAAAATTGTTTTTGACACGAGTTTTCACTTGTACTACTTTGCCCATGGGATCTTCTTCTCCAAACATGGTCTTAGCAAATTTTTCGGTCAGTACTATGCCATGGGGATCGACTAAAGCAGTTTCTTTATCCCCCCATTTCAGTTTATAATCAAAAACTTGAAAAAAAGTACTGTCCGCAATTAGCCCCTCGGGAGAAAAGAAAGCATCATTATAATAAATTGCCAAGTTCCCCTTTACATATTTACTGATTCTAACTTTATGCTCCACTTCGGGGTAGTCCCCATAATTAATTTGCGCAAATGCTTTTCCATCAAATATTTGAGGGAGACTTTGTGGCGTTGCTTTTACTGAAAGCATATATATGTCTTTTTTCCTATTATGAAAACCGTCCATATTAAGTTCGTTGGGCACATAGGTAAAAAGTAATGCTATGCAAAGTGCACCCAGACAAAGGGTAAGTAGGCTTCCGCCAAATATGACCTTGTTTGCTTTAAAATTTCGGATGGCAAATTTTAGATAGTGCTTTAGCATGGTGCTTTGGTTTATCGTTGTCCGTTATTGCTCATTGTTTACTGTTCAATTATTACTGTTTTCTGCCCATTACCAACGGTTCACTTTTTCACTCCGTACGCAAACTTTTTACAGGATTCACAATGGCCGCCTTAATACTTTGATAGCTTACCGTAAGTACCGCTATGGTCAATGCAATTAGCGCTGCAATGGCAAACACCCACCAACTAATTTCTATTCTATAGGTAAAATCTTCCAGCCATTTGTTCATTAGATACCAACCAATGGGCAAAGAAATAATAACTGCAAGCCCTACCATTTTTAAAAAGTCGGTCGTAAGGCGATAGGTTATTTGGCCAATACTAGCGCCCAACACTTTCCGGATGCCAATCTCCTTGGTACGTTTTTGGGCATTGAAGGCGGCTAGGCCAAATAATCCAAGGCAAGCGATCAAAATGGATAGTATGGTAAAGGTCACAAAAATGCGCCCTAATTGTTGTTCGGCCTCATAGGTGGTATTAAAGGACTCTACCATAAAACGATAGCTGAATAATTGGCCAGGAGCGACCTGATTCCAGATATTTTCAATACTGGCTATCACATTTGAAAAATCACCTGCTTTTAACCTAATGGCCATAGAACCCGTAGAATTTCCCAGAAAAAAGCCTAAAGCACCGATATCTTCCCTTAGAGATGCGTAATGAAAATTTTTGACCACTCCAATTACGGTATAGAATACGGGGATTTCCACACCAAGATCCCCAGAAACCCGTGTCCCCAAAACTTCTTCAGGCGTTACCCCCAATTTGGCAACCGCCGACTCATTAAGTATAGTCGCGATAGAATCAGTGGGGAAGCGTTTATCAAAATTCCTACCGGCAATGAGTTGTATGTTCAAAGTGGACAGATATTCATGGTCAACGATCCAATTTTGCATTTGCAGGGCATTTTCCTGTTCTGTTGATCCTTCCTTAAAGAAAGAATTATCATTGCGAAAAGAAGGGGTAGGCAAATAGCCGGTCAACGTTGCACTTGCCACTTGGCCCAATTGCCGTACTTCCTCCTTAAAAGATTGCACTTGGTTTCCCGCGGCATAGACATCGTCGATAAGTAAGACCTGATCTTTGGCAAAACCAAGGTCCTTGCTTTGAATGTATTTCAACTGCTGAAAGACCACTAGGGTGCTAATTATCAATAAAACGGAAATCGCAAATTGGAATACGACCAAGGAATTTCGGATCTTTCCTCCTCCAATACCATTCCCCCCCTCCCCTTTGAGAACTTTGATAGCCACAAACCTCGACATAAAAAGTGCAGGGTAACTTCCGGAAAAAAGACCTAGAAAAGTTACGGTGGCTATCAGGATTATCCAGAAAATAGGATTAACGAACGGTATCGAAATGGACTTTCCTGAAAGGTCATTGAAAAAAGGAAGGGCAACCATGGCAATACAAATGGCCAATATCAATGAAATAAAGGAAATTAGCCCTGCTTCAATCAAGAATTGCCGTACCAGTTCCGCCCTGTTGGAACCCAATGTTTTTCGGATGCCAACCTCTTTGGCCCTTTTTAGGGAATGGGCCGTTGACAAATTCATAAAATTGACACTGGCCAAAAGGATTAAGAACAAACCAATAAAGGAAAGAATATAGACATTTTGAATACTGCTGTTGGCACTTAGCTCTATCTCCCGGTTGGAATACAAATGAATATCGGTCAAAGCAATGGTACTGTACTTCAAATAATTTCCAGATGCCTCAAAAGATTCCGCTGTGATACCCGGATAAAAACTCTGCACATACGGGAAGATATATGTTTCCAACATCGATTGTAAGGGAGCTTGAAAATCAGCAATATCCGCCCCCGGCAACAATTTTATAAATGTGAAGTAGTTATGACTGGTCCATAGCATTTGCCGTGCGTCATCGAACCCAGCCATGGCCATTAAAACGTCGTGGTCTCTAAACATTGAGTTTTTAGGGAAATCGGCGATAACTCCAGTTACGGTATAGGTGTCGGTGTTATTCAGCAAAAGCTGTTGACCCAAGGCATTATTTACACCAAAGTGCTTTTCCGCCGCCGTTTTAGTTAGTACCAAGGTATTAGGTTGGGTCAAGGCAGAGTTTACATCACCTACAAGCAATTCAATGCCAAACATTCTAAAGAACGTTGAATCCGCAAAAGCCACATTGGATTCTTTGGTATTGGCTTCAGTACCTTGCTTTCTTAACAGCAGACTCCCTCGATTTCTTATTCTTGTTACAGACTCTATTTGGGGAAAATCACTTTTGATGGCAGCCGCCATAGGAGCACCAACTTCGGCGGACCTCATCGTTTTACCGCCGAACTTTATATCCGAATTAATTCTATAAATACGGTCGGCATCTTTGAACATGGCATCAAAATTCATCTCATCATAGATGTATAGTGATATGAGCAAGCCACCAGCCATTCCAATGGCTAGACCGAAAGTATTCAGGAAGGTAAAAAATGGTTGCCTTTTAAGACTCCGCCAAGCGATTTTAATGTGATTTTTAAACATGATTAGTGTTTTGATGTAGAAATAAGTTCAACACTTATTTCATTGATGAATAAACTCTCTACCCCTTATTAACCTGCAAGGTTTCCGAAACCTTGTAGGTTTTAATTTCCATGCAGGTGTCCGAACCTTATTGGTTTCACCTCCAAATCCTGGCCTAGACCTACAAGGAGATCCGTAAAAGGCGGACCACACCTTGCAGGTCTCCCTAACGCATTGCTCCCATTGCCCTATTATGGCTTTCGGTGGCAATCTGACCATCAAACAGGTTCACGATACGATGTGCATAATGCGAATCCCGATCCGAGTGGGTTACCATCACTATGGTGGTTCCTTCCTGATTTAGTTCTGTCAACAGGTTCATCACTTCGATCCCGTTTTTGGAATCCAGATTTCCCGTAGGCTCATCCGCCAAAATCAACTTTGGATTTGTAACAACAGCCCGCGAAATAGCCACACGTTGTTGTTGACCCCCAGAGAGTTGTTGTGGAAAATGTTTTTCACGATGTGCTATCTTCATGCGCTCCAACACGGCCATTACCTTTTCCTTGCGCTCATTTTTATTCATTTTGAGATAGATCAATGGCAATTCCACATTTTCAAAGACGGTAAGTTCATCTATCAAATTAAAACTCTGGAAAACAAAACCCAGGTTTCCTTTTCGCAATTGTGTACGCTGATTTTCCTTTAAATGTCCCACTTCGTGGCCGGCAAACTGGTAACTTCCTGAGGTGGGATTGTCCAACATACCTATAATGTTCAATAGCGTAGATTTACCACAACCCGATGGCCCCATTATGGCTACGAACTCTCCGTCCTGTACTTTGAGGTTAACATTGTTCAGTGCCAAGGTCTCTACTTCTTCGGTCCTAAAACTTTTGTTAAGATTCTGTATTTGTATCATTCTTCGATTGGATTTTATTTGTTATGGTTAAAGACTTCTGTATTTTGTTTTAGTTACAGTTTTTTTAGTGCTATTCTTTCTGCTAGGCTACCCTTCGCCTCCCCTCATGGTTCTTTTTTTACAAATTGGGTAGCTGAGCGTAGCCGAAGCTATTTCAACACTATATTATCGGCATCTCCAAAACTATCATAGTTGGAGGTGATTACTTTTTCACCATTCTCCAAGCCTTCCAAAACCTCATAATATCTGGAGTTTTGCTTTCCTATTCTAATATTCCGCTTTAGGGCCTGAGTACCATCGGGATTCACGACAAAAATCCATTGTCCGCCTGTACTTTGGAAAAAGCTTCCCTTGGGCAGTAAGAGTGCATCACTGGATTCCCCCAATTGTAATTTTATATTATAACTTTGCCCTGCACGGATGTTTTGTGGTTTCTCACCTGTAAAGACCAAATCTATCTTGAACTTGCCATTTCGAACTTCAGGATATACCTTTCTCAACCTCAGGGTGTGCTCCGTTCCATTACGCTCAAAACTTGCATTCAAGTCTCGTTTAACACGATCTATATAATGCTCATCTATATCCGCTTCGATCTTATAATCCGTTAGCACATTTACCTGTCCAATACGTTGGCCTTGACTTATATTCTGTCCTATTTCGGCATCCAAAAACCCCAATTGTCCATCTGCCGGCGCCCGCACGTTCAAGTGATCTAAGCGCTGATAGACCATACCCAAGGTTTTTTGCATACGGTTCAAATCGGCCTCCAGGACAGGTAAGGAAGTTTTTCTCAATTCGTCATCATTATCTGTTTGTACTTTTACAATATCATATTGTTTTTCGGAAAGTTCATAGTTTTCCTTTGAGGTCAAATACACTTCTTTAGAAATTAATTCATCGTCGTACAGGGCTTGGTTCTGCTCAAAATTTCTTTTTAAACGTTGTAATTCGGTCCTAGCCGTTGCCAAAGATTTTCTACCTTCTACCTGTCTGGAGTCAAAGGTTAATTTGGTAGACCTAAGATCGTTCTGTTTTAAGGCCAAATTACTTTCACTATTTAGAATTTGCTCATAAAGGCCAATGTTATCCAACTTAAGAATGATATCGCCCTTTTGTACCATAGCTCCTTCCTCAATTAGTTTTTCGGTAACACGGCCACCTTCATAGGCATCCATATAAATGGTGGCAATAGGGGCTACTGTTCCATTGATGGTTATATAATCGTCAAATTTCCCTTGGACGACCTCTGCAATGGAGAGTTTGTCCTTTTCTGTTCTAAAAGTGTTGCCCACACTAGTCGTTAACATTTTCCATCCCACAAAGAGCAACAATACCCCAAGGGCGATGTACCCATAGTGTTTTGGTCTCAATCCCTTCTTCTTTTCTAATTGTATATCCATTTTAATTGATGCTATTAATGTTAAAAATAGGTAGGCCTTGGTAAAAAGACAGTGTATTTTGATTAATTTGAAGTAGTAATTTTACTTGTAAATTTTTATTCTGGGAAGTGGCATACATCGTTTTTGCAAGATTTAGTTCCATAATGGTAAACAATCCCTTTTCATATTTTTTTTGTGCTACTCCAAAGGCCTGTTCCTGGGCCATAATTTGCTTTTCGCTTTGGATAAGTTCCACTTTTAAAGCTTTATTTTCCTGAACGAGTTGTTGTATGGCCTTGTATATTTCTTGTTCCTGAATTTTCAGATTATTTTGCTCCCTACCCAATGCTATTTTTTGCTGTTTTATGGCAGAACGTGTAGACCAGGCATTAAAAATGGGTACATTAAGTGAAAAACCTACATATCTGGAGGCATTGTCCGTTATTTGATTTTTAAAAGGGATGGTGACACCCAAAGTGTCCCTCGTGGTTTCATAATATCCGGTCCCATAGCCCGTGGCAAATGAAAGTGAAGGGTAAAGCCTTCCCCTGGTTATTGCCAATTCTTTTTTGGCGGCCTCCGTTCTAAATCTTTGTGCCTTTAATAGCGGTACAAAATCCTTTGATATTCCGTAGATACTATCTGTTTCCATTTCGGTTTCAGCAATTACTTTGGGAACAATAGGGTTGAGTTCCAGTGTGTGGGCGTTTTCCAAATTCATTTCTTGTATCAAGGTGAGCTTTGCCGCCTGCAATTGGTTTTCATTTTGGGTAACATCCAATTGATCCGTATACAAGATGGATTCCGCCTCATACAGATCGGCCCCAGCCTTTAGCCCCAGTTCAATTTGTTTTTTGGCAAGTTTAAAGTTCGCTTCCGAGATGGTCAGTTGCTCCTTTGAAATCGCCAAGAGACCCTCATAAAACTGAATATCGTGATAGGCCGTCATAACCCTTAGCGCTAACAAGAACCTTTGTTGCTGTGCGGATTCTTTGGTTGCTTTGAACAAAAGTTTCCTTGCTTTAATGGTGTTGATCTTTTGAAATCCTTGAAAAAGATCAACCGAAGCACCCATGGAATAGCCATTGGAAAAGAAATCGGTATTTATAATATCATTGGTATTTGGATCGGTAGATCGGCCATAACGAATATTGTAATCCGCGAACCCGTTAACCCTAGGAAGCAAATCCCTTATAGACTGATTATAACTTTCCTTGCCGGAATTTTCCAAATATTGATAATCGATCAGTGTAAGATTATGCTTAAGGGCATAGGAAATACAATTGTCCAAGGTCCAGTTCTCCTGGCCAGAGACAACCATGCTGATAAACAACAGGATGAAAAAAAAATTTATTTTTTTAATATTCATAAAATAAAAGCGATTAAAAAGCCAACATAATGATTATAACATCAGCTGCCGACCCAAAACCATATTCCAAGTTCATGCCAGATATTTATAATACTGATTTACAGTGTTTTATGTATATTTAAACGAATATAACAAATTCAATTGTAAAATAGTTGTACAATTAATGTCCAATATTTTGACACATTTTATGATATCCTAAATTCATATTGTAGTTTTGGTTATGGTTTAAAATAAAACTTTGGCCTTTTATAAAAGTAGGGACCATGCTTTGGAATAAAGGATGGAAACAAATAAAGGAAAACCACCTGAATCACTAGTTTATGATCGAAGGAAAAATTTTGGTAGTGGACGACAACAAAAGTGTCCTTAGCGCCTTGGAAATACTGTTGCAATTTGAATATAGCAGCATCTTCACTATTTCCAATCCCAATCAGATATCTTCATTTCCCGACTTATCCAAAATTGATGTTGTTTTGTTGGATATGAATTTTTCGGCTGGAGTAAATACGGGGAATGAAGGTTTATTTTGGTTAAAAGAAATAAAGAAAAAAGCGCCACATACTGCAGTTATAATGATGACCGCATACGGTGCCGTTGAGCTCGCCGTACAAGCCTTAAAGGAGGGAGCGTCGGATTTTATGCTAAAACCTTGGAACAATGACAAGTTCTTGGCTACTGTAAAAGCAGCTTATATGCTTCGCAAATCCCAGAAAGAAATAACAGTATTAAAACAAAAGGAAAGTAATTTAAAGCAGGTTATCAACCAAGACAAGAATTATATCATTGGCAATTCAAAGGCTCTGACCGCTGTCATAAACCTAACCAACAAGGTAGCCAAAACCGATGTCAATGTACTAATAACAGGTGAAAATGGGACAGGCAAAGAACTAATAGCAAGACAATTGCATAAAATGTCCCCAAGACAGAATGAGGTTTTCATCTCCGTTGATATGGGCTCCATATCGGAAAATTTGTTTGAAAGCGAACTTTTTGGCCACCTAAAAGGATCTTTTACAGATGCTAAGGATGATAGGACAGGTAAATTTGAAGCAGCCAATGGTGGAACCCTATTTCTAGACGAAATAGGCAATCTTTCCTTACAAATGCAGGCCAAGCTACTTTCTGCCATTCAAAATAAAGTAGTTGTCCGTGTGGGTTCCAATAAGGTTATTCCGGTAGATATTAGATTGGTCTGTGCCACCAATGGTAATTTGGAACAAATGGTGATCGATGGTCTGTTTAGGGAAGATTTATTATATCGTATAAACACCATACATATAAAAGTCCCTGCCTTGCGGGATAGGGGTGATGATATATTGATCCTGGCCGATTTTTATTTAAAAAAATTTAGTGCCAAATATGCAAAACATGGGCTACGAATAAACGATCTTGCCGAAGAAAAGTTGAAACATTATTCCTGGCCGGGAAATGTACGGGAACTACAGCACACCCTGGAAAGGGCAGTAATCCTATGTGAAGGAAACATTCTAAAACCGACCGATTTTATACTAAATAGCAAATCATTACCAGCAACTGAAATGGAACCAAAAACCTTGGAGGAAATGGAGCAAATTATGATCTTGAACGCGTTGCACAATAATGAAGGTAATTATAGTGCAGCTGCAGCCCAATTGGGAATTTCTAGGCAAACACTCTACAACAAAATTAAAAAGCAGGAAAATAATGGTTAGTAAAAACTTCTATTTCCAGACCATAAGCCGTGTAGTCTTTATCACCGCTACAGCATTATTGCTAGCTTTTCTAATGGTCAGGGAAAATTATGTTTTTAGCGTTTTAACCTTAGTTGCCCTGGTATTTCAGGCCTACTATTTAATTAGATATGTAAATGAGACCAACAGAAAAATAGCCTACTTCTTCGATGCTATAAAAAATGAGGATTTCACCCTTAGGTTTCCTGAAAAATTGACCCTCAAATCTCTTGAAGAGCTTAATCACAGCCTGAATATGCTAAATGAAATGATTCAAAAAATTCATTTGAAAAATCAGACCCAAGAACGATTTTACCAAGAGATATTAAAGCAGGCGGACATTGGTATTTTGGCTATCAACAACAAAGGACATATCCTTTTTGCGAATCCCAGACTGGAGCATATGCTAAATTATACGCCACTAAACCATATTAAGCAATTATCCCAAATTGATGAAAATTTATATCGTGTATTTAGTGAATTAAAGCCCTTTGAACGCCGAATGTTTGAATTGACGAATGAACGTGAAAAAATTGATTTGGCGATAAAGTCCTCATCCTTTAATTTGGATGGACAAGAGTTATTATTGGTAGTTATACAAGATATCCATCAGGAATTGGACGAAAAGGAGACCGAATCCTGGACTAAATTAATTAGGGTCTTGACCCATGAGATTATGAATTCCATTACACCGATAACTTCCATTTCCGATTCCATTTTAAAATATCATCAAAAGGCAGATAAAAGACCTGAGGATGGCTCCGAATATCAAATACGCTTGGACAACACCGTAAAGGGATTGGAAGTCATAAAAGATCAGGGTGCCAACCTAATGAGTTTTGTACAATCTTACAGAAGCTTTTTAAACGTTCCTGTACCGGACAAAAAAATTGTCTCGGCCCAAAATCTATTGGAAAAAGTAAAATTACTGGTAGGGCAAAATCGTGAATTTTCAAATACCACCATTGAATTGCAAGTGCAAACCCCGTCCTTGGAGCTTTTTATTGATGAAAAGCAAATTACCCAAGTATTGATCAATTTATGTAAAAATGCATTGCAGTCCCTTTCCAATCAAGAAAACAGTGCTATAAAATTAAACGCAGGTATTAATTCAGCAGGAGAAAAATACATTGAAGTAGAAGATAATGGTCCAGGGATTCCCCACGAATTGATCAACGAGATCTTTGTACCCTTTTTTACTACCAAGAATTCGGGTACAGGGGTGGGACTAAGTCTTTCAAAACAAATATTACGGATGCACGGCGGCAATTTAAAAGTGAATTCAGTGCCTGAAAATAATACCACGTTTACCTTGTTTTTTTAAGCCCAAGCTTACCAATAAATAATTCCCAACAACTATTTTTGTATAAACCCGCCATCTATGGATTATTTCACCATTGCCACTGTACTTATTTTGCTTTCCGCCATCTTTGGCTACCTCAATGTTAGGTTTTTAAAACTCCCTAATTCCATTGGGCTAATGTTGATCACTATTTTATTCACCCTAGCTGTTTTTGCTATAAGTGGCATTAATGATACCTTGTTGAATGCTGAAAAATACATCATAACCCATATCGATTTTAGGACTGTTCTAATGGATGTTATGTTGAGCTTTCTACTGTTCGCAGGGGCATTGCACACTAATTTTGAACAGCTAAAAGTGCAACGGTGGCCCGTATTCGCTTTTGCTACCCTCGGGGTGGTCGTCTCCACATTTTTAGTGGGATCGGCCATGTACTATATTCTGCAAATTACCGGTTTAGAGGTAGATTATGTCTACTGTTTGCTATTTGGCGCTCTCATATCCCCTACAGACCCTATTGCTGTGCTGGGAATTCTAAAAAAAGCTGGGGTTCCAAAAAAATTGGAGACCAAGATTGTTGGTGAATCCTTGTTCAATGATGGGGTAGGCGTAGTCGTATTTTTGACTATTTTTCAAATTGCTTCCTTTGGAAGTAGTGAAATGGGTGCGAGCGACATTTTTAAATTGTTTGGGCAAGAAGTAATCGGGGGACTTGCCTTAGGGCTACTTTTGGGATGGGTCACCTTTAGGCTTATGAAGTCTATTGACGATTACGATATAGAAGTTATTATTACATTGGCAGCAGTGATGACGGGAACCGCCATAGCACATCAACTTCATCTTTCTGCTCCCTTGGCCATGGTTACGGCCGGATTAATTGTAGGCAATGACAAAGTAAGGAACACGGCCATGTCCGAGAATACAGAAACCTATGTGGATAAATTTTGGGAATTACTGGATATCCTTTTGAACACCGTCCTATTTGTTCTTATAGGAATGGAAATTTTGGTACTTACCATTGAACTTAATTATTTTATTGCAGGTTTAATAGCTATTCCCATTGTATTGACATGTAGATACCTATCACTTTTACTCCCCATTAATTTCTTTAAGAAAAAATTGGATTTTGTCCCCAACACCAACCTTATTATGACCTGGGGCGGCCTAAGAGGTGGCATTTCCATAGCCTTGGCATTGGGACTGACCGCAGAAATGCACAGGGACCTTTTCCTTGTTGTTACCTATGTAGTGGTTGTCTTTTCCATTCTAGCACAGGGCTTAACAGTTGGGAAACTGGTAAAAAAATTATCCGGGGAATCGTAATCTGTCCGCTATACCAAAGCTTCCATAGCCAACCACGCCATTAATCCGCCTCCTGTTTCCAATGCCGATTCGTCTATATTAAAGGTAGGCGTGTGCAATCCGGAAGTAATGCCCTCTTCTGTATTACCAACTCCCAATAAATAAAAGCAAGCCTGATTTTTTTGGGTGTAATAAGCAAAATCCTCCGCTGCCATCCACAAATCCAAATCTACCACATTATCAACACCAAGAAATGTCATGGCCCCCTTTTTCATGGATTTGGTCAGCTCCTCGTCGTTCTTTAGATGGGGATACCCTCTTGGAATATTAACTATGCATTGCGCACCCATCCCTTCTGCAATGGAATTTACCATCTTAGTAAGTTTTTCAATAGCTTCTGTTCTCCATTCCTCATCATAGGTCCTAAAAGTACCTTCAATAGTCACCCTGTCAGGTATTACGTTATTGGCACCATCACCTATAATGCGCCCAAAAGACAATACGCTGGGTGTTTTGGGTGATGCCATTCTACTGACCACTTGTTGGGCTGCCACAATAATATGGGAAGCAATTAGAATAGGGTCTATGCATTCTTCCGGTACCGCTGCATGACCGCCCTTTCCTATAATGGTTATATAAATCTCGTCCATACTCGCCATAAATAAACCCGACCTAAAACCTACCTTTCCAACAGGCAATTTTGGCATAACGTGTTGTCCTAAATGGGGAATGGGACCCAAGGTCTTATAGGCGCCTTCCTTCATTACCAAGGTGGCACCACCGGGCATGACTTCTTCGCCGGGCTGAAATAGTAATTTTACAGTTCCAGAAAATTCATTCCTAAGTTCAAAAAGAATTTTAGCGGTAAGTAACAAGGAAGTCATATGAACATCGTGTCCACAAGCATGCATAACCCCTAGATTTTGGGAAGCATATTCCACCGTATTTTCTTCCCGTATGGGTAGGGCATCCATATCCGCTCTTAAAAGAATAGTTTTGCCTTTATGAATACCATTAATGGTAGCCAATAAACCCGTATTTGCCACAGATATAATATCCCCGATCCCAATTGCAATAAGTTGTTGCCTTACATAGGCACAGGTCTCATGTTCTTTAAAAGAAAGTTCCGGATGCTGATGAAGATGTCTTCGTATGTTTACAAAATCTGAAGAATGGATCCCTGCCTGTTCTTTAATTTTATCAATTATATTCATATAATTTCCCGTATAATTTTAATAACCCCCAAATTAATACAAATATCAGGAATAGAATAAACAGGCCATTTAGTTCTTTCTGCAATCAAAATACTTGCTACTAACGTTCTCCATAGAAGGACCTTTTTAATTTTCACTATTCTTGAAATTACCTCTTATTTCCTCAGTATATCATTCAATTTGCTCCTTCCCTTGGCAAGGGAAGGAGCCCAAACTAGGTATTGATTATAATCTTATTTCAATCTTTAATTATATAATTCAAAAATCCCGAACTATTCCACTGCTGGTATTGTTCAGGGACATCTTCTACTAAAAATGCCTCTAAATCAGGTGTCTCCTGAATAATTTTTTTACTGCCCTCAATTCCCAAAACACTTAAAGCCGAGGCATAGGCATCTGCCATACTCCCATTGGCCGCAATTGTAGTTACTTGAATATTATTGCTCAACGCCATTCCATTTTTTGGGTCGATGATATGTGAATATCGCTTTCCATCAATTAAAACATACTGATACAAATCCCCTGATGTCGCTACCGCCTGATTTTTCAACTTTATTTTTTGAAAAACTTCCTCCCCCTTATTATCGAAATAACTAAACCCTAAAGTCCAAAAATCTTTATTTGGCGGGGCATCGCCAACCGTGATATCACCACCCATATCCACCAAAGCAGCTGATATACCATGTCTTTTCAACAAGTTGATGGCCTCATCTGCGGCAAAGCCCTTACCTATCCCACCTACGTCCAATTGCATGCTTTCCTTCCTCAATTTTATGATATTCCCAGCCAGGAATTCCAGATTGTCATAGCCTATACGTTTTAGGGCAGATTGTATCTCATCTATTAAGGGAAGTTGGTTGTTCTGTCTAGCCTTTCTCCAAAGTTCAATTAGTGGTCCAAGGGTAATATCGAAGGCTCCATTTGTCTTTTCGGCATAGTCTACTGAAATCTGCAATAGTCGCAAAAGGTCTTCGCCAACTGCAACGTTTATATTTGAACTACTGCTAAGCCTGTTAATTTCACTTTGGGGAAGATAATTGCTTAATGTGTTATTAAGCTCATCTATTCTATTAAAAACCAATTGAGCAATAGAATCTGCCCTTACATCATTTTCCTCCATATCATAAAACACCAACCCTATTTGGGTTCCCATTTGTTGATGGGTATATTCAAACCTAGTCTGCGCGTTTACAAACGAACAATAGATAAATACGCAGCTATAAATTAGGAGGTGGAAAGCTCTAATCATGATCGGTAATTGTAAATAAGTCTACAAAATTACTGTATACTATCCACAATGCTGTCCTTCTCGATAAAATCTGTTCTGAGTTCTGGATCAATTCCGTGGTCCAGTTGCAAATTGGGCAATGCTTCTTTTAGCTCGGTAAGTCCCCCTTCAGAAATTTGGGTCTCCCAAACATAAAGACTTTTTAGCCCTTTAAAATCCTTTAGTACAGCGACACTTTTATCGGTAATACCGGTTTCATAAGCCTTTAGCACTCTTAGTTGGGCAAGACCCTTTAATTTATTAAACTCTGTATCGGTTACAGGAGTACGGTCCACTTCCAACCATTCCAAATTTTTGCACATTGCCACTAGTTCCATTTCTTTTTCACCAATGGGGATACCGCTCAGATCCAATTCAATGATATTGTTAGCAATACGTTTTAAATCCGTAATATTTTTGGAATCATAATCTGGCGGCAAAAACACTGATATACCCAACGCCTGTGAATTACTGCTGATCCTTTGTATAGTAACATAATCCGATGCCAAATTTTGCAAGGTGCTATCCGCAACCTTGGGTAGTTTGGCCCATGAATTTGTAATTCCGGGCTCCATCATTTTTCTAACCATTCCAACCAGTGGTTCGTCGTTGTCCAAATGACTTAATTTTAATGTATCAGAGGCTCCCAAGGCTATCCAACGTTCCAAGATTTGTATTTCATTTTCGGATAATGGTTTCTTGCCATCAGGGGGCATGTGTTCCTCATCTTCAACTGGCAAATGCAGTCGCCTAATTAATTCACTATTCACGGGATCACCTACTATAAATGCCGGTCCACTCTCACCACCTTTAATAAGCTCGCCAATACTGGTCATTAAAAGCTCTCCTTTTGTCTTGTTGGGATTATGGCAACCTATACAACTGTTGTCCAAAACCCTGTGAACTATATGTTCATATATTAAAGGGTTTTCAGGAATTTTTTCCAATTTTTTACTTCTCGGCAAAGCCAAAAAATCTTCACCATGGGTTATCATTCCACCAAAATGGCCCGTGAAACCGACCAAGAGGATCAATAGCACTTGTATGCCCTTGACCAGATAAGTTTGTTGCAAGTGATTAGTGCTGAACCAATACCATAAAACTGCCAATATAGCTACGCCTGCCCCCATCCATTGGTGCCATAGAACAAGGTCTCCCTTTGGCACAGTTTCCGTTCCCAAAAAGAATCCGGTAATGGCAGTAACCAAAGCGGAAATAGTAGCGACCGTAAGCAAGATCTTGGGAACTATTTTATTAAAAAGGCCTATTGCAGCGGCCATGAGCAACAGTACAATAGGAAAATGCAGAATCAGAGGATGCCAGCGCCCCATCCAAGCCACAAGACTTGGCAGATCAATAAAAGATTCGAAAATTAAACAGAAAACAAGAAATACGGTAAGACCGAAAATAACATAATCGACCCAAGGAGAACTATTTTTTTGAGCCATATACTATGTTAAGATATCATTTACAACATTACCGGCAACATCCGTAAGCCTAAAGCGACGTCCCTGATATTTATAAATTAATTGTTCGTGATCCAAACCTAAATTATTCATAATGGTAGCATGGAAATCGTTGATATGAACTGGATTTTTTACAATATTGTATCCAAATTCGTCGGTTTCCCCATAGGTAATACCGGGTTTAATTCCGCCTCCGGCCATCCATATACTAAAGGCTCGCGGGTGATGGTCCCTACCGTAATTTTTAGGATCAAAATTACCCTGGCAATAATTGGTCCTTCCAAACTCTCCACCCCAAATAACCAAAGTGTCCTCTAACATTCCACGTTGTTTCAGATCAAGGATAAGGGCTGCGGAAGCCTGATCAACATCTTTGGCCTGACCTGCCATTTCATTGGGCAGATTGCCGTGCTGATCCCAACCCTGGTGGTACAACTGTATAAAACGCACCCCGTTCTCCGCTAGTCTACGTGCTTGAAGACAGTTGGCGGCATAGGTACCGGGAACTTGGGAATCTTCCCCATATAATTTTATAATGGATTCCGGTTCTTTCTTGATATCCATAACATCGGGCACGGACATTTGCATCCTGTAAGCCATCTCATATTGTGCAATCCTAGATTCTATCTCGTCGTCCCCGGTTTCCACATGATGTATTTTGTTAAGTGAGGACACATGATCCAACAAATGCCGCTTATCGGAACGTGAAAGTCCGTCTGGATCATTCAAATACAGAACGGGATCCTTTCCAGAGCGCAGCAACACCCCCTGATGCTTGGAATCCAAGAACCCGCTGGACCATAATTTAGAATACAAACCTTGGCTATTACCTTTCCCCCTAGAGGTAAGCACCACAAAGGAGGGTAAATTCTGATTTTCACTTCCCAAACCATAACTCATCCAAGAACCCATACTGGGCCTTCCTGATTGCTGGCTCCCTGTCTGAAAAAAAGTAATGGCGGGATCATGGTTTATGGCCTCTGTGTGCATACTTCTGACAATACAGATCTCATCCGCAATTTTGGCAATATGAGGGAAAAACTCGCTTACCCATGCCCCACTTTTACCATGTTGTGCAAACTTGGCGGCCGAGGGCATCAATGGAAATTTATCCTGACCAGAGGTCATACCCGTTAGTCGCTGTCCATTTCGAATAGATTCCGGCAAATCCTCTCCCATTCGTTTGATAAGGGTAGGTTTATAATCGAACGACTCCAATTGGGATGGAGCCCCGGATTGAAATAAATAGATCACCCTTTTTGCCTTAGGGGCAAAATGGGGAATACCGAGGGGCTGGCTGGCCAATGGTCCCTGACCACCTTTAAACAGGTCAGGAATTAATAAAGAACCCAAGGCCAAAGAACCGATCCCAACACTTAATTGGGAAAAGAAGTGTCTACGGTTTACTTTAAGTGGATTTTCAGATTTTGATTTGTCTTCTTCCATAATCGTTATTCTTTGGTAATTGTTTCATCAAGATTGTATATTACCTGTGCCGTTAACATAAGCGCAGCTGTCTTTACCGGATCGGTATCCAATCTCTTAAAT
>TARA_R110000868_G_scaffold29420_4_pt1 | contig 33959 bp, 22 predicted proteins | sample TARA_R110000868 | Tara Oceans TARA_R110000868 (sample SAMEA4397489) | marine metagenome | biome: Polar Biome; feature: [SRF] surface water layer (ENVO:00010504); material: water (ENVO:00002006), including particulate matter (ENVO:01000060) such as... | depth 5 m | reverse complement strand
TAACAAGGTTCGCATGGGATATTGGATTAAAATCAAAATCATTTCTGTATTTTGCCTACTTCTGGAAAACTGGGAAATCAACATTATATGGCAAAGATATTAAACGTGAACAATTTAGGGAAAATCTACAGCAGTGGTTCCAAAAAACTTACGGTATTGCAAGATATTACTTTTGATGTGGAAGAGCGGGACTCTTTTTCGATTGTGGGGCCTTCAGGCAGTGGAAAAACTACCTTGTTAGGTTTATGTGCAGGTTTGGATCAACCGGATTCGGGAACGGTAACCTTATGTGGTACCGAACTTGGCACTTTAAACGAGGACGAAAGAGCTATACTGCGAAATAGACATGTAGGTTTTGTTTTTCAGGATTTCCAATTGTTGCCAACGCTCACAGCTCTAGAGAATGTAGCCATTCCATTGGAGCTAAGGGGCGATAGGAATGCTATGAAAAATGGAATGGAACTATTGGACAAGGTAGGTTTGCAAAATAGGTTTCATCATTATCCCTCGCAACTTTCCGGAGGTGAACAACAGCGTGTTGCTTTGGCTAGGGCATTTTCCAATAACCCATCTATCCTTTTTGCCGATGAGCCTACTGGTAATTTGGATGCGGAAACAGGGGAGAAGGTAATACAATTACTTTTCCAGCTCAATGCCGATGCTGGCACTACCTTGGTTATTGTAACCCATGATTTGGAATTGGCGGCCAAGACCCAACACATTTTAAGATTAAAAGGCGGTAAAATTATTGCCAACCAGAAAACAGCTGCCCTGTGATAGATCATACCATCACTTCTAAGTCCGGGTTTCAATGGCTTCTTAAAATGGCTTGGCGCGATGGAAAGGCCAGTAGGAGAAAACTAGTACTTTTTATGGCCTCGATCATAATGGGTATTGCAGCAGTTGTTTCCATACAGTCCTTTGGGGATAATCTTAAAAAAAATATTTCCGCCCAATCAAAATCCTTAATGGGGGCCGATTTTATAGTGGATAGCAAAAATCCACCCAACGAGAGGGTAGAAGGAATACTGGATTCTCTAGGGGGGCCTGATGCCAAAGAAATAAACTTTCCTTCCATGGCGGCATTCCCAAAAACAGGAGCCTCTAAATTAGTTCAAGTTCGCGGTATTGAAGGTGAATTTCCATTTTATGGTGTTTTGGAAACGGTGCCGGTATCGGCAGCAAACAATTACCAGAGTAGGGAAGCCGCTTTGGTAGATGCCACAGTTATGCTACAATATAACCTGCAGGCTGGGGATAGTATCAAAGTAGGTGAAGTAACCTTTCCAATTGCAGGATCCTTAAAATCCATACCCGGGAGTTCTGGACTGTTCACTTCCATAGCCCCTCCCGTGGTAATTCCCTATAGGTTTATCCAAGAAACAGGATTGATTCAGAAGGGAAGTAGGTTGGATTACGAATTTTATTTTGCCCAGCCCAATGCGGATCTTGAGCTTCTTGAGAAAAAATTAGATCCGATATTGGATGCCGAAGGGGCGGATTTGGATACCCATACATCCACCAGTGCCAATTTAGGCAGGCGGTATGATAATTTTGGCAAGTTCCTTAATCTGGTCGCTTTTATTGCCCTTCTTTTGGGGTGTATAGGAATTGCAAGTGCCATTAATATATACATAAAGGAAAAATTAAGATCGGTAGCCGTTTTAAAATGCATTGGAGCCACCAAAAAACAAACTTTTTTAATTTATTTACTCCAAATTGGGGTTCTGGGTCTACTGGGAGGAATTATCGGCACGGTAGTCGGTTTAATTCTACAGCAGTTGTTCCCTATATTTTTAGGAGACTTGTTACCTGTAGATGTAGAAATATCCCTGGCACCTAAGGCAATAGCTATGGGTCTTTTGCTCGGACTTTTTATGTCCATTCTCTTTGCCATATACCCCTTAATGAGTACGCTGTATGTTTCGCCACTTGAGGCATTAAGGGTGCAAGAAGTGGATAGGTCCAGGTCCAAGAGAGGGCTTGCGTTGGTCTCCTTGGGGATTCTAAGTTTTTTGTTCCTTTTTTCGTACTGGTTATTAAGGGATTGGAGATATTCCGTTTCATTTGTGGCCGGAATTTTAATTACCTTCATTATACTGGCTGGTTTGTCTTCATTGGCAATGAAAACCGTAAAGAAATACTTTCCAACTTCTTGGAGCTTTACGGCACGTCATAGTTTGTTAAACCTTTTTAGGCCGCAGAACCAAACTCTAACTTTGGTACTAGCTATTGGCATAGGAACGTTTTTGATCAGCACCCTATATTTCACCAAAGATTTTTTGTTGGCTAAGACAGCCATGGGAACAGATACCAATAGTCCCAATATGATACTTCTGGATATTCAAACAGATCAGAAAGAGGCCATAGCCAATACCATTTTACGAGATGGTTATCCGATGTTGACCAATATTCCGATTATTACCATGAGAATCAATAGCATACAGGGGAGGGCGGTTAACGACATAAGGAAAGATACTACTTCCAACATAAATTCCTGGATATTGAACCATGAGTTCAGGGTAACCTATAGGGATAGCCTAATCTCATCCGAGAAATTAGAAGCTGGGGAATGGGTGTCCAAAGTTACTTCAATAGTTGACATACCTATTTCCGTTAGCGACAATTTTGCAAGGGATGCCAAGGTAGAGGTGGGGGACAAATTGACCTTTAATGTACAAGGGGTAATTATGAATACTGTTGTAGCCAGTGTAAGAACGGTAGATTGGGGCCGCATGCAACTCAATTTTTCCATTGTTTTTCCTTTGGGCATTTTGGAGGAGGCACCTCAATTTACGGTACTTACGACAAAGGTGGCCGATGAAAATGCATCGGCCTCACTTCAGAAGAAATTGGTCAGGGATTTCCCTAATGTGTCCATATTGGATATAAGACAAATCCTGGTGGTTATAGAAAACCTATTGAACAAGATTTCTTGGATCATTAATTTCATGGCCTTTTTTAGCATACTTACGGGGATAATAGTGCTTTTGGGAGCCGTAAGGACCAGTAAATATCAACGAATACGCGAAAGTGTACTTTTAAGGACCATTGGCGCCAAGAGCAAACAAATATTAAAAATAGTGGCCTTGGAGTATTTATATTTGGGCATTTTGGGAGGTCTTTCTGGGATTTTGTTGTCCTTGATAAGTAGTCAATTACTAGCTTTCTTCGTATTCGATTCCCCTTTTACCCCATCATTGTTTCCTTTTTTAGTACTGTTCCCTGGAATTACCGTACTTGTTTTGCTAATAGGTCTGGCGAATAGTGTTAGTGTTATAAAAAGTCCACCTTTGGAAGTCTTGCGGAAGGAGGAAAGGTAATTTGGCCGGTCCTATGAAAGCCTAAAAAGGGCAGCTGCTTTATGCAGGTCCGTTTTAAAGTTTTGTTGAATGGTCATAAAATATTCCAGTTGCCATTTCTGAGTTTTTAGGGCTGTTTGGTTGGTAGGCCTTACCCAAGGTGGATAGACCCGAAAACCACGTTTTCCTGATTTTTTACCATGGGATACAATTCCTTTTGCCATCAAAATGCTTTTTGGAAACACAAATTGGCCGAGGTGTAATTCTTCCCCGGAGGTAATTACAATAAAATCTATATCATCAGAGTCTTCCAAGGGTGTGGTCTCCCCATTTATATTTCTTTTCCAAAGGGTAACAAATTGTCCAATTTTTTTTGGAGTGATTTTACTTCTTCTGGCTTTTATTTTTAATGCATTCAATTGATATGTTGAGGCCTCATATTCCTTGCTTTCCTTTTCCAATCTCAAGTTTGATATATTTAGGCCACAAGGCATATAGATTTCTTTAATAATAGTTGTAAAATCTGTACTAGTTGTCATCCTCATTTTAATAATTTGTCTCAAAATGCAACTAAATTAGCAAGAATTTTAAAATACGGTATATGGTGCGCTCTACTTAGAGTTAAATTTAAATAACCGATAATCAATTAATAAAAGTTATTATTTCCGTCTCTAGGAGCCGTCTTAGTCAACAGACAGCAGCAGCCGAGATGTTATGGATTTTTAAATTAAACTGAGGTCTCGACCGGACAACATTTCCCTAAACAACTCATTGACCATTGAGTATCAATTTAACCCATGTTAAATGCTATTTTCCGCTAATCTAAGCCTTTCGGCTTCCCATCCATGATCTATGTATTCCCAAGAAAAATCCTTACCATTTACTTTAATTTTCACAAAACCTTCTTTAGTATTGTGCCTTCGACCTTTCCATCCGTTCCCTGCAATGGAGCCTCCAGTTAAAAAATGGAATCTGTCATTAACAAAACCATATTCTTTCCAATGAATATGACCTTGTAAAACCAATTTTAAATTATGGTTTTCCATTATATTAAAAACATCGGAAGCATTACTGGCAGTTCTACTTCCTTCGCTTCCATTTAATTGTCCATAGGTACATATCATGGGAATGTGGGTGGTGATAACAATGGGAGTAGATTTGTCCACATTTTGGATATCCTGCTTTAACCACTCCAGTTGTTCTAGATTAAAAAAACCTTTATATTTTTTGTTGTCCGTTACATCTAAAGAATTTAGGGTAATAAAATGCCATCCTTTATGATCAAAGGAGTAGTAGGTCTTGCCGAAATGCCTTTCCCACATACCATACTTATAATCAGGATGATCTTCAGATTCTGGACTTTCTTCATAGATTGCGAATAAGTCATGATTTCCTATACAATTATGGACGGGCATTTTAAATCCTTTGCTCATATCTTTATATAAAGAAAAAAGTGATTCGCTTTGCTCATAATTGCCTCGCATAGTATCATAGACAAGGTCTCCGCCTGTTATTACAAAATCGGGATTCAATTCATTTACCTTATCAATGGCCATTTGAAATCCTTTTGGGGCATTCATTTCAGGTTTTATATGGATATCCGTTAAGAATGCAAATTCAAATGAATCCTCATTTTCCAAGTCTACAGGCTTATCTTTTGATGATTGACAAGAAACCTGGGTAAAAGGAATAGCTACTGCAGCAAGTCCAGACCGAAGCAAAAATTTTCTTCTACCATCTATCGTATTCTTTTTCTCTTCCATGACTTACTATTTTTTTAAATCATCTTGATTAATTAACCATATTTCGGATACCTGAGATCCCCGTTCTCCTTCTCCACAGTTCCATTCCAGCTCTAAAACACCGTCTTTCAACGCTGCGGATGGAATTTTAAATTCATAAATAGGTTGAATTCCAGTCGTAATAAAGTCGTGCACCAGTGTATTCTCTGCCGTCAATTTTATTTTTGAGCGAAAACGCCCTGTATAAGCAACTTTAATGATATAAGATCCCTTGGGGTCTAAACCATTATAGATCATTTTAAGAGGCTCGTCATATAAGGTGGTAACTTGATTCATCCAGGACATTGGGGTTATATGGCCGTCAAATCCTATTGCCGTAATTTCATGCACCCATTCTTCCCCTCTTAAACCAACCCCAAAACTTACCCTTGGAGATTTTAAACCTCCTGGATCTTCCACATAACTGTGATTGGAAACTACCCTGTCCCAACTCCTAGGGGTTCCAAAATTGTCATAATATCCTCCGGGACCGGGATTATTTCGTTCCAACAATTGATCTATAGCTTCCAGTTTCTCTGGTTCATTGCCAATTTTTTCAATGGTTGCGAGTTGATCTATTAACCACATACCGTCATTCAACGGCACATCTATATTATCAATAAAATTACCACGCCCACCGGCAGCAAAATGTTTTTCTACGGTTAGTTGGGCTCCAATACTTTTGAACAGATCATCCGCCAAGGATAAGCATCTACTTTTCCATTGGGGCATAATAGGTTCCTTTTTGGCCTTATATAAAGTTTCTTTGGCCTTATCCAAAGCATCAATGGCACCTATAACTTTGGAGGTTGATAATATTTCCCTAGCCTGCTGTTCCAATCGGGTCTCATAAATTAATCTTCTATATTGGTAAGCGTCAAAATAGGCTCGTATTAGGCCCATTTGAAAACGGAAATTACCAAGCACCTCTTTGGAGGCCTTGCTTTCCAAATCCTGCCATTGTTGCAAAGTGGTAATTACACCTTCATTATTAAGCAATGGGCCTTGAATATTTCTTTCCAATGCCATTATCCCACTAGATACGGTTTCGGTATATTTGGGTCCCACAAAATAACGTGCATAATCACGTAAGGTTTCCATAACCGGGGTTTCTGGATCCCAATCCTGATCGCTCCATATTATTTTATTAACGTCGTCGTTGGTTCCTTCAGAATAGCTAATACTTCCCTCTGCAAATTGGTCAAAGGCATTGTGTATTAATTTTTGGTCTTTCGGCCGAGGATTGATGGACTCCCTACCAAGGGTAATGGCATACGCCAAATCCCAATGCGGAATTGGGTACTGACTGCTTAAATTATGGGTGATATCGGGATATCGCCTTATAGGTATACTTGGATTAATTCGGTCTTTTATCTCTTTGATGGGCGTTTTTATCCATGGACCGAAGACGACTCCTCCAAGCCAAGAGTACTCTTGGTTTATATGTCCATAAAAGGCATCGAACCACGCTTTGGTAGGTCTAAAAACCTGTGGGGAAACCCATATTTTGGCATTGGGATGATATTCATGCAGCACTTCAGCTTCAATCTTCAGCCAATTAAATAATTCATCCGGCTCCAAATCCCCGGGATCTCCTCCTGGAACAAATAAAGCATCCAACCGTGGAATGGCTTTAAATACTTTACGTCTCTCTTCAATTTCTACTTTTAGGGAATCTGGATTGGTATAGTCCGAACCCATATTGGGATACCACATCCAAACATCCATGCCATAGCGATCACAGATTTTTGATTGTTCCACAATCATTTCAATCGCAGGGATTTTCATATGAACATTCGTAAAATCATCATCCGTACGTGGAGGCATGATTTCAATGCTGTTGGCACCAAATATGGCCATGTCACGGATGTAGTCATCAAATTGCTGGACTGAAAACGCATCATAGGCATTGGTCTTTGGTCGGTAGCCCATTTGATGGCCACGGATAGGATATTTTGGAGTGGAGGCTATATTTATGTCATTGGGCAATAAAACTTGTCCTGGATAAATCTCCATTTTCCTCAAAAGTTTTCCAATACCATATAATACACCCCTGGAATCGTGGCCTACCAATAGAACTACATTATCTTTGGGGAGTACAGCTATTTTATAGCCTTCCGTATTGGTGTCTGGCAGGGTGCCCAAAAGTTTTTGATACTCCGTTGGCCATTTATTCAATAGCCCTTCAAGTCCAATTATTATACGATTTTGTGGTTGCTTAGGGAATTTGTTTTCCCTGCTCAATACAATCCCACTCCTTTTATCGATTTCCTCCTGTAGTACGGTTATGGCATTCAATACCAAGGGATCTTTTTTCTCTAGACAGGTAATTTTAGCTTGACTCAAATCCAGCATTTGCCCGGAGAGGGTTGAGGGGTAAAGCCCGATTAAAATAAACGCACTAAAAAAAAGTTTAAATATTGTGTTCATATAAAATGGATTAATTTCCTCATTATGAAGTTATTTAACATTATTGTTCAAGAGTGGTCATATAGCCAATTCATTCCCCTCGGATAAACCTTGACTATCTCCTACGGCGTCTTTTATACTATTCATATCCTCGGAAAGTTTCTGACTAAAAAGTCGCAGGTCCGAACTGTGCAATACAATATTGGCCCCTTCCTTGATCCATTTAATCTGATAATGTGGATGCGCGGGAAAATGTATTCCGGCGGCAATACCTTTACTTCTAGCTTTGCTTATGATTTGCTTTACCGTCTTTTCAAAATCAGGGTGGTCATATTGTTCGGCTATACCCATATTTATGGAAAGATCATGGGGTCCTATCACAATACCATCCAGACCGGGAACACTAAGTAGTTCGTCCAAACGCTTCACCCCAATGGTACTTTCAATATTTATTAAACACAAACTATCCCGATTAAACTGCTCCAAATAGGTTTTCATTTCAGCTGATAGCGCATCCGTCCCACTAAGTACACTTTGCAATCGCTCGCCTTTTAAAGGTCTATATTTAGTTGCTCCCACCATTTGTTGTACTTGCTCTATGTTTTCAATATAGGGAGCAAGTACCCCTACAGCACCGGCATCTTTGGCCATGCATGCCGCATAAGGGTCAGGACTGGGAATACGGACAATTGGTGACAAACCGTGGGCACTATAAATTTGGCATAAAAAAGTGAGTTCGGTTCTGTCTATGGGAATATGTTCCGTGTCCAAAAAAACAAAATCCAATCCGCTACCTTTTACAACCTTGGACCAAATAGGGGAAGTAGATAGAATACAGGTCCCGTAGATATTTTGGTTATTGCTTAATTTCTGTTTAAGGTTGATTGCCATTGGTTAGTGTTTAGTGATTATATAAAATGGAAAACGTATTATTTATTTACCAAATTAATCGGGTTACCTTTTATAAAAGCCTCCAAATTTTCTATTGCCGTATTTAACAATCTACTTCGTGATTCCTTTGGCGCCCAAGCAATGTGAGGTGTTATTATGCAATTGTCAGCTTCTAACAACACATTGTCCTTATCAATAGGTTCTTTGGAAACAACATCTATTGCCGCATAACTGATTTTGCCATTATCCAAAGCATCCTTTAAATCCTTTTCCACTATTAATTGTCCCCTCGAGGTATTAATTAGCATGGCTTTATCCTTCATTTTGGAAATGTTGGTAACGTTTATGATGCCTTCGGTTTCAGGAGTTAGGGGGCAGTGTAGGCTTATCACATCTGAATTGGCCAAAAGCTCATCCATATCCACCTGTTTACAGGTACTGGTTTCCAATTTAGGCCTCTTTCTACTTCCAGAGGTCAAAATATTCATACCAAAGGCTTGAGCCAATTTAGCAGTAGCTTGACCAATTCTCCCAAATCCAATAATTCCCATGGTTTTGCCGTCCAATTCGATGAGAGGATAGTTCCAGAAACAAAAGTCCTTGCTTTTGGACCAGTCACCCTGCTTCACTGCCCGATTATGGTCTCCTACATGATGGCACATTTCCAAGAGCAGGGCCATTGTCATCTGTGCCACGGCAGTGGTGCCATAACTAGGCACATTGGTAACTGCAATACCTAATTCCTTGGCCGCTTCAACATCAACCACATTGAATCCAGTGGCCAAAACACCAATATACTTTACCGATGGTGTTTTTTCCAATACCTTTTTCGGCAAAGGTGTCTTATTCGTAAAAACAATCTCTGCGCTGCCAATGGATTCAATGATTTTTTCATTGCTATATTCGGTGCGGTCGTGTACCGTAAGTTCTCCAAAGTCATTTAATTTCTCCCAGCTCAAATCTCCAGGGTTTAAAGTATAACCATCTAGAATAACAATTTTCATATAGCGTATTTTATTAACTTTTTAATGATTAGAAATAACTACACATAACCTTGATGAATGTTTACTTTAAGGGTATTATATATATTGCCATTGGTCTTGTATTTTTCCGAAAACTAAATCCTTACATTAAACATTTAAATTATTTAAACAATTATAATTAATTGGTTGTCAGTGCAATATAAAATTATTCTTAACAGCTTGAATTTCCCTAAATTATAGTGTGTTGCACATAAAGAGATCAATAATAGTAACGTTAATAATGGACGGATTTGGCCTTAACTACGGTTAACTCCACCTTCATCTTTGTCTTTTCAACACCACATTTAATCCAATAACCTAATCCCAATTTTATATGTACAAAAGGTGTTCATTACAAATATAGGGTTTATCAAAGGCGTTTAATAACCTATATTTTACCGAATACAGATTATATATTGACATTAGTAAAAGCTATGCATTTCACCATTGGGTATCCCGTATTGTACGGATTGTAAATCATATACACGAGAATTATATAGAATCTATAAGGAAGGTATTCACCCATACCCATTGGGCTTTGTACCTTCAAAGTTTTTATAAATAACAGTTTTACTATTGTTAAGAAATAGTTAAACTATTAATATTCGATAGTATTACTATTATATTTGCGTTTTAATTATGAAACAATTTATTATGGAGCGGCTATTTAAATCGATTAAGATTGGCATAAATGAAAAGATTTATTTAAAAGACCCTGAATCCTCTGATCTGGGGAAACGAATATTGGAATACAGTATAAATCTCATTGATGAAATTGGTTTTGAGAATTTTACGTTCAGAAAATTAGGCTCCCTAATTGGCTCCAACGAAAGTTCTATATATCGATATTTCGAAAATAAACACAAATTGTTATTGTATTTATCTTCTTGGTACTGGGGTTGGTTGGAATATCAATTGGTATTTGCCACCAATGGCATTCAGGATCCATCAGAAAAACTAAAAAAAACAATTGAAATATTTACTAGGAAAACAGAAGTTGATTCTTCCTTTACACACATTAACGAAGTTGTACTAAATAGGATAGTAATCAACGAATATTCAAAATCCTATTTAACCAAGGAAATGGACCAAGAAAATAAAGATGGTTATTTTGAGATATACAAAAGATTAATAGAGCGTATTACCCAAATGATTGTAAAAGTAAATGGAGATTATAAATATCCATCCAGTTTGGCCAGTACAATTTTAGAGGGATCTTTTCACCAGTATTTTCTACAGGAACACTTTCCTTCGCTAACAGATTGTAATAAAGATAATACACCTTCACAGTACTTTATTGATTTAGTTTTTAAATCCTTAAAATAATTCTATGCCAAAAAATGTTTTAACTGCCTGGCAGCGTCTAATAGGCCTGCTGGAATTGGATAAAAGGGACGTACTACAGACCTTTTATTATGCGATTTTCGCAGGCTTGGTAAATCTATCCTTGCCCTTAGGTATTCAGGCCATAATTAATCTACTGCAAGGTGCACAAATTAGTACCTCTTGGATAGTATTGGTGATTTTGGTAACAGGAGGGGTTGCCTTTGGAGGTGTTCTACAATTAATGCAGATTCGAATAATAGAAAATTTACAACAAAAAATATTTACACGTTCCTCCTTTGAATTTACCTACCGTTTTCCAAAAATTAAAATGAATGTTTTAAGGGACAACTATCCTCCAGAATTGGCCAATCGGTTTTTTGACACCTTAAATGTTCAAAAGGGTTTAGCTAAAATGTTGATAGACTTTCCGGGGGCCCTTTTACAAATTGTTTTTGGCCTTCTTTTACTATCCTTCTATCATCCTTTTTTTATTATATATGGACTTTTATTGCTATTTCTAATTTATATAGTATTCAAGTTCACTATTCAAAAAGGAATGGAAACTAGTTTGAATGAATCCAAAAGTAAATATAAAGTGGCCCACTGGATTCAAGAAGTGGCGCGTTCCATTATTAGTTTTAAACTGTCCGGAAAAACAAATTTGGCCTTGAGCAAAAATGATAGGCTGGTAGATAGTTATCTGGTAGCCAGGGAAAGTCATTTTAGGGTATTGGTTATCCAATTTATTCAAATGATCGGTTTTAAGGTCTTGGTTACTGCCGGCCTCCTTCTTATTGGTGGATTTTTAGTTTTAGATCAACAAATAAATATTGGGCAATTTGTTGCGGCCGAGATTATTATACTTTTGGTTATAAATTCTGTCGAAAAGTTAATCCGCGGCCTGGAAACCGTCTATGACCTTCTTACTTCTTTAGAAAAATTGGGACAGGTGGTAGATATGGAACTAGAAGATCAATATGGCGAGAAACCACTATCCGAAGATGAACCCTTAAAATTGGAACTAAGTGGTGTCTCTTTTAGTGCCCCAAATAGCAACAAGATCATACTTGAGGATATTAACCTTAACATATCACCCAAGGAAAGTTTACTTATTCTGGGTGCCAATGGTTCTGGAAAGACCACTTTATTGAGAATGATTTCAGGTATCATATCTCCAGATTTGGGAAATATATATGTAAACGATATTTCTCTAAGTGGTATAAACATAAACCATTATCGTTCCTTTTTAGGTCAATCCTTAACCGAGGAAAATCCGTTTGAAGGCACCATTCTGGAAAATATAACCATGGGGGATAGCAGTATTTCCCAAAAAGATCTTTACTGGGCTTTGGAAAATGTTGGATTGTTGCAATTCATAAAAGATCAGCCCAATGGATTAAAAACCGCTCTATTTCCTGAAGGAAAACAAATTCCATATACCATTTCCAAAAAAATAATTTTGGCTCGAAGTATTGTGCGAAAACCAAAAATATTGATTTTAAAGGACCCCTTAAATCAACTGGATGAAATTGAGAGCATAAGAATAATGAACTTCTTATTGGACAACAATAATCCATGGGCATTGGTAGTGGTTAGCCAAGATCAAAAATGGATCGATCGTTGCAAAAGAATAATTACCATGGATCATGGAAAAATAGTTTCCCAAACATAATTTGCTATGCTGAACATTTCTCAAAATAAATTGAATAAAAAAGTAGATTTATCTGGGTATAAATCCTTTAGTAGAGTTTTTCACGTAAGGCATTATAAACATTTTAATAGGTTTTTAATGGCCGCTACCCTCTTTGTATGCATCGTACTTTTTTTGCCATGGACACAGAATGTCCGGGGAGAAGGGTTTTTAACCACCTTGAACCTGGACCAAAGGCCACAGTCTATACAGTCGCCCATACCTGGTAGAATTGAAAAATGGTATGTAAAAGAAGGTGACTTTGTTGAAAAGGGGGATACCATCTTATTTCTTTCGGAAATTAAAAATGAGTATTTCGACCCAAATTTGGTGTCGAGAACAGGACAACAGATTACGGCCAAAACCAATGCCGTTTCTTCCTACGGAGCAAAAGTAAAGGCTTTAAACAATCAAATTAGGGCTTTGGAAAATGAAAGAGGATTCAAATTAAAACAGGCCAAGAACAAAATTATTCAATCCGGATTAAAAATTCAGAGTGACAGTATTGATCTGGAAGCTACCAAGACAAATCTTAATATTGCCAAGATTCAATATGACCGAATTGAACAGTTGTCACAGGAGGGATTAAAGGCCATTACCGATGTCGAGGAAAAAAGATTAAAATTACAGGAGGCCCAAGCCAAATTAATTTCTCAGCAAAATAAGTTGCTTACTGCAAGAAATGAAATAATAAACGCTGAAGTGGAGATTAACAGGATAGCGGCCGAATATTCCGATAAAATTTCCAAGGCCCAAAGTGATATGTTTACTGCACAGTCCAATCAGTTTGATTCTGAAGCCCAGGTTTCAAAATTGGAAAATGAATTTACCAATTACGAAATGCGAAGTAGCCTTTACTATGTTAAAGCTCCACAAAGTGGTTATATCAATAAGGCTATTCAGGGAGGATTGGGTGAAACCATAAAGGAAGGTGACCGCTTGGTAGGGATAATGCCCAACATTTATGATATGGCCGTAGAAACCTACGTTGCCCCCTTGGATTTGCCATTGATCCATGTAGGTGAAAAATTTAGAATACAATTCGATGGCTGGCCAGCTATTGTTTTTAGCGGCTGGCCCAATGTTTCTTATGGCACCTACGGAGGTACAGTGGTTGCTATTGAAACCTTTATCAGTGAAAATGGTAAATACCGTGTTTTGTTGGCACCTGACAAAAGTGATTATTCTTGGCCAAAAGATATTCGGGTAGGATCTGGTGCCAATACCATTGCATTATTGGAAGATGTTCCTATTTGGTATGAATTATGGCGACAGTTGAACGGCTTTCCTCCTAATTATTATCAACCGAACAAGACAGCCTTAAAAAAAGAAAAATGATAAGCAAAATTTTCTTGTTCCTACTATTCTTAACGACCCAATTTGCACAGGCCCAGCAAATGGACACCATTGTCCTAAATTTTAAGGAATATTTGGGGTATATAAAAAAGTTTCACCCCATAGCGAAACAGGCGGAACTTAAAATAGGGGAGGGCCAGGCCAATTTAATGAAATCCAGAGGGGGTTTTGATCCCAAAATGGAATTAGATTATAACCAAAAGGAATTTAAAGGAACCGAGTATTATGAAAGATTCAATGCTACGTTTAAAATTCCAACTTGGTATGGAATTGAGTTAAAGGCCAATTATGAACAAAATGACGGGGAGTATTTAAATCCATCGGAAAAATTACCTTCGGATGGTTTATACAGTGCAGGTGTGACCTTTTCCCTTGGACAAGGACTGTGGATAAACGATAGAATGGCAACCCTTAAAAGTGCAAAGCTCTTTATGGAACAGAATAGGGCAGAAAGGGATATTCTGGTCAACGAGATTTTGTACAAAGCATCCTTGGCCTATTTCGATTGGCTGCTTACCTACAGGGAGAGTGAAATTTTTAGTAGATTTTTGGAGAATGCCAAAGAACGTTATAAAGGTGTTCAACAAAGTGCTTTGGCTGGTGTTATCCCTTCGATTGATACCCTAGAAGCCAAGATCATAGTGCAGGACAGGGCCTTGCATTTGGAGCAGGCAAAGGTGAGTTTATCCAATAAGGCACTACAGTTATCTACTTTTCTATGGACGAACAACAATACTCCTATAGAGCTGCAACCCTATGTAATTCCCGACATCAATTTGGAAAACGACATAGATGCTACACTGGAAATATTAGGGAAACCTTTGGACAGTTTTACCATTGCCGAACATCCGAAACTAAAATCGTTAGATTATAAAATAGAGAGTTTAAAAATTGATAGGCGTTTAAAAAGCAATAAGCTAATACCAACAATTGATATAGAATACAATTTTTTGTCAGAAAACCCAGAGTATATCAGTTCTTTTGAAAATCAACAGTACAAAGGTGGTATTAATTTTAAATTGCCATTGTTTTTGAGAAAGGAACGTGGTAATCTTAAACTTGCTGACTATAAATTACAGGATGCCCAATTGGAAGCTACCAATACAGAAGTGCAAATAAGAAATAATATTCTGGCCATCTATAAGGAACTCGATTCTTTTGATACCCAAAAAAGTCTTATTAATGCTATTTTAAGGGACTACGACCTATTATTTTTAGCAGAGGAACGAAAATTTAGTTTTGGAGAAAGTTCCTTATTTCTAATTAATTCCAGGGAAAGTAAACTCTTGGAAGTGGAATTGAAGAAAAATTCAATTCTAAATAAATTTAGTATAACGAAGGCCAAGCTGTTCAAAAGTTTGGCTATTAATCCTGCTGATTTATAGTTTATCCCATATTATTCCTTTTTTTCTTTAGACCACGTTATTATAGTTACTTAGCTTTTATGCCACCATCTCCTGTATTCAGAGATTTTAGAATTATAGGGTATCTCTGGTATTGGAAAACGCCAAAAATCATATTTATTGGAAAGTTTTAAGGAGTTTAGTGGTGCAGAATATTTTTTCTAATCTGTTTTTAAGATATTAGAGGAATATTTATACGCATACAATCAACTAAAATTCCAATTTATTTATGAAAAAGGTACTTATTTTCTTGTTTTTGGCAGTGCTTTCTATGAGTGCCTTCGGTCAGGACTCAGCATATAAGACATTGGAGAATGTTTATTATTATGAATCGCAGGGCAGTAAAACCGACTATATGGAACAAAAGTGCCTTTTGGATATTTATTACCCGGAGGACAAACCAAAGGCTCCCGTGGTTATCTGGTTTCATGGTGGGGGTTTAACTGGAGGTCAAAAAGAAATACCTTCAGCCTTAAAGAATAAAGGTTTTTGTGTAATAGGTGTAGGTTATAGGCTTTCCCCAAGTGTAAAGGCCGAAACGTGTATTGAGGATGCAACTGCAGCTATAGCTTGGGTATTTAAAAATATACATCGCTATAATGGAGATGCAGATAAGATATTTGTTTCCGGCCATTCCGCAGGTGGATACTTGGCATTAATGTCCGTTATGGACAAAAGCTGGCTAAAGAAATACAATTTGGATGCAGACAAGGTCGCTGGATTGGCTCCTTTTAGTGGTCATACCATAACCCATTTTACGATAAGAAAAGAACAAGGTGTTCCTGGCGAACAACCCGTAATAGATAAATGGGCACCCTTATTCTATGTACGTAAAAATGCTCCTCCAACGCTGTTGATCACAGGGGACCGTGAAAAAGAGATGCTTGGACGGTATGAAGAGAATGCCTATTTCTATAGGATGATGAAGGTGGTAGGACATCCGGATGTAACGCTTTACGAAATGGACGGTTATGGTCACAATATGACCGAACCGGCCTTTCCCTTGTTGGTGGATTTTGTAAACCTAAAATCGAAGGTGGATTAAAAAAAAGGTCTATAACCCTATAAAGGGTTGCCATAGTGGAGGAAATCAATATAAAAAAAATTATAATTTATATCTGGTCAATATATATTAGGTATTGGGTGAAATATAGGCTATAAAACGCAGGTGATATAAGTTATATTTGTAAATAGCGTACCAAAGGTTTAAAAAGATCAAATCAATAAATCATGAACATCCTAATCGCCCCTGACTCTTTTAAGGAATGCTTATCAGCGAGGGAAGTGGCGTCCAATATAGCCAAAGGTATACGTAAGATAACCCCTCAAGCAGCCATCCATGAAATCCCGATTTCCGATGGTGGCGAAGGGGTGTTGGAGGCTATCATGACAGTAGCTGGTGGAACAAGAGTGTCCGTTTCGGTAATGGACCCACTTATGCGAAAAATTCTATCTGAATACGGGATTTTGAAAGATAAACAAACGGCCGTCATAGAGATGGCCAAAGCTTCTGGATTGGAATTGCTACAGGAAGATGAAAAAAATCCCTTATTAACTTCAACCTATGGTACTGGGCAATTAATAAAGGATGCCCTGGAAAGTGGATGTAATAAAATTATTGTTGGTATCGGAGGTAGCGCTACCAATGATGGGGGTGCCGGAATGATCAGGGCTTTGGGTGCCAAATTCTTGAATGATAAAGGTGAGGAGATTAAAGAGGGCGGAGGTAGCCTAAATGGGTTGCACTCCATAGATTTATCCAATTTTGATAAAAGAATTCAAAATTGTGAAGTGATCGTTGCCTGTGATGTTTCCAATCCCTTAACTGGGATTAATGGTGCTTCTATGGTATATGGGGGTCAAAAAGGTGGAAATAAGGAAGATTTGGAGTTATTGGATAGTAACCTGGCCCATTATGCCAAAATAATTAAGGCCACTGTAGGAATAGATATCTCTGACATTCCAGGTGCTGGTGCAGCTGGAGGAACCGGTGCGGGACTAATGGCCTTTTTAAAGGGCCATCTTGTGAACGGAATTGGATTAATATTGGAAACCCTAAAAATTGAAGACTATATAAAACAGGCCAGTGTCGTATTTACAGGGGAAGGTAAAATTGATGAACAAACTTTGCATGGCAAAACGATATCCGGGATAGCGAAGTTGGCAAAAAAATACAATGTACCGGTAATCGTAATTACCGGAAAAATTGGCGATAATATAGAAGGGATATACAACATTGGAGTAAGCGCCGTATATTCTATTGTTAATCAGCCTATGGAATTAAAGCACGCTATAGACCAGGCTCCAAAGCTTATTCAGGAGTGCGCCAAAAATATAATGTCCACCATAAATTGTTTCAATAAATCATAGCTATATTTAGGAGAAATAGGAATGAGTGTAACGCCAAATTATCAATTGTCAGAGAAAGAAAGTATAGTAATGGTAGGGTGCTTTGATACCAAAGGAGAAGATTTTGGGTATCTGTATTCGTGCTTAGTACAGCAAGGAGCAAGTGTAGTTACAATAAATACGGGCGTAATGGGCTCTACCAATCTGTTTCCGGTACATTTTGAGGCCGAAAAGGTGGCCATAAAAGGCGGAACCTCACTAACTAGCCTCCGTGACATAAACGATCGCGGTAGGGCTATTGAAGTAATGGGAAACGGGGCAGCAGGTATAATTGAAGATCTTTTTTCCCTGAATAAAGTAAATGCCATTGTGGGCATGGGTGGAGGTGGAGGGACTTTTATAGCCCTTAAAGCCATGCAAACATTGCCTTTCGGATTTCCAAAACTATGTATTAGCACCTTGGCAACGAAAGACCTGTCCGTACATATCGGGAGTAAGGATATCACTTTAATGCCTTCGATCGTTGATGTAGCCGGACTAAATAGTATCAGTAAAGTTGTGATGCGTCAGGGCGCTGCCGCCATTGTAGGTATGATGAAGGCCACGATATCGGATAACGAAAAAAAGGGTCGGTCTATAGCCATAAGTGTTTTTGGCAATACATCCCTATGTGTGGACAAATGTTCGGAATTATTAAAGGAAAAAGAATATGAGGTTTTGGCATTCCATTCCGTTGGAGTAGGAGGTAGGACCATGGAAGGATTAACCTTGGATGGATGCTTTGATGCCATTTTGGATATAACTACAACCGAATTGGCCGATGAGCTTTGCGGGGGAATATGCAGTGCGGGACCAGACCGATTGACGGCCGCATCCAAAATGGGAATACCACAAGTTATGGTACCCGGGTGTTTGGATATGGTAAACTTTGGCCCTTTGGATACAGTACCAGAAAAATATAAGGACCGACAATTATTTAGTTGGGCACCTGATGTAACCCTTATGCGTACCAATAAGGAAGAGAACAGAATTCTAGGGAAGACCATTGCCCAAAAACTTAATAAGTCAGAGGCAGCTGTTACCGTATTACTACCCTTGGGTGGATTATCTAAAATAGGAGGAATCGACGAAGTTTTTTACAATCCAACAGTGGACCAGGAATTGTTTCATTCCCTTAAAAAGTATCTCAATAATAATATTCAAATTATAGAGGTCGACTCAAATATCAATACTGAATATTTTGCCAAAGAAGCGGTAAAATATTTACTGGAAATAATAAAAAAATACTGATGTCATAGACTATCAATTAAAGAACAACTAATAAAAATTTAAAGGAAAATCAACTAATAAAAACAAGTAAAAAATTATGCCGAATCCATGGACAGGGAAAGGAAACCCTTATACAAAACAAGAAGTTAGAGATAGATTACAAGCAGTAGTAGATCAGAAAAAGGCAATTATTGCTGCTGGTGCGGGTACAGGAATCAGTGCTAAATTTATAGAAAAAGGCGGTGCAGATCTGATTATTATTTATAACTCGGGTAGGTTTAGAATGTCCGGGCATGGTTCAACGGCAGGTATGATGGCCTATGGGGATGCCAACGCCGTGGCTATGGAAATAGGAGAGTTTGAGGTACTTCCCGTAGTGGAGGAAATTCCGGTTATATGTGGGGTACACGGGAGTGATCCAAGAAGAAGAATGTGGCACTTTCTGGGAAAAGTGAAGGATATGGGATTCTCCGGAGTAAATAATTTTCCAACACATTCCATTATAGATGGTCATTTCAGAAGGGTACTTGAGGAAACGGGAATGAGTTTTCAAAAAGAAGTGGATATGGTAGAATTGGCCACCAAAATGGACCTGTTCTCCGTGGTCTACGTAGGCAAACCGGAAGAGGCCATACAAATGGCAGATGTGGGTGCCGATGCCATAATTGCGCATGTAGGTACAACTGTCGGTGGATCCATAGGGGTTACCAATGCTTCTGCCTCTATGGATGATGCCCTGGAACGCACACAACGCATTGTTGATGCCGTTAAAAAAGCGAATCCCGATACCTTTCTTCTTGCCCATGGGGGACCTATCAACACCCCGGCCGACGTAAAATATGTTTTGGAACACTGTAAGGGACTGCACGGTTTTGTGGGAGCATCATCTTTGGAAAGAATGGGAATTGAACAATCCTTGACCAATCTGACCAAGGAATTTAAGGCCTTGACCCTTTAATATATTTATGGAGAGGAATTGGAAATTTGTAAAGGACAAGGACCTAATGTACGAAAAGGCTTTTGGTCGGGTTCATTATTGGCACTACCATCCGGAAATAATAAAGCAGGCCAACTCCTATATGGTAAAGGTGGTGATGCCCAAGGGAGGTGGACATAATTTTCACGTTCATCCAGAAATGAACGAAATACTTTATGTGCTAAAAGGTACCGCAGAACAATGGATAGAGGATGAGATGCAGATATTGGAAGAAGGCAGCTCCGTTTATATAGGTGCCAATGTGGCCCATGGTACATTTAACGCCGGAGAGGGCGATCTGGAATTTTTGGCCATACTGTCCCCTCCGGAAGGTTGGGAAGCGGGAACGGTGGATGTAAGTGAAAATGCTCCCTATTCGGAATATCGTCCCAGAATTTGAAGGGGAATCCTATTTCTATGAGCACAAAGCCATAAAATAAATCTTTGGCTATAGCCAGTAATATAATTAAAATGCAAAAAATGAGAAATTTAACCGCTTACCTTTCCTTATTGATCTTTGGAATGGTCCTTTTATCAAGCTGCTCAGGAGAAAAAGCACCTCCTCCGCCATTGACCTATACCGGAGAGAACCCTAGGGTTCAGAACCCCCTTAGCCCCGAAGATTCCCAAAAACACATTCAACTTCCCGAAGGTTTTAGTGCTAAATTATTTGCAGCGGAACCCAATATTATTAATCCCATAGCTTTTACCTGGGATGAAAGGGGAAGGCTTTGGGTAGTGCAGTCAAAGGATTATCCCCATGGTCTTGGCAACGATGTTGGAGGCGATAGGATCACCATCTGTGAGGATTCCAATGGGGATGGCAAGGCCGATAAATTTACCGATTTTGCTACTGAACAAAAGTTGACTACAGGAATTACCCTGGTAAAGGGTGGGGCCATTGTTTCCCAAGCACCCAATATGGTGCTTTTGGAAGATACCGATGGGGATGATAAAATGGACAAAAGCACGGTCTTGTTCGAAGGTTTCGGAACCTTTGACACCCATGCCGGGCCATCCAGTTTACGTTATGGTCTGGATAATATGATTTGGGGTTCGGTAGGATATTCCGGATTTGAAAATCAGTTTCAGGGAAAACCCGTTGAATTTAAAATGGGCGTCTACAAATTTGCCAGGGACGGCTCCTATTTTGAGCCTGTTGGGCAATTCAACAACAATACCTGGGGACTTGGTTTTAACGAGAATTTTGAAATATTTGGTTCTACGGCGAATAACAACCATTGTTGTTATGTTGGCATACCCTTAAAACATTACGATTATTTAAATAAACTGCCTTCCTGGGCGGTCAATGCGGATTTCATCCAAGGACACTATGAGATTACTCCGGTAGATACCATTCCGCTGCAACAGGTAGATGTTCGTGGGGGATATACAGCAGCCGCAGGTGCCAATTTTTATACGGCCAGAAATTATCCAGAAGCCTATCAAAATCAAATGTATGTTTCAGAGCCCACCGGTCATTTGGTGCACATAGCTAAAATCGTCAAGGATGGGGCAGGGTATAAGGAGGTTGATGGCGGCAATATTTTTGCCAGCACAGATGCCTGGACAGCTCCTGTTTTTGCAGAAACCGGCCCGGATGGAAATATTTGGGTCGCAGACTGGTACAATCCAGTAATACAGCATAACCCAGATAAGCGTGGGATGGACAATCAAATTTGGAACGCCGATAAGGGTGAAGGGAACGCCCACAAAAATAAATTGAGGGATTATGGCCATGGTAGAATATATATCATAACCTATGAGGATGGCGATGATCCGGATATTACCTCATTAAATCCCGATGATGACAAAAAATTGTTGGAGGCTTTACAAAGTGACAATATGTTTTGGCGGACGACCGCCCAACGTTTAATGGTAGAAAATAAAAAAGTATCCCTTATTCCGGATTTGATCAAATTGGCAGCTGACAATAACAATATTGACAAAAGTGGCCTCAATGCAGCTGCATTACATGCCTTATGGACATTGAACGGCTTGGGAGCACTTAACGGTACCTATGCCGCGGCCAATGAGGTAGTTGTGAATGCGTTGACCAATAGTTCCTATGCTGTAAAACGTGCAGCATTGGCTTTATTGCCTTCGACCAAGGAAAGTAGTGAAAGTCTGGCGCAGTCGGGACTCTTGAACAATTCCGATCCACAGATCAAGCTAGCTGCGATGTTAAAGGCAGGGCAATTGCCTGAATCGAATGCCTTGTATGCAGCAATAGAAAAAATTGCCCAGGACGATTCCAGTATTTCCGATAAATGGATCAATGCTGCACTAAAGATTTATTATAGGGAATCTAACTTTGAGGAGGTAGCCCCGTCCTCGGTAGTAATGATTTTACCCTCTGCAGAGGAGAAAAAGTCCCTTTGGAATTATACAGATGAAAAACCTTCGGACAACTGGATGAAAACCGAATTCAATGATTCTGATTGGAAAAAGGGAGCAGCCAAATTTGGAGGTGATAATATGAAGGACATTAATACCAAATGGAGCAGCTCCGATATCTGGATGCGTCAGGAAGTGGTCATTACAGATGAAATTTCTGAACCAGTGGTCAAGATAGCGCATGACGACGATTATGAAATTTATGTCAATGGACAACTATTGATAGCGGAAGCGGGTTCCAGTGAATCGTATAAATACATAAAGCTGGATAGCGAGAAAGGTGATCTTTTCAAAAAAGGTAAAAACCTAATTGCAGTTCACTGTGTAAACACGGGAGGAAATCAACACATTGATATGGGCATAGGTAAAGTTGGCAAAATAAAGTCCGATGTCACCTTTATCCTCAATACCGTAAATCAAGAAATGGCCTTTGATAAAAAGACGCTTCATGCCGCCGCCGGTCAGACCATAGAAATAGTTTTGAACAATAAAGATCAGATGTCCCATAATTTGGTGGTCATCCAACCTGGTAGTCTGGAGGCTTTTGGGGCGATGGTAGATGGGTTCCTTAAGAATCCTGAAGCTGAAAAGATGGGATATGTACCCAAATCAAGGTACGTATTGGGAGCAACGGAAATGTTGACCCCAGGTGTTACCGGGTCCATAGTGTTCAAACTCCCTGATACTCCGGGCATTTATCCCTATGTTTGTACTTTTCCTGGACATTGGAGAATGATGCAGGGAGTTATCATAGTGACGGCCCCTGGATCCTACATTTCAGAAAATAAAGATGCACAAAAAATCTCGGTGATGGGAGGTGGTGGTTCCCATGACTTCCTTAAGTTTTTCGGTATTGCTGATGGCGAAATCCTTAGTGCAGGGGGGAAGAATACTGTAATTTACACCGAAAATCCTATGGAACTGGGAACCTTGGTTCCAACTACCGATGTGCTTTTCCTAAGTAATAACAAACCTTTGGATAAAAATACCAGAAATGCGATTATGTCAAGGGTAAACGCAGGGGAAATGAATATGCTGATCTACCATCCCAGTACCTGGTATAATTGGGAAGATTGGCCAGAATATAACAAAACCTTGGTAGGCGGTGGTTCCAGGTCCCATGAAGATCTTCAAGAATTTGAAGTAAGGGTTGTTAAACCTGAGCATCCGATAATGAAAGGGGTTCCTGCTAAGTTTAGAATTGTTGATGAATTATACCGCTGGGAAAAAGACCCAGCTGCGGAGATTGAAGTATTGGCCGTAAGCCGAGGTTTGAAATCAGGGGAGGAATATCCCTCGGTTTGGATCGTTAAACATCCAACAGCGAAAATTATAGGTAATACTTTGGGACATGATGAAAGGGCCCACGGATTAAAAGCATACCAGACCATCCTTAAAAATAGCGCTGATTGGGCTGCCCAGAAGTAAACGGATTTTATTGAAATACTATTCGCTTTTTCATTGTAAAGAAAATTGAGAGTCCCTGTTTCATTTGAGGGTAGGCAAAGTTAATTTTAAAGTGAAAATAATTAATAAGAACCCTTATTTTTGAAGAAACCTATAGTAGTTTCGCAAAATGAATTTAACGATCGAAAATATACTCCTAGTCGGTTCAATACTTCTTTTTATAAGTATAGTTGTTGGTAAGACTTCATATAAATTTGGGGTTCCAACTTTATTGCTCTTTTTGGGAATTGGAATGTTAGCGGGTTCGGATGGTATTGGGGGTATCCGCTTCAATGACCCTAAACTTGCCCAATTTATTGGTATCGTATCCCTTAATTTTATACTATTCTCCGGGGGCCTTGACACCAATTGGAGTACCGTTAAACCTATTTTGCGTGAAGGCATTGTATTAAGCACATTGGGTGTCCTACTTACCGCCTTATCCATTGGTTCCTTTGTTTGGTGGATAACCGATTTTACTATTTATGAAAGTATGCTACTGGGCTCCATTGTTTCTTCAACGGATGCAGCCGCGGTATTTTCAATCTTGCGGTCAAAGAGTCTAGCCTTGAAAACTAACCTTAGACCAACCTTGGAATTGGAAAGCGGAAGTAATGACCCCATGGCCTATGTGCTGACAATCGCTTTTTTAACCTTGGTAGTTCATCAAGATCAAAGTGTCTTTTCCATAATACCTTTGTTTTTACAGCAAATGATTTTAGGTGGTGCCGCGGGTTTTGGGTTTGGAAAACTTAGTAAATATGTTATCAATAAAATAAGGCTCGACTTTGAGGGACTATATCCTGTATTGGTAATTGCCCTAATGTTTGTAACATTTTCAGCGACCGACTTTGTAGGTGGCAATGGCTTTTTAGCCATCTATATCTGTGCAGTGTATCTAGGTAATCAAGATTTGATACACAAGAAAACAATTTTAAAAATGTTCGATGGTTTGGCCTGGTTGATGCAAATTGTACTGTTCCTTACATTAGGATTGTTGGTGTTTCCGTCTCAAATCATCCCGGTAATGGGCATAGGTTTACTTATTTCAATATTCCTCATCTTGGTAGCCCGTCCGATAAGTGTATTTCTAAGTCTGATTTTCTTCAAAATGAAGATGAGAAGACGATTTTATATTTCTTGGGTGGGGTTACGCGGAGCTGTCCCAATTGTATTTGCTACATACCCACTTTTGGCCGGAATAGACAAAGCTAACATGATTTTTAATATTGTTTTCTTTATTTCGGTAACCTCTATTTTATTTCAAGGAACTACCCTCTCTGTAGTGGCTAAATGGTTAAGAGTAGCCATACCCGAAAAAGCTAAAAAGTTATCTCCAACAGATTTGCTGTTTTCAGAAGATCCAAAGACAATAATGAGGGAGATTTTGGTAGGTTCGGAGTGTTTTGCCACTAATAAAAAAATAGTTGAATTAGGCTTTCCAAAGAACGCCATAATTGCAATGATCAAGAGGGGCGACAAATATATTACCCCTAGCGGTTCAACTAAAATTGAAAGTGAGGATACCTTAATAGTTCTTGCTGATAGATTGGGAATAATAGACGAAGTCTATAAAACGCTCAAAATAAATAATCCCAGCCAAAACGTAATTTGATTTTATTCACCTTAAAATTGCGTTAACTGTGGATATGCACCAATTAACAAAGAATTGCCCCTTTAAATACAGAACCAAACATCTTTAACTTTAGGTAAAGTATAGGGTTAGATATTTTAAACCATTAGTACTTATAAAAATGTTTTTTCTGGGTAAAAAGATTTCCTTAAGTCCTAAATCAATTATCTATAAAGTACTTACAGTTTTTACTTTTTGGCAAAAAAATTAATTATGAGTCAAATTAATTTGTATCTTAACTGCAGTAAAGATTGGAATCCAGAATTTATTTGTTAGAAGCTTTATACCTTACTCTTATGAAAACCAATGTTTGGAAACTGTAAGGCTTACATAAAGTTTTCGTTATTTATGGACGTCCAATAAAATTGGTAACTTTTAAGTACTAGTTTTACTAGTATTAAGTTAAGCTATCCAGGAATATAAAATTTGGGAAGCGTTTTATAGAAACTAGTTATATTCATAAAACCACAGCTAATGCCCTTTGATGAAGGAAAAACATCCGAACGTTTAATAGTAATAGAACTATCCAATGGCAACGAGAAAGCTTTTAAGTATCTCTATGACCATTATAGTCCACAAGTCTATGCCTATAGCTACAGTTTTCTTAAATCCTCAGCCAATGCTAAGGAAATAGTTCAAGAAGTATTTTTAAAAATATGGCTGAACCGTGAAATTGTAAATTCCGATCTATCCTTTAAATCCTTTGTCTTCACGATTGCCAGAAATCTTTCTTTTAATTTTCTTAAAAAAGTGGCCAATGATAAAAATCTTAGGGAAGAGTTTTTTTATAAAAGACCAAAATTTCATAACCCTGTGGAAAGCATTATGCAGGAAAAAGAGTATGAAATGATGCGTAAAATGGCCATAGATAGACTTTCTCCGAAACGCAAATTAATTTTTACAATGTCCCGTGATGAGGAAAAAAGTTACCAAGAAATTAGTTCTGAGTTACAGATATCCCTAAGTACCGTGAAAAATCAGATGAGCAAATCTTTGGATTCATTAAAGACATTTTTAGAAGTAAACGGTAAATTCACCCTTGCAATTACGCTTATTTTATCCCTAATTACTGCCTAATTATCCCCCCATCCTTACTTAATTCTCCATTACTTCCATAACATTTTGGTTGGCCATAACATGCGGTTATAATTTTCCACAACCCTTAATTACATTTTAACGTTAAGCTGGTTTCGTTGATTTCATAAAAAAAAACGAATGTGGAATAGTACTTTATTGATTTCCAATTGTATTATATATGTATACCTATTTGTTATATCATAAATGAGCCAAAATAAAGACATAAAAGCATTACTTGAAAAATTTGCTTTAAGCCAGTGTAATGATGATGAAATAGAACGTTTGATCGGCTATTTCAAAAATACCGATAGTTTGGTCGATTTTCCGGAGGTGGAAGACCTGATTGGAAAAATGGATGCCTTTGAAAAGATGGATGCCAATTCCGGAAATGAAATATTCCAGAAGATTATGGACTATAATAAGGAGGGATACAGAGAATTAAAATCCAATGGAAATAGGAAAATATCGTTTTTAAAGTATTCGGCAGTGGCAGCTATTTTCTTTGGAGTTATGGCTATTTCATATATCAACCGTTCCTCATTTACTTTCAATAAGAGTGAAAATGCAAGTGTTGCTATTGATACTTTCAATATAAATGAACAAAAGGTTGAAGTTGTAACCTTGCAACTTGAGAATGGAAATATAGAAGTGATTTCTGAAGACGGAACCTCTGAAGTACTTGACGAAAAAGGTAATATTGTTGGAAAACAAAAAGGTAACCAAATTGTATACAATGGCAAGGCAACTACCAAGGATTTAGAATATAACACCTTAGTCGTGCCATTTGGTAAAAATTTCGAACTTCTATTATCGGATGGCACAACAGTCCATCTCAACGCAGGAACCTCTTTAAAATATCCTGTACAATTCTTAACCGGTATGGAAAGACAGGTGTTTTTAATGGGAGAAGCTTTTTTTGATGTATCCAAAGACCCTGAACATCCCTTTATTATTAATTCAGGTGACTTAAACATTAGGGTTTTGGGAACCAAATTTAACGTTACAGCATATGGAGAGGATGAGGTTACTGAAGTGGTATTGGTTGAGGGCTCTGTTGGGCTTTACAACGAAATAAAACAATTTGACAAGGATAGCTTTTTATTGAAACCTGGGCAGAAGGGAAGTTATGATAAAAAACAGAAGGATATAGCTTCCGAGGAAGTAATTACAGGGTTATATACCTCATGGATGAAAGGCGAACTGGTTTTCAGGAATATGACTTTTGACAATATTTTGAAAAAAATGGAGCGTAATTACAACGTTTCCATAATTAATAATAACATTAAAATTAGGGACGATAAGTTCAATGCCAGTTTCAGAAACGCACCTATAGCAAAGGTAATGGAGTACTTTAAAACTGCATATGATTTAGACTATACCATTAATGGAAGGGAAATAACAATTCATTAAAATTTAACAAACCGATGCCTATGATATAAAACCGAAAGATAAAATGTCAAAATCAGATTAAAAGATTTCACCGTTTAAGCTGAAAAATAGAATAAAAAAATCCGGGAAATGTTGTCGCATTCCCCGAATTACAATGGTGTGATCTAAATAAAAACAACCACATTTAAACACTATAAAAGTATGAAAAAACTTCTTATTTTAAAAAGAAGCTCTGGTTCATTCAGTAAACTGTCACTTAAGATGAAACTTAGTACACTTATTATTCTTGCTACTTTTTTTTCGTTACAAGCGAATACATCGTATTCACAACGAACAAAAATCACCTTGAATTTAAATAATGTTTCCATTAAGGCGGTACTTGACCAGATCGAAAACAATACCGATTTTAGATTTGTGTATAAAATTAAGGACGTTAATCTGACCAGAAAGGTAAGTGTTAATGTCCAGAACCAATTGGTCACTCGCGTGATAAAGGATATCTTCCAATATTCTGAAACATCTTGGGATATTATCGACCAGCAAATATTTCTTGTAAAGCGAGAAATTCAAGGGACGGGAGATATGGATAACCGTTCGGGTACATATAATATTCAGCAGGTAGAAATTAGTGGTTCTATTACTGACCAGGAGGGTACACCTTTACCCGGAGCAAGTATCGTTGAAAAAGGAACCACAAATGGGACACAATCCGATTTTGATGGTAATTTCAATATTATATTGTCCGACAAAAATGCGACATTAATTGTATCCTACCTCGGGTTTTCCACTAGGGAAATTACCGTTAATGAGCAGACCAATTTAATGATTACCTTATTGGAAAGCAGTGATAGTTTAGATGAGGTAGTCGTAACGGCTTTGGGAATAAAGCGTGAAAAGAAAGGCCTAGGGTATGCTGTTCAAGAAATTCAAGGTAGCGACCTTAACGAAGCAAGGGAATCCAACTTTGTAAATTCATTGTCAGGTAAAGTGGCTGGGGTGAACATTTCATCTGCTGGCGGCGTTGGTTCTTCTTCAAGAATTGTTATTCGAGGAGAAAGTTCACTAAATTTTGGAGGCAATCAACCATTATATGTTATTGATGGAGTTCCTACCGGAAATGCAGGGACAAGTAATGCGACCAGTGCGGATTACGGCAGTAGTTCAGCGGAAATAAATCCTGCTGATATTGAATCTGTTACCGTTTTAAAAGGGGCTGCAGCTTCAGCCCTATATGGATCGCGAGCCTCCAATGGTGTCATCGTTATTACTACCAAATCCGGAAAAAACAATGCTGGGCTTGGGGTTAGTGTTACAACGGGAACCACATTGGAAAGTTTACTTCGTTTTCCTAAATTTCAAAATCAGTTTGGACAAGGACTCAACGGAAATTATGAAGGTTCCAATTTTGGCGCTAGTTTTTCAATTTATCCGGATGGTATACGTGATGGTTATGACGAAAGTTGGGGTCCGCGATTAAATGTTGGCACCTTGGAAAGACAGTTCCAATCCCCAACATTGGGAGGAATGCGCGGAGGTGATGTGGCCAATCCAAATAGGGGCGAGGTAATACCCACCCCATGGATAGCCTATCCTAATAACATGAGGGACTTTTTTAAAACAGGCAATACCCGCTTTAATAATGTAGCGCTTTCAGGAGGTAATGATAAAGGCAATTTTAGATTGTCTTACACCAGCCTAGACCAAAGTGGCACCATACCAAATAATGATTTAAAGCGTAATACCATTGCTTTTAAGGGTGGCTATAATTTTACGGACAAATTTAGGGCCGACGCAACTGTAAGTTATGTTAATACTACAAGTACTAACCGTCCGGAAACGGGATATGGTAGAAACACCATAATGTATTTCATGAATTGGTCCGTAAGGAACATGGATATCAATGCCCTGCGGGATTATTGGCAAAAAGGATATGAGGGTACCAAGCAATTTCAATACAACTATGGGGAAAACCATAATAATCCTTTCTTTTTTCAATATGAAAACACCAAGGGTCAGGACAAACACCGCATCTTTGGAAACGTAAACCTTAACTATGATTTCACAGACCATCTGTCTTTGATGCTTCGTGCCGGAACCGATGTTTTCAATGATTTTCGACCCCAACAATGGGCTGTAAGTACGGTGGATATAGAAAACGGAAGGTATCAAGAGATTTCACAATTTTATGAAGAACGCAATTATGATTTTCTACTCGCTTATAAAAATAGTTTAGGGAAAGATTTTAATTATAACATATCTATGGGAGGTAACCAATTGAAGGTTGAGGGTAGAAGCAGTATGGCCCAAGCTCCTGAATTGTTGGTCCCTGGTGTTTATACCATAGCCAATAGTGCCGCAGATATTGTAGCCAGTTCCTCCAGCTATCAAAAGGCAGTAAACAGTTTGTATGCGTTTGCTTATTTGGATTATTTAGGCACCTACTATTTGGACATGACGGCAAGGAACGACTGGTCAAGTACTTTACCAGCCTCCAACAACTCTTATTTCTATCCCTCTATTTCCTTTAGTGCTTTATTAAACAATACTTTTAAAATGGCCGATTGGGTTACTTTGGCTAAATTAAGGGTAGGGGCAGCACAAGTAGGTAGTGATACAGGTCCATATAATCTAATAGATACTTTTGGTTTTCAACAACCATGGGGTGACAATTATGCCTTGGTAAGCGGTAATAGTCTAAAAAACAATAATCTTAAACCGGAAAATGTCACAACCTATGAAATAGGGGCCGACATGAGGTTTTTTAATAACCGTGTAGGAATAGACCTTACCTATTATGACACTCGTTCAAAAAATCAGATCATAGGTATACCCTTGGCTGCTTCTACCAGCTATAATTCCAGAATTATCAATGCAGGTGAAATACAGAACAAGGGCTTTGAAATGATGTTGGACTTTACCCCGATACATATTAAAGATGTATTTAAATGGGACCTAACTCTTAATTGGTCCACAAATGAGGGGAAAGTTGTTGAACTTGCAGATGGAATAACCTCCATTACGCAAAGTGCACCCGGGGAAGATGCTTCCATTCAAGCTAGGGTAGGTGAAAAAATGGGAGCCATTTGGGGTCCTGGATACAAAAGGGTAGAAAGTGGCCCTATGGCAGGAGAAATTATAATTGGTGCTGATGGCAGGACACAAATAACCAGTGAAGATATTCACTTAGGTAATTTTAATCCCGATTGGATAGGTAGTGTCACCAACTCACTAACTTATAAAAACCTTAGTCTTTCTGTATTGGTAGACGTACGCTACGGTGGGGAATTTATCTCTAGATTTTACAATAAAGGTGTAGGGGCAGGCCAACTTATTGAAAGTGGTGAAGCCCGAAGTGCCCGTCCAGTAGGCACTGAGTATGATGATCCATATTATATCCCAGGAGCTGCCCAGGTTGGAAATGACTATGTACCAAATTCCACCAGTACGGATGGTACCTTTAGTGAAGGTGTTTATGGAACCGATGTTAGAAGCTTTTACAAAGGACAATTGGATCACATCAGCGAAGCACAATTATTTGATGCCACATATGTCAAATTAAGGGAATTAAGATTGGGCTTTGCCTTTCCCGATAAGGCCTTTGGCAACATGATCAAGGACGTTAGACTTTCACTTGTTGGAAGAAACCTGTTTTTATGGACTCCCAAGAGCAACGTCCACTTTGACCCCGAGGTGGCCGTAGCCACTTCAGGTGGTGGCTTAATCCCAGGATTTGAGAACATGAGCCTACCTTCCACTAAAAGCATTGGGGTTAACCTAAGCTTGAAATTTTAATCATAATAGACATGATCATGAAAAATATATTTTCTAGAATAATAATCGGTACGTGCGCCATGTTCTTGGTGTTTTCCTGTACCAAGGATTTTGAGGAAATCAATACAAATCCCAATGCGGCAGATCGTTTGAATAACCCAGGACTTTTGTTGCCTGGAATCATTAGAACTACTGCCAATAGGAGTTGGGACAATTCATTTGATAGGTTTGCCGTAGTTGCCGACCAGGTAGCAAATCAATTTGCCAGTACCTATGGTAATTGGACAAGGGCAGATGCCGATCGTTTCTTTTGGAGCAATTATGACCAGATTAAAGATTTGGACAAGTTAATAGCTGCTGCTGAGGAGGATGGTTTGGATAATTATAAAGGTATAGCTCTAATTTTAAGGGCTTGGATATTTCAAGGAATCACCGATAACTTTGGCCCAATTCCTTATGCAGATGCGGGAAAGGCCCAGGATGCAATAAACTTTCCCAAATATGACGCTCAAGAAACGGTTTACGCCGGAATTTTGAGCGAACTTGAAATGGCCAATGAACTATTGAGTACCTCCAAAGAAACTGTAATTGGAGATATCTTGTACAATGGAGATGTTACAGGTTGGAAAAAATTTGCGAACGGACTTCGTTTAAGAATTTTAATGAGACAATCGGATAGGAAAGATCCTTCTGCCGCTATGCAAAGTATCGTAGGCAACCCAACTGCATTTCCCGTGTTTACTTCGGATAAAGATCAAGCTGCCTTACAGTATCTAAAAGATCTAGGCAATGAACATCCTGCCTATAGGGGCAATATAAGTGATTGGGTATCTTCATCAAGAATTTCCAATACTATGGCTGCTGTTCTTATGGATTTGAGCGACCCAAGGTTGGCTGTATTTGCTATGCCAACCCCTGCATCCGCTAATTCTGGAACTCCAGAATACGGTGGCGTTCCAAATGGTTTAAATGATGTTGAACAATGGAACGGTGGGTCCCAAAATCACTCTGCAATTGGACTTCTGTGGGCCCCAAGACAATTTGCCCCAGAGTTGGCATCGGAGAACGCTGCCCAAAGTATTCTTATGTCTTATTCGGAGTTACAATTTATACTGGCCGAGGCCAGGGAAAGGGGCTTTATAACCACTGGAAATGCTGAAACGTATTATTTGAACGGTATAAAAAATCAGTTTACATATTATTCTTCAAGAATACCGGATCAATTTACACTACCTACCCCTGCCCAGGTAATTCCTCCATCCAGTTATTACACTCAAGAAGGAGTAGTTTATACAGGTACGCAAGAAGAAAAACTGAATAAAATTTACATTCAGGAATGGCTAGCCCTCTTTTTAAATGGGGGAGAGGCTTGGTCACATTGGAGAAGGACAGGTGTGCCCACCATTACTCCTGCACCTAATAGTGTTGGATATATACCAGTGAGATATATATATCCGGCGGATGAACAGCGTTTGAACGAGGACAACTATAATGCTGCCATTGGACTTTTGGGTGGAGCAGATGAGCTTACTACCAAGGTTTGGTGGGATGTTGATTAATCATAAAATATAATACAACTATAAAAAATAAACCATGAAAAATATTCAATTTAAATTTAGATATAGCTCCTTTATCCCTGGATTATTAATACTATTTACATTTCTACTATCATGCGACGATAATAATCTTGATGATGAGATGGACATAGTAAACCCTTATGTAATTAGCTATAATCCGGTTGCCGGGGTTGATGGAGTTGCCCTCAATAGTAACCTTGTAATCACATTCGATGATATTGTTTATAAAGGTCAGGGAAATATTACGATAACTACAGATGTAGAGGAGGCCAAGCAAGTGATAGATGTAAATGATGCCTCAGTTACCTTGAGCAATGTGAATAGAGTATTGACCATAAATCCACAAGATTTCTTGTCAGGAAGAAACTATAAGGTAGTTCTGGACAAAGGTATTGTAGTCGATAGTGTTGGCAACCGGTATTTTGGAATGCCGGACAATGAGACATGGACATTTAAATCTGGTGGAAATGCAGGGGATTTGGATGCTCCGGAACTAGAATCATTATCTCCTATGGATGATGATACTGAAGCATCTGTCTTTGCTCTCGAATTAACATTCAATGAAGGTGTTAAGACGGCAGTAGGTAGTTTTGTGATTTATGATGCCGATACTGATGCTGTAGTACATACCATTGATGCGGAGGGAGAATTAATAACTGTTAATGAAGAAGTTGTAAGGGTAAGTTATCCTTCTCCTCTGGCCTTTGGCAAAAGTTATTACGTTCTATTTGAGTCTGGTGTTATAAAAGATATTGCTGGAAATCCATATACGGGTATAACGGACAATGGCACATATAACTTTACCACGGTGGCAGGAAGTGGGACAGAATTGACTGTTCATATTCCATTCGATACAGATCTTTCAGATATAAGTGGTAATAAATTTGATGCTATA
>TARA_R110000868_G_scaffold81659_2_pt1 | contig 33970 bp, 19 predicted proteins | sample TARA_R110000868 | Tara Oceans TARA_R110000868 (sample SAMEA4397489) | marine metagenome | biome: Polar Biome; feature: [SRF] surface water layer (ENVO:00010504); material: water (ENVO:00002006), including particulate matter (ENVO:01000060) such as... | depth 5 m | reverse complement strand
TTCTTTGCGCAAATCCATCATTGCTTCGATTGCTGCTTTAGCATTTTTGTCTAACCCTTGAAAGCGGTTAGTTCTTGCTTCAATAAAACTGTACACATCCCAAACATCGTTAGCATACTCATTTGCTAAGTTGCCTTCGTACTCGCCTTGGCCGCGTTCAATTGATTTACCAATCTTACGTAAGTTAGCTAAAACTTCTACAGCATCTTTACTTGTATTAATATATGCTTCGTCTACTTGCTCTTCTGCTTCGTCTGTTTCTTCGCCTTCTGCAAACTGGCCCATCATTTCTTCAAAGCCTTGTTCTAGTTCGATTTCCTCTGGGACGCATTTGTTTACACGCTTGCCTTTGTTCTTACCTGTACCAGCTTGTGTGCCGTCTTTTTTGTAACCATCCCAGCAATCCATTTCAGCCATTAGTTCTTCTGACCCTAGTGATTTAGCCTTTGTTGCTTCGCCTACTAAGTTATAAATGTATGGAAACACATCTTTTAATTCTTCATTAAATTGTTTAATTGTTAACTGATCGATCCAATTTTCTGCAATCTCGTCTGGTACTTCATTTACTTCTGGTGTTGTATAATTTGCAACAGCTTCTGTATAATAAGATGACTTTTGCAAATTTCTAATTTCTGTTCTTACTGATTTAACTCTAGATTCAACAATGCCCATATAATCTTGTAATGCTTCTGCCATTACACTTTTACGATTCATGTATTTTTTAAACTTGCCTAAACTTGCTAATTCTTCACTTAACCCAGTAATGTATTTTCCAAAATCATCAAACGGATGGCCGCCTTCGCTTACATGCAATGCTAATGCTCTAGCACCTTGTAAATGTTTAACCGGATATCTAATTCTTTCACCTTCTGGTGTTTCAATAAAAATACGTGAAATATGTTTAAGTCTATTTTCTCCTTCACCAATAGGAGCAGAATGCTTAATTGCAACTCTTGCATTACCTATCCTTTGAAAGGTTGTATTTTTAGTTCCGTACATTCTTGATTCGGCCATCTTATTTTCTCCGGGAAGATTTGTTGCTAGAAAATTATAATCTCTTTTATTTAAATTACTTTTGTTAATGTCTCTTACATCAAACTGCAATGTTCGTTTTTTGGCAAACATTCTTAATTCTTTTAAGAAGTTGTACCAACGATCTTGTACATCTTCCATTTGATTTTGTACAAGATCTCTACCAACAATAATAGTTACACCATTGTCTTCGTCTAAACTGACACTTACTTTACCTAAGTCATCGCCGTTTGCGATAAAACTAAAATCAAAAAAACGTGCTTCTTCGGGTACGTTTGTAACTTTACCGTTTTCATCACCTATTGTGACGTTCTGAAAACGACCACGTATTTTGTTAAAAAGTTCTTCTGCTACATAATTTAAATTCTTCATGATATATTATTTATCAAAAATTGCTGCTTATAAAGATCGGCATTGGTGCATCGTAATCTTCTTCTGATTCAATTTGTACAAATGTGTTATAAATTACAGGATCCCAATCTTTCATAATAGTTATCATTCTTAGTGCTAATAATATTGCACTAACTAAATCGTCTGTTGATCCAGACTTTGCTTGAAAGCTACTACCGGTTGCAACAAAGCCTTTAAGTTCACTAATAAGTGTTTTACTTCTAATTAGTAATTGGTCGTTTTCGACCATTGTTTTAAGTCTAGCACATGTTGTGACTTTGCTGCTGTGTGTAGTATTAAATCCTTTGCGGAACTTTCTTACATGTCCTTTTTTAATAGGTTCACTAATAAATATTCCAGGCAAGTTTTCTTCACCAAAATCATTAATAACAAGTAATGCTGCCTCGCCAAGGCCGTTGTTTTCTACACTCCAATATATTCCGCTATCTGATTTTCTTTCATCCGAAATGTATTGTAAGATATCTTTAAGAATACGTATTTGCCCTGGAATACCTGTTGTATTGTGTTGCCACTCTCCCACTTGTTCATAGGTAGGCAATTCAATAATTTGTATAGCAGCATAGTTTCCGCCCGTACCCATACTAGGATCCAATGCCACAACATAACTGTATTTTGAACTTGGTTTTTTATACCAACGTGTTTGACCCATTAATAGTTTTGGACTAACTCCTTCCATTGAAACAAGTTTAATACTATTAATAAGTGTTTCATCAAATACAAGGAATTCGCAACCATATTCACGGCGGAAGCGTTCTTCGCCAATACGTCCAATTTCTTCTGCTTTCCATGCTTCATCACGATCTGGATGTTCGCTCCAATGAGCAATAAACGAATGGAACCCATTGCTACCTAATTCACTTTCGTTTCCATACTCGTCAAACTTATCTTCTGCTTGTTTCCAAATAGTAGCAAACGTATCTTCGTCACTGTTTGGCGTACTTGTAATAATAGCACGACCACCAGTTGCTAGAGTAGGAGAAATTGACGTCCAAAAGTCTTGTGCAATGTTAGGCTGTACAAAGGCAAACTCGTCACAATACAATAACGAAATACTCAAACCACGTCCTGTGTTACCAGTTGTAGTTTGTGATATAATACGCGAACCATTTTCAAATTCAATACTGCCTTTATTATATCCAGTAACACCTGCACGGATATGGTCTGGGCATAATTCATAAACATAACGTATACGTTGCATAATTTCTTGCGCACCAGTATATTTGTGTGCAGCAATAAGAATAGTTTGATCAGGATTGAACATTGCAAACCATGCTAGATAGATAGCAGCACAAGTTGTTTTGCCAGTCTGTCTTGGCATCATATTAATATTAAATCGATAGTTGTGATAGCTGTGCATTAATCGTAACTGATATTCGTAAGGATCAAATAGCAATTTACCTTTTGTCGGATGTTGTATATGTGCAAAGTGTTTTGCAAAATGCAAATATCCGTCAGTTGGATCCATGCATTTAAGCAATTCTGATACTTGTGCTTCCGTAAATGTTTCTTGTCTGTTTGCCTTTTTAATTAAGACGCCGTCTAGTGATTTTACCATGTTAATATTTAGTCGTAAAAATAGCGCCCTTGGGCGCTATTTGAACTTTTTATTTTAAGTTATCTTATTTCTTTTTAGCAAATTGTGGAGGTACTTGGCCTTTTTTAGGAGCAGCACCTTTTTTATCAGCAACAGCTTTTTTCATAGGCTCTTTTTTATTGCCATCCTTATCCATATCAAGGAAGTCTGGTTTTGCTTTCTTTTCATTAAGTGCTGCCCATAATCGTTGTTTAATAGATTCTGCTGCCATCGGATTATCTCCCTTAGCTGCTGGTTTGTACATTTTTTTCTTACCGTTGATGCCACCGGATAATTTGTTAACCATTGTATCAACATCGCTATATTCTTCGTCTGGTGCAGATGTAGCATCTCCAAAGTCGCCGTCATCTACTTCATCAGTTTCTTCTCTACCTATCAACGATGATAATGCACCTGAAGGCATACTGCTTTGTGCAGACATAGCAGATCCGCCCATTGGAGGCATTGACATTGAACTGCCGCTTTCCATTCCACTTAGTGTTTTTAGCATAGATGCAATATCTCCTGCATCACCGGATATATTGATACTCATTGGTGTTTTAGGCGACGATGGCATATCCATACCGCATTCTGCTAGCTTTGATTCTTTTAATGGTTTCTTACCAACAGAATCAAATCTTTTTAAAATATCTCTCATATTAAAATTTGACATAGTTAACTCCCTACTGCGCTTTTTTTATTTTGCGGTTCTTCTTTGGGTGTTTCTAATTTGAAAGACTCAGTTCCGCGGTCTTTTTTTACTGTTTCTAATTCTTTTAATAAATCCATTACACGGTTATTACCAACAGATTGTTGTGCGCTCTCGACACCTTTTTCTTCTTTTGTTAGCAACGGTTCGTATATTTCATTTTTGGATTTATCTTTTTGATCAACTACAAATGGTGCATTTGGATTACGTACTACAATCTTTGATGTATGCACGGTGCATAATTGTCCTAAATATTCACGTAATATTGCATCAGTTGTTGGATACTTTAATTCTGCTTCCCAGTATGTAACTTCCATATTTGATAGTTGAGGGAAATCTAAAGGATGTTCTTGTATAGGTGTTTTTTTGCCTGCACTTAAACTAGCAATATTAAATTTTTCAAGCCCCATTTTTAAACGCTCGTTAAATCCTTCAGGTAATTCGCCTGCGACACCAATCCTAAAAGAATAAGTCTTCGATGATTCTGTTAAAAAATCTTTAAATGTTTTCATTATGATGGATCCTATTATATGTTATTTATCACTATTCATGCCTTTTAGGCGTTCTAACAAACTATTTCTGTCAGTAACAACATATCCTTCGCCTTCGGTAAATCCATCGCCGGGTCCGTTGTTATCTTGATCTATTTTTTGTTTTTTAAGTTGCAATTCAACCATTTTTAGTTTTTTATCTAGTTTAGCTACTTTAGCATCTAAACTAGTTTTAAGCATTCCGCCTGCAACTTCAAATACTCTACTTGCATAACGTGCTTCTACGTTCATACCCAAGTCCATTAAGTCTTCGTATGATGCCATTGCTTTGTCTGCAATTTCGTTAAGTTCTCGATCTGCCATTTCTCCTAAGCCTTTAACGCTTGGAAGTGCAGCAGCAATTTTGTCTAACTCACTAATATCTCTAATTGTTTCTTCAACTTCAACTACAATTTTAGACTTCGGTTCTTTAACTTCTTTTGCTTCAGGTAAATTTAATAAATCTTCAAGTTTTTTAGTCATAATAGGTTCCAATAAATGCTACTATTATTTATGGAAAATATCTCCTTCGTTTACTACTCTGAATACTATACCTTGTTGTTTACACCATGCTCTTGCAACTTCCCACTTGGCTTGATTTAATATCCAGTGCATTTGGTTTTGCTTACTACCTTTTGCTTCTTTGAGATTTGTTTGATTTGCCGGCTTAACTTCTATTACCTCGACATGACTTTTTCCATCTTTGTCAATGTATTCCATAAAAAAGTCAGGAACGTAAATAGTCATTTTACCAGTAAACGGATTTTTATAAGGTATTCTTATAGCTTCACTTGCCCATCGTTGCACACTAGGATGCTCGTCGCAAAAACGCATAAATGCAAATTCCCAACTACTACGATATGTAGGAGTTTTTCCTCCTACATACTTTTCTGGAAACTTTGGATTAAACTTTCCTTGAGCCCATTTTGCCATTAGTACAATATGTTTCTTGCTTCTGTTGGATTAGTAGTGCTTTGATTTCTAAGTCCCAATTTACTAATTGCTGATCTATTTGCATTTAGGATTGATACTATTAGATTACTAAGTTTAACGCTATCTAAACCATTTAGTGTATCTAATAGTTCTAGTACATTAACACCGTCAATCTTTGCTTGTTGTAGTAATACCGAGCCAACACTCAATGCAGCTTGTTCTTCGAATCCACGTCTAACAAAAAATCCAATAACTGCGTCTACTTGATTGCTTGGATATGCAATTTCTTTTTCAAAAAATCTATCAAAAATAACTCTTGTTTTATCGGCACTGTCTTTAGGGGGTGTTGTACCTGCAATTGTTGACATTATATTTCCTTAAAATAGTTTAAAGTTTGTTGAGGTTTGTTTAACACTATTTGCAGCACTAGGAAAACTAAGATTTCCTAACGATATTATTGAAGTACCAAGTTGGCCTATTGCCGAAGCAGCGTTTCCAATATTTCCTAATGTTGTAAGAATTTTATTATTTCCAGATGCATTAAATGTATTATTAATTGCCGATAACCCAAATCCAATCTGCGTTATATTGTTAGCAAGCTGTAAGTTTTTTGATTGTGGTGTATCGTTGTTTAATCCTGCAATAGTAATAGCACCGCCCAATCTTGCAGATCTATCTAATCCTAACGGACTTGGTTGTTGATCGTAATGATCTTCGCCAAAGCCAGTTGGAGAAATACCTTTTTTAGTATAACCTCTAGCGTATTGCACCGATTCATATGCTATAGTTAACTTATTAGAACTTAACTCACTTCCTTCTTGTGTTAAGTTGTCGTGTTGAAAACTTTCAATAATTGGATTAATAAGTGTAAAACTAGTAAACGTTGAGTTAGCACCTTGGGGAGATAACTGAAATACTTGTATACTAGTAAAAAAGTTTTGTTTTTTATTTGATCTATCTAAACCGTATCTATATCCATTGTCTTCGAAGTTACCGTAAGATCTGTTTAATCCGTTTGCAACTTTTTTGTACGAATCAACATCGAGTGCAGGAGTCCCGTCGGTATTTCTACTTGTAAAATTACTATCATTAAAATAATATCTAAAGTATGTTTCCCATAATAGTGTTGTTAACCCTGCATTGTCGTCGTGGAACTCAAGCGATATTGGCTGATAATCGACTCCGGTTTGTACTATTTTTTTTCGATTGTATTGATTTACAACACTAGTGCCAATTCTAAATTGAGGTAAGTCAACTGCTTTAGCAAGAATGTTTACTTCTCTTTTTAGAGTATTACTTTGTAATGGATTGTATACTATACTAGGATTTATATTTAAAACTACATGATATAGAAATTTAAACTTTGGTGCAAGACGCATATTGTTATCAACATAAAGTCTAGCCGCATGTTTGAAGTCGCCTAAGTTTCCTTTGGGTCCGCCAGTATTTCTAAAATTATCAAATAAACCTATAAATGCCATATTAATATTTATCTATTCTGTTAATATACGTATATAATAAAAAAAGGGGTACTAGACCCCTTTTTTATAATTGGCAATCTCTTAATAGTTATTAACCAGCACCTGTTACAAATGTACCAATTGTACGTTCTACTCTTGTGCCTACACCTGAATTACCTGGTACTTGCACTGCGTTATCGTACTGTATATTAAGAGTTACAGTTACAGGTTCGTTGTTTGCATACGCTAATGTATTATAGTTTGCTTCTTGTACGTAGCAACCGTATATTTCCCATGTTTCTAATACATTAGGAACAAATGCGCCGTTGCCACCGTCTAGAATTTCAATACGTGTTAGGAACTTATAATCGGCTCCTGAAACAGCACTAGCTTGTTCCATAAAGTCAAATTGTTTCTGTAATTGTTCGCCAACAAGTCTTTGTACGTTGCCATTAACATCTTCACGTAAGTTAAGTGTAATTGGGTTCCAAGTATGTTTACCTGCTAGATTAACCTTTGAGTTATAAACAGGAATTTCGATGTTTTCAAAACTAATTTGTGGTCTTGTTACATCAATTACTTGTTTAGTTAATTCTGTAGTTGGAGTACTAACACCAAATCCTTCTAAACTTACACGAAAGCGGTATTGTAGTTTTGGCATTAGCAAACCTTGCGCAGACTGACTGTCGTTGGTTGCTAATGGAACTGTAATTTTTGTTAGTGATGAGATTGCCATATAATATTTCTCCTTGTCGCATGTATTTATCATAATAGGGTCGACTCATGCCGACCCTATATTATATGATATTATAGACCTGCGATCTCTCCTGTGTTTTTAAGACGTAGCGGAATGTAAATAAATTCAACTGCCTTAACTGGTTCGATTGCAATATCTACATATAGTTCATTACGATCAATACGACTTGGTGTATTGTTTGTATCATCGCAAACTACTAAGTAGTCATAAATTGCTCTTAGTCCAATAAGTTCAACCATTAAACTTTCAACTTGTTGTTTGATTTCGTCACGTGTGATTTTATCATTTGGTTCAAAGACATATGGTTTTGCAAGAGTTTTTAGTTGACTACGCAAGTAGATAACCAAACGTGCTACGTTAATTCTGTCTAACGCACTTGCATTTCTTGCTCTAGTTTTTTGTCCAAATACTACAAGTCCTGCGCCGTTTAAGAATGTAATTGGGTTTACATTGTTTGAATATAGTGTATCACGTTGACCTTCGTTAAGTGCAATACTTACAAATTCGCCTTCACTAGTAATGTAACCAGTTGCAGTTGCATTAGTTACGCCTCCGCGTCTTGTACCTGCTGGTGCAAACCATGGATATGCAACTTGGTCATTAAGTGCAATAGTACGTAGTGCCATATGCGAAGCTGGAACAACAATGTTATTACCTGCATTATCACTTGTATAACCTGCTGGATAATAAATGCCTAAGTATTCATCTCTGCTTACTAGACCGATATCGTTATCTTCAAGTGCTAAATTAACGTTAGATGCCCAATCACTAATAGCAGTTGTACTTGGTGCTAGTTTCATTGGACTGTCACCTACAACAAATGCTGTTAAGCCTCTATCGTAGTTTAATGTGATCATTTCGCCAATTAGCTCTGGATATCCAGGGCAAGCAATCAAGTTAAACAAGCGTGATTCGTCATCACGTATGTCGTCGTTACTGTTAACTACTGCTTGTAATGCTTGTACAATAACTGCTCTTTGAGCATCAGACCCAAAGCGTCCTGAACCGTCTGCATTATTTGCTGCTTCAGTAACCCAACGGTGTGGATAATACAACGCTGTTGACTCGTCGTCTTGACGTGGATTTGTACCGTTAAGATCAACCCAGTTACGCTCAAAACGTTTTACGTTAAATCCGCTTCTACGCAAGTTCCATAGCAACATACCTTTTGGATATAATGCTGGATCTGGAGCATCTGCATCTAGGAAATTGCTTTCTAGTAAGTCTGCAATATCACCTGCTACGTGCTGTGTTGATGATCCACCAGTTGTACTCCAACGTGCATCTGCAAATAATACACCGTTTTCAGTAGTTTGATCAGTTTTATCTAATAGAACAAACTTACTAGTAGTTCCATTATAACGATAGATAGTAGGGTAGTTAGCAATATCAGCAGTACTGATCCACAAATCTCCATCAACTAAACTAGTATTATCCGATTGTGCAGTTGGTTCAGTAGCTGCTACAATAGGACCATTTGGATCAGTATTTGGGAATCCAGTTGCACCGTCTTTATAGCCTACCCATGTACTACCGTTGTGATACATAATATCTACTTCATCGGTTACTGAACTATACCATAATGCGCCAGTTGCAGGCGTAGTAGTTGGTTCAGTTTCGCTTGCTGTATATGTTAGAACTTTCCAATGTGTTGCAGTAAATTCCAATGGAGTAGTACTTTCGTTGGTACCGGGTGTATAATACAAGTTAGTTGTACTAGTTGGATTACTTGCAACAAACGGTGTAAAGATATTGTCAAGTGTAGAACTTGTATCAACTAGTCTAATATCACCACCTAATGCATGTGTAATAACAAGTCTATTTTGTGAGCTAACAGTTGCGGATACGTTAACTAATCCAGAACCGTTGATTGCTGTAGCAAGAACTTCTGCATCAGTTGTCGAACCAGTTGCGGTATAGTTAATAAATGTTGCAGCTGACAGTGCAGCTTGACCACTAATAGATTCATAAATTGTAAACGAATATGTACCTGCTGCAATACTTGTTGCAGTAATTCTTTCACTAGTAATACTCAATGCGCCTGAGCCGTTTTTGCGGAATATTTTAAAATTGCCTTCGGTAGCAGAATCTGCTTCTTCAGTAGAATTGTACTGAATGTATATCGAACCTTCGGCAATATTTGCGCCGCCGCCTGTACTATCTAGCCCATAAATTGCTGCATGATTAGTTGCATATAGTGGAGCACTTACAGTTGTCCATGCTGCTGAATCTACATTGTATAGTTTTACACTCCAATTTGCACCTCTATTTGGAGTAGTAGTTTTAATCCAAATAGATCCAGTTGGGCGTGGGTTTGCATCTGTTGATTTATATTCTGGAACACTTGTATGTGGACCAGTTGTTAATTTTGGATTATAGTATGTATTTTGTGCAATACCTAATGCAGTAAATGTTGCATCATCGCCGTACAATTCAACAACACCAGCCGCGCCGCTATAAAATAGCTGTAGTCTACCATTAGCATTATAAGCTCTAACACCTGCATCAGTTAATGCTGTAGTGCCATTAATATCAAGAACTAGCTGTGCCATAGTTGTACTTGTTGTTACTACATCGTACTGTGTACCCGAACTATCTGTTGTTAAACTAAATGTAATAGTTTTGTTTGCAGACAATGTTGGATTTGAAGCAGTACCTGTTACAAACGGATGACTTGCTCTCCAATCTGTACTACCTACTACTACCCAATTATTTAGATAATTTTTATACCAAAAACGATTAGTTGTAGTTACAGCAACAACAGCGTAATCACCTATAACACCTAAACTTGCTTTTGGTGTATAGTCTTCGCCTTCAAAATCAACAACTTGTGCAGTATCGGTAATAACCATTGGAACTTTATTTGTAAATGTTTGGCTGCCAGTTGATGAACCGCTTGCTCCATTCCATTCAAAAATCCCATAGAACGAATTGTCCACGTCAAACCAATATGATCCATTTGTTGGATCGCCTGCGGTTGCAGTTGCACTTGCATTTACAGAAGAAAGATCAACATCTGCTCTTACAACATATGCTCTATTTGCTACACCTAAGAATGAATATGCAGCTTGCAAACCGTACTCGTTTTGCTCACCGCCGTGAATTGGATTGTTACTTGCATCTGTATAAAATAACGGATCGCCAAATGTTTCACCAAGTTCGCGCTGCGAACTAACAAGATATACTTTGCCTGCATTTGATGCTAGTGTACCCGGTGCAATGCCTGTGCCGCCTGGGTTTGTTTTATTCTCTTTTGTTGCCACAAAAATTAGTGGTGTTGTACCTGGTTCAGCCGGAGTATAGAAACTCTCGTCAATTACGCTAACCTGAACACCTGGTGATACTAAAGCCATTGTTGTTTTCTCCTCTTGGATAGTTGTTGCTATTATTATTTAGCATAACTCTAGAGAAAAAGGCGGTTTTTGCAGTATAAACTGGGTGTTTAATGAAGAAACGACATTAACTGACTCAAATTAAATTCTAAATCAAACAACGTTCCGTTATTATCAATAGTATAATCAGCCATCCATTGTTCAAGACTCATACTGTCTTTTGATTCGGGCGGCAAGTAATCGCTTCGATCAACCCAAATGCAATAATCAAATACACCAGTATTCTTCATAGCATGAAATTCTTTTTTATTGCGTAGTCCGCAATAGATATCATACGCATTAAACATTTCGCGTCCTAGGCGTGCTGGGTCAGGAACATTATAATTGCAGATAGCATCATACCATTCTGCTCTGTGATTATGCCTGTCAGCATAACACTCTTCTTCATTAGCGTATCCATACTTGTCCTTTAGATCGTTATAGATAAAAAGTTTTGAACAAAACTGACTACTACTTTCAAAACTATAATCATATTTGTCACGTAGCATTTCGCACACAGTATCTTTGCCGTGTCTGCCGTGACCAATTACTAGTAATTTAAGTTTGTTCATGATTTGATCCTTTTTTATATATTATAATAGGATCAAATATTTGTCAACCTATAACAAAACTATAGCCAGTGCCGCCTGCAACTGACATTGCTAATTCTGTTTCTAGTTTTTCCATTTCGTTTTGTGCTTCTGATTTAAGGCTTGCACCATTAAGACTTGTACCGCCTTGAGGTCCAGCAATAGTAGCAAATTTTTCACGTGCTTCACCTAACATATATTTGCAAGTTGCAAGTGTATAATCTTTAATCCACTGTTTTGCTAAGTAGTCTACTAACAATTGACTATCAGGACGATAATTATAACACCATAATAACACTTCTTCTGCACCTCTAGGACGTTGTAGTATCGTTAGTCGTTTACTTGCAGTATTCCATCTAAACTCAATAAATGATCCAAACATACGACCAATTAATTCTTGTTGTTGTGCAAATAAATCGTATGTGGCCATGCCGCCCATGCCAGATCCTGCCAACAAGTAGGTGTTTGTATACGCAAGGTTAAACGGTTCGTATAGTGTGCCGCCATCTCCGCTACCACTACGACTACCTACGCTACGTCTATATATTTGACGAACTTCGATTATTTCATTTGGCATAATATAGTCGTTTTGGTCTTCAACCATTTTTAATGTAACATAACTTTCTTCTACACTATTATCGCTGCGTTGACGATAACGACTTAATGCCTTTGTTAACGCAGTTTTGTAATGTATAGGATCAAGTTCTACGTCAACCATACCGCCGCCCAGCATTGCATGTACGTAGTCATATACTTCTTGTTGTTGTGTAGTTAAACCTGTGTCAGCCATTGATATCTTCTCCACATGTATTTATGCTAAATATATACATGCCAAGATTAAGTTTATATAGACCAAACAAAACAGCAGACTACGAATTTTTAGATAGAATTATCTACGAACAGTTTTCTGTTGGAGGAACAGATATATTTGTTCACAAGTATCTAGGACCACAGAATCCTAACGAAGGTGAAGGTACAGGTGACCAACCTTATTATAGTAACGGTGTAAAAGAAACTAACATACAAGATATGTTATTTTTAGAAAACCGTGATAGAAAATACGATGCAGATATCTATACAATGCGAGGTATATATAATGTTGCAGATAACGATTTTAATCTTAGCCAGTTTGGTTTGTTTTTAAGCAATGATACATTGTATATGACAATACATATTAATAGTAGTGTCAAAACATTAGGCAGAAAAATTATGCCAGGCGATGTTATAGAACTTCCTCACTTGATAGACGAATATGCACTAAACGATTACAGTGTTGCCTTAAAACGTTTCTACGTTGTAGAAGACGTTAATCGTGCAAGTGAAGGATTTAGTCAGACTTGGTGGCCGCATCTGTATAGAATAAAAGTAAAACAAATAATGGATAGTCAAGAATATAAAGACATACTTGATTTGCCAGCAGGCGACGATGCAGGCAATACATTAAGAGATGTGTTAAGCACATTTGAAGTTGAAATGCAAATCAATGATGCAATTGTTGCGCAAGCAGAATCTAATTCGGCAAAAAGCGGTTATGATGTTAATCATTTTTATACATTAGCAACAAACAACGATGGCACGGTTGCACTAATAACAGCGGATCAAGAAGTTATTGATGCAAGTGCAAGCGAACTTACAGCAGATCAAATAGCCGGTAAACCTGATAGATTTGGTTATACTGGATATCTATTAGGAACACAAGACGCACCAAACGGTGCACCATACGGAATGGGATTGAGCTTTCCAGTCGATAGCATGGTAGGTGATTATTTTTTAAGAACAGATTTTTCACCAAAGCGTTTGTTTAAAAATGACGGAACAAGATGGGTTCGTGTTACAGACGATGTACGTATGACATTGAGCAACCTTGATAATAGACTTACACAAAAAGGTACATTTATTAACAATACTGGCACTAATACTATTGCTGGAGAAACTGTACAAGAAAGACAGAGCTTGAGTCAAGCACTTAGACCAAAGGCAGATAATTAATGTTACATTTTTACGATGCACAAATTCGAAGATACATAACACAGGTAATACGTTTATTAAGCGGATTTACATATCAAGATGGAAGTGGAAATCTAAGACGTGTTCCAGTAACATATGGCGACTTATCACGCCAAGTTAGTCATATAATGAGAGACAACAGTGAAAATAAATTGCCCAGTGCTCCTCGCATGGCAGTTTATACAACTGCAATGGAATTAGATAGAAATCGTTTATCAGATAGTAGTTATGTTAATAAAGTTAATATTAGAGAACGTGCATACGATACAGATGGCGGAGAGTATTTAAATACCCAAGGTAAAAATTATACAGTAGAACGCTTAATGCCAACTCCGTATACACTTACACTGAATGCTGATATTTGGACAACAAATACAGAACAAAAATTACAAATATTAGAACAAATACTTGTAATGTTTAACCCAAGTTTAGAAATACAAACAACCGATAACTATGTAGATTGGACAAGTTTAAGTGTAGTTGATTTAGCAAATATTAACTTTACAAATAAAACTATTCCAGTAGGTATTGATTCAGAGATAGATGTTGCAACTCTTACATTTACAACTCCTATCTATATTAGTCCTCCTGCAAAAGTAAAACGTTTGGGTGTTATTACAAATGTGTTAATGGGGATATACGATCACGAGCAAGGAACAATAACGCTAGGAAATTCAACACCAGAGCTTAATCAGTATGATGATAGTTTATATACAGGAAAAGTTGTTAACCAATCAGGAAATACTAGTTTGCAAAGTCCCACAACTGATAAGGTAGTAGGTGTTAACTATCAACAATACGGAATATATGTTCTTTCTGGAAATGTGCAACTTGTAAAAAATAATGTTGTTGGTAACATAAATTGGACTGCGTTAGTAGAAGCAGAACCCGGAACATATCAAGCTGGTATTAGTATAATCAGTGCTAGACGTGCAGATACAGGAAACTTTATTACAGGCACAATGGCAATTAATGAATTAGATAACAATTATTTAATTGTTAGTTGGGACGAGGACAGTTTTCCAACTAATACAGTTATAGAAAGTAGATCTAACATAGACTATATTATTGATCCACAAAGAACTGTACCTGATAAAACACCGGGCACACGATTATTACTACTTGGTAATGTTGGTAATATAAATGCAGCAGACGGGCCTACTGCTTGGAAAAATACAAATAATACAGATTTTATTGCTAGTGAAAATGATCTTGTAGAATACGATGGTTCAAATTGGAGAATTGTAATGGATGCTAGTGAAACTAGTGATCCAGTTTATACACAAAATTTAGCAACCGGTATACAATACTACTGGAATGGAACTGAATGGAGTCAAACTGTTGACGGATATTATCCAGTTGGTAGTTGGTATATGAACTTAGACGGCTAATTACTATTATGAAAAAGATAGTTTGTAGCGGTGCATTGTTTTACACATTAGACACCAATAGATTTTTATTACTACACAGAACACAAAGTAAACAACACGATGTTTGGGGATTAGTCGGCGGAACAAACGAAGATAGTGAAACTCCGTTTGAAGGACTTCGTAGAGAAATACAAGAAGAAATTGGGTTAATTCCTGAAATTAAAAAAACAATACCACTCGAAACGTTTGTAAGCAACGATGATCATTTTCAATTTCATACATATTTGTGTGTTGTTGAAAACGAATTTATTCCTACATTAAACAGTGAGCACGACGGATATGCATGGGTCAGTTTTGGTAAATGGCCAAAACCATTGCACACAGGATTAGCTAATACACTGCGTAGTAAAACAAATCAACAAAAATTACAAACTATTTTCCAAGTTATCAAATTTATTTCTTAACCAATCAAAGTCATTAATTTTTCTCAACGCTTCTAGATTTCCTCTATTAGCTTCACCATATGCTTTACCTGCATTTGCCCCAGCAATACAGTATTCACCAAACGGTTTGTCTTTGCCGCGGCTACACCATACTCCAAGTCTAAATTCAGTTTCTTCATCAAGTTGCCCATCGATTGCTCTAGCACTAAGTTTAACACATTCACGGAATGCACTACGCCAAGTACTAAATTCATCTGTGTTAAACTTAGTAATGTTACTAATACGATTAATACTTTTAAATAACGGACTAATACTTGTAGTCATATCAGGTTTGCTTGTATCCATATTAAGTGTTAAATCTCTTGGTAATAATTTAACAGCACCGTAACCGTACACTAAACTATTAACTGGGTTTTGAGATTTCCAAACGTGTACGGTTTTACGACTATCAGGATCGTATGCAGGTACATAATAATCAAAATTAAACTTATCAATAATTTCAGCATCGGCATCTACAATCCAAATTAAATCTGTATCACATAGTTTTGCTGCTTCAATGTGTGCAGCATGAATACCTTCGACTCCGTGTACTCGCATTGCTCTTGGAAAACGTTTTGTAAGATTTGCATAACTTGCATCTGCATGTTCTTCATCTTTACTAATAAACACAATATCATAAGGAGTTGGTGTACTTGCAACAACATCATATTGCTTTTTATTTGTTAAAAATCTCATGCGTATTTCGCGTTCTGTGACATGTGCTTTTTTACTAACAAGTGCAATGCCGTCCCATGCAGTACCATTCATAAACACATGGTTAGTTTCTCGTTCAAACCATTGGTTATGCGTAAAGTATAAATCAAATTTAAAGCTAGGTTCTACATTTACTTCAGGAGGTATCATCCAAAACATTTCAGTTTTAGAAGTTTCTAACGCAGTCAAATAATCATCATACGTATTAATAGCAAACCTATCGTATAGTATTGGGTTACTTGCAACAATATCCCATTCTTTACGCTTTGCTATTAGTCTATGTTCAATTTCTTTTTGTGTTAGCAATGCATGTTTAGATAGTAAAAATAATCCGTTGTGCAAATCTTCGCCATTGACACGATGTATAAATGTATGATTTATTTTGCGGTCATAGGAATTGTGGTGACTAAAATATAAATCAAATTTAAAGTCTTCAGTTATTTGAATATTATATGTTGTAGCCCAGAACAGATCAGTTGTGCTATTTTCTATAGCATCTAAATAATCATTGTATGTTTCAACAAAAAACAAATCATAAGGTTTAGGTGTACTTGCTACAACATCCCAATCTTTTTTGTTTACATAAAATCTGTTTTCAACTTCTCGTTGAGTAACCGGTGCATGTTTACTAAACAATACAATACCATCTCTATGTTTGCCATTTAAAAATACATGATTTGTTTTGCGATCATACTCGTTGTTATGTGTAAAATATAAGTTAAATTCAAAGTCATCGTATACATCATTAGGAATGCCGTAAAACATTTCTGTTTCTGAATTGTCTAATGCAGTAAGATAATCGTTATAAGTTGTAATATTAAACTTGTTGTATTGTACTGGCTTAGATGCAACTACATCCCATTCTTTTGCATTTATAACAAATCTGTGTTCTATTTCTTTTTCTGTTACAACAGAATATTTACTGAATAAAAATACTCCATTACGATAATCTTTATCATTTACCTTATGTATAAATGAATGATTTTGTTTACGATCATATTCGTTGTCATGTGTAAAATATAAGTCAAAGTTAAAATTATTATCTATAGATATATTACGACTAGTAGCCCAAAACAGTTCTGTTGTAGAAGTTTCTAATGCAGTAATATATTCGTTATACGTGTCAACAATGAAATGATCATACTTAGCAGGTCCACTAGCAACTATATTCCATTCTTTGCGATTAGCAATAAATCTATGTTCAATTTCTTTTTCTGTAATTAATACAGACTTACTAAAAAGAAAAATTCCATTATAGTAATCTTTATCATTTACTCGATGTATAAATGCATGACTTTGTTTTCTATCGTACTCGTTGTCATGTGTAAAATATAAATCAAATTTAAAATTATTATTTGGAGATAAATTACGACTAGTGGCCCAAAACATTTCTGTTTCTGAATTGTCTAATGCGGTAAGATATTCGTTATAAGTGTCAACAATAAAATGATCATACTTAGCAGGACCACTAGCAACTATATTCCACTCCTTTGCATTTACAATAAATCTGTGTTCTATTTCTTTTTCTGTTACAACAGAATATTTACTGAATAAAAATACTCCATTACGGTAATCTTTATTGTTTACTCTGTGTATAAATGAATGATTTTGTTTACGATCATACTCGTTGTCGTGTGTAAAATATAAATTAAATTTAAAATCTTCTACATTTATATTTTTACTTATACCCCAAAACATTTCTGTTTCTGAATTATCTAATGCAGTAAGGTATTCATTGTAAGTATCAATACAAAATATATTGTATTTAATTTCGTTACTTGCAACTATATCCCACTCTTTTCTTTCGACTAAATGACGATATTCAATTTCTTTTTGAGTTATTGGCTTGTTTTTGCTTAGTAGAAAAACACCGTTATACATATCGTTACTGTTTGCACGATGTATAAATGCATGATTTTGTTTACGGTCATAATCATTATCGTGTGTAAAATATATCTCAGGAAGATTCCAATTTACATTAGGTGTCGTTGCCCAAAACATTTCTGTTTTAGACTTTTCCATTGCATCAAGATAATCGTTATACGTTTCAATATTAAACTGATTGTACTCTGCTGGATGAGAAAATACCATATCCCATTCTTTTGCATTTATAATAAATCTATGTTCAATTTCATTTTTTGACAAACGTTTATGTTTGCTTAACAGAAATAATCCATTACGATAATCTGTATTACCTACTTTATGTATAAATGAATGATTTTGTCTTCTATCTATAATTTCGTGATGACTAATATAAAAATCTTCAAAATCTTTAGTTTTAATATTTGCACTAGATGCCCAAAACATTTCTGTTTTAGAATTTTCAAATGCAGCAAGATACTGATTGTAGGAATCTATTTCAAACAGATCAAAACTTTTAGGAGTACTTGCTACAACATTCCATTCTTTTTTTCTTGCATAAAATCTATGAGTAACTTCTTTTTCAGTAACCTTTGCGGTTTTACTAAACAGTACAATACCGTCGTATGTTTTATCATTTAAAAACACATGCGTAATATTTCTATCGTACTGGTTATGATGATCAAAGTATAATTCAAAGTTAAAATTAACATTTACATCGCTAGGAATTCCCCAAAACATTTCAGTAGTACTATTTTGTTTTGCTAGTTCGTAATCTTTATAATTGTTTATTACGAACTGATCAAACTTTTTTGGCAGGCTTGCTACCACCTCGTGTTCTTTTTTATTAGCGTAAAATCTATGGGTAAATTCTTTTTCAGTAACTTTTGCATTTTTACTAAACAATACAATGCCATCATATGTTTCATTGTTTAGAAACACATGATTTGTATTTCTGTCATATTGATTTTGATGATCAAAATACATTTTAAAAATGTTGTTGTTAGTTACTTCAACATCATCTGGTACATACCAAAACATTTTGCTTGCAGTATTAGCAATTGCAAGTTCGTAATCAGCATAACTTTTAATTTCTACAATAGGATAATCTCTTGGCTTACTTGCAACTACAGTAAGTTCTTTTTTGTTAGCATAATATCTATATGTTAATTCTTTTTCAGTTGGCGTATAATACTTAGGAAACAGTGCAATACCATCTCTTGTATCACTAGTGCCGTTTCCAAATATATGAGTAAAGTTTAAACTCCAGTCGTCTGGTGTAAAGTTAAATTTAAAAATATTACTAACAATTACATCGTCGGGTACAACCCAAAACATATCTGTAGTTGAACGTTGTTGTGCATCATTATGGTCGTTTGCTATTTTAATATTTTTAAAACGTCCTATTAAATCGCTGTAGGTTCCTGTTTCGATATCTCCAATAAAGAAAATATCAAACATATCTTTACCGCAATACACATCATAGCTTCCGCAGATATATTTTTGTTTTATTATTTTATCTGTTTTAATACGTGTAGGAACTAGCTGTACTTTTGTATAACTTTTGATTCTTTTACTTGCTTTATAAACGTAAGGAAATTGATGTATTGCATTATTTTCGTTTTCGCTAGGTTTAAACCACCACGGAAAACTCCTGAGAGTATCGAGTCCTTCTTCAACTAGCCATACGTAATCAGTTGTTTCTGCGTACTGACTTACTTGTGCGTAGTCTTCAATATTCTTTGTATAAACTTTTGGATACTGAGTTAGAATATGATTTTTTAGTATGTCTTGTCCGTTAAAAGTTTTTTGTCCAAAACGTTCAAACTTATCAAATACGTTCATTAGTTTCACCTATCAAGTATGCTTTTGTTCCGTAGTGTGCAACATTGTTGCTAAGATCTGCGTCTATATAAACTTCGTATCCTGCATCATTTGCATTTTTGCAAAAGAAAATGTCTTCGCCGCTTAAATCTTTAGTGTCGTTATTGTATATATAGTTGTACCAAGGCTTACCTACCATATCGTAAACCGATATGTCAACTAACATACACCCCATACCAACTGCCCACACTTGATGTAGTCCAGTTTTTGCTTCTAATCTTTTATCTAGATTAAGCGGATCAACAAATGCAACACTGCGCTGCGGTTTTATTCTTGTACTATAAGTTGCAGCAACAATTAGTTTGTTATGTTTTAATAAAGATACAACAGTATTTGATGGAAAATGCATATCGCTGTCAAGCCACATAATATGTGTACAACTTGTTTCTTTTGCATTATCAACCAATGTGTTACGCTGTTGAGGAATAACACTGCCAAGATTTATTAAAAGTTCATAATCAATATTTGCTTTTGCTAAGTTAGCAGTGAGGTTTGCAAGACATTTTGCAAACCCCGCATGAACGTTATCCCTTGCAGGAACACATATGCCAATTTTCATTAAACGATTGCTTCGGAAACAATATTGCTATTTAATTCTTGTTCTGCTGCAACAGTCGTATCGTTTAAACTACGTGCTGTAGTTGTAGCAACCCTGACAGCTTCTTTAAAATCGTCAGTGCTAAGGCCAGCCATTGCTAACATATTGTCAGGTTGTACTTTTCCTAGTGTAAGCAAATCTGCTGCGGCTTGACGACCAATAACTTGAATCCAATGATAACGATCGTCATCTGTTGGAATATCCATTGCTTCAATAGCAGCTTTTGCTTCTGACTTTAGAGAGCTGTTAAGCTCAATAGTATCTAGTACTGCTAATTTTCTTTCTTTAGTATATTGTTGTACTAAGTCTATATTTAATAATTCGTATAGCGTTTTCATAGTGTTCTCCTTTTATATAGTGCCTTGTCCACCAAATGTGGAACTCATAGGAACGATAGTACCAACACCAATACCAAGATATGTACCTAAATTACCAAGCGATCGTGGACCCACTGCACTGAAATAAGTGTGGATCTCTGTCATTGTAATTGTACTTCCAGTAGGGGGTAAAGCCATTTCGTTCCTATTTTCTACATACTAACACACTATTTAAGAGATGTCAAGTTGGATAGCCGGATCTTCCGGCTATCCTATTGTTTATTATTTATCTAGTAATGTTTGAACCATTGCACGGAGTTCATCAATTTGACTTTGTTGAGCTTTGAACGCTTCGATAAACGCACCAGCCATAGCACCGTAGTTAACAGTTTTAATACCGTTTTCTGTAGTGTGTACAACTTCTGGGAAGTATTGCTCGACTTCTTGTGCAATAACACCCATATGAACTTTATCAGTATCCGATTGATCATTACGTGTAAATGTTACACCGCGTATACTTAATATTCTAGTTAACGGATCTGCAATAACTTTGATATTATCTTTAAGGGTAACATCGGAATATGCTGTAACTTCGCCTACCGCAGTAAAATCACCAGTAGCACTAAACGTAGCAGCAAGTGTACCGCCTGTTGCAACGTTCATAACGTTAGCAGCTGAGAAGTATATACCGGTATTAGTATTTCCACTTGTGGAGAACGCAGGAGCAGATACGCTGCCAGCTGCTGGTAATACTGCCGCTGTAATGTTAGCACTTCCGTTTATACTTTGTCCCCAAATAGTTCTAGCAGTACCCCAAGTTGCTGTAGTAATAGCAGCACTACCATTAAAGTTAGTACCGTTGATTGCTCGTGTAGTTGCTAAGGTAGTAGCTGTAGTTGCGTTACCACTTAGTGCCGCTGTAATAGTTCCAGCAGCAAAGTTTCCACTAGCATCACGTGCAACAATTGTACTTGCTGTGTTTGCGGTGGCACTATTTGCTCCATCTAGTGTATCAGCATCAAGTCCTGAACCAGCACCGTCGTTGCCACTGTGCCATACAGTGTGAGAAAGGTTAGTAACATTTTCGTAGAATGTTAAACCAGTTAACCCACTACCGATATCAAGCCTTTCACCAGTCTGATCACTAGCAATACGCATTGTACCACCGTTGACCATCTGTATGTAACCACGGCGTGTTGCAGCTTGGTAGAATCCAACATACGGCGAGCCAGTAGCACTAGTATCACTAATTTTTAGCATTTCACCAGTACGACTAATGTTTAGTAATCCGGTTACATCATCATTTGCATCACTGCGTACAAAACTAAGACTATCAATGCTATCAAGTGTAGCAGCATTTACGTTAGTTAATCCACTACCGTTGCCAGTAAATGTACTTGTACCAATGTTGATATCGCCAAATCCACTTGTAATACTACCAGCATTTAGCGCACCAGTTCCTGTAATGGCTGTATAGCTACCGCTTACTCTTGCACTAGGAACAGTACCGCTACTCAAGTTACTTGCATTAAGTGTTGTTAGTCCACTACCGTCACCTGTAATAGTACCGCCAACTTGTAAACTTTTAGCAATGCCAACCCCACCGCTTACTATAACTGCACCGTTAGCTGTACCAGAAGTATCAGTTGCATCGCTGAATGTTTTTATACCAGCCATACTTTGTGCGCCGCCAAGTCTTGCGCCATCTACTGTACCAGTTGATAAGTTACTTGCATTAAGGTCTGTTAGTCCACTACCGTTACCAGTAAATGTACTTGTACCAATATTGATGTTTCCAAATGTTGTAGTAATACTACCTGAAGCTAAAATACCTGTTCCAGTAATTTGTGCTTGGTGTTGTGTAATACTCGAAGCAGCAATACGACCATCCGGAACAGTTCCACTTGTTAATTGGCTTGCATTTAATGCAGTTAGGTTTGTACCAATTCCGCTATAACCATTTGTACCTGTAAAGTTAAGTGTTGTTGTATTTACACTTAAATTTACACCCGGTATTCTTAGATTATCGTGTGTTGCAGTACCTATTGTAATTTCATTGTTTATGCCAACAGCACTTGCTTGTGCATTGTAACCAATAATAATATTGTTAGTACCAGTTGTCAATCCATCTCCAGCTAAGGCACCAATACCAACGTTGTTACTACCAGTTGTAAGTTCAAGTGCTTGATAACCCATTGCAGTGTTACTTGCACCGTTAGTTGAGTTAGCCATTGACTGAGCACCAACCGAAGTGTTAAAGTTTCCTACACTGGTTCTTTGTGCTTGGCTATCATTACCAACTGCGGTATTATGTGTTGCACTTGTTAAAGAAGCAAGTGCAGTATTACCTATTGCAGTATTGTTAGTACCAGTAACAATAGCAGACATTGCACCAACACCAAATACACTGTTGTCAGTTCCCGAACTAATCAATTGTCCGCCTGCTACTGCTAAGTTAGTAGCACTGTTTCCGCCACCGCGACCAGCTTTGAATCCATTAATGGTTATATCGCTGCTGAATGTTTTTCCAGTTTGTGTAGTTGGAAGACGTGCATCATTTATAGTACCACTCGATAAGTTACTTGCATTTAGTGTTGTTAAACCACTACCGTTACCAAATATAGTACCATTTACTCTAAGATTTAATGCAACACCAAGTCCGCCCTGGATAACAACAGCACCATTTGTATATGCGTTTGATTCACTAGTGTCGGTAAATGTCTTAACACCTGCCATACTTTGTGCACCGCCAAGTCTTGCTCCTGCAACAGTACCAGTTGATAAGTTACTTGCATTAAGGTCTGTTAGTCCACTACCGTTACCAGTAAATGTACTTGTACCGATGTTGATGCTTCCAAATCCACTTGTAATACTACCACTATTTAATGCACCAGTTCCAGTAATACTTGCTTGATGTTGTGTAACATTAGCAGCAGTAATACGGGCATTTGGAATACTACCACTTGTTAAGTTTGCAGCGTCAATGTTTCCATGTAGACTACCTGCATAAACATCGCCAACTACACCAAGGCCGCCTGATATAACAACAGCACCACTATTAACGTCAGTTGATGCAGTACTATTAGTAAATGTTGTTAAACCATTTGATGTAAGTGTAGTAAATGCGCCCGAGCTCGGAGTTAAGTTACCAATTGGTGTACCGTTAAGAGCTGATATGTTAAGTGTACCAGTTATACCAAGGTTACCACTAACTGTTACATTATCTGCAAATGTAATTTCACTAACTGATGCACCTATGTTAATTACAGATGCTGCACCTGCAAAGTTTACAGTTGTTGCATTGTTGTTGATTAGATTAAAGGTAGCTGCGTTAGTTGTAATATCGCCACCATCAACATTTAGATCAAGGTCAATATCAACATTGTTATTAATGCTTGTAGTACCTGTTGTTGCACCAATATCCAATGTAGTTGCTGCTTTTGCAAAGTTTACAGTTGTTGCAGTAGTGTTAATTAGATTAAATGATGTAGCAGTTGTTGTTAAATCACCACCGTTAACTGCTAAATCAAGTGTAGTAGTTAAGTTATTTCTAACTGTTGTAGTACCACTTGTAGCACCAACAGTAAGTGTAGTAGCAGCACCACCAAAGTTAATTGATGTTGCAGTAGTATTAAACAATGTCATTGTAGCACTAGCAGCAACAATGCCAGTAGTAAATGTTGGATTAGTACCAAATACAAGAGCACCACTGCCTGTTTCGTCACTAATAACTCCAGCAAGTTGAGCACTTGTTGTAGCTGCAAATTGACTTAATGGATTACCAATAATAGCTAGTGTGCCACTTACCGGAAGCGTAATACTAGTTGCGCCTGTGGTATTTAATGTTACTGCATTAGCACCAGTTGTTTCAAGGTTACCTGCAATAGTGATAGTTCTACCACCATTGTTTACACCTGTACCGCCATATGTGCTGTTAATAACTGTGCCTTGCCATATACCAGTACCGATTGTACCAAGTGTTTGCAGACTACTGTTAATAACACCAGTTCCGAGTGTTGTACTGTTTAGAACGCTTGTACCGTTAATATAGTATGCTTTTCCACTTGCTATATTAAAGTGTTCACTACTTGTCCATGCACCAGTTGCATTAACCCAATTAAGTGTTTTATCAGTTGCACCTTTGAGTGTGATACCGCCACCGTCGGCAGTTGTATTACTTGGACTAGCTACACTACCTAACTCAATGTTTTTATCATCTACTGTTATAGTAGTACTATTCATTGTTGTAGTAGTACCGTTTACAGTTAAATTACCTTCGACTACCAAACTGTTATTGATATTAGTAGTACCTGTAGCAGCACCAATTTCGATAGTTGTTGCTGCGCCAAACGCATTAACAGTTGTTGCATTAGCATTGATTAAATTAAATGTAGTTGCGTTAGTAGTAATGTCGCCGCCGTCTACATTTAAGTCAAGATCAATATCAACATTGTTATGTACGGTAGTTGTACCAGTAGCAGCACCTATTTCAACAGTGGTAGCAGCGCCACCTATATTGATTGTTGTTGCTGTAGTATCTAATAAGTTTACAGTTGTTGCTGTTGTACTTAGTGTTCCAGCAACTCCTACTTCTCCTGTAAATTGTGCTTTACCAGCAGTGTTAATAGTTAGGCGTGTTGCTGCTGTTTGTAAGAAATCGCTACTTGTACTTGATTGTCCAGTTTTAACAACAAAGTCACCACCAGTTGCATTACCAGTGCCAACTCCTGCTTGGATTATAAAATCGCCGCCGGCTGTGTTTGTACCATAGCCGTTTTCGCCTTTGAGTGTAATGTCTGACGGTGCTGCACTTGCTTCTGCACTACCAAAAATTACTCTACGATTACGAATAACCATTGTGTTGTTTATAGTTACGGTCAGACTTGGATTTAATGCATCTAACGGATTTGCTGTTACTGCTGCATTAGTTCTAATAGTAAAACTAGTAGCATTAAATGTTGCACCGCTTACTGTCCAACTACCATTTAGATTAGTTATACCCGAACTTCCGATATTAACAGTATCGCCTGTTTTAATACCTAATGTGAATGGTGTATATTCAAACAACAAAGTTGTACCAGTTATAACTGTACCTGTTGTTGAATTACTTAGATAAATGTATTCAGCTGTAACACCACTGACCACAGTATTAGCTGGAATTGATCCGCTACCTGTAACAACCATGCCAGCAAGAATTCCTGTAGTATCTGCCATTGGTACTTCGGTTTCACCATTGCCAACGTTGTCATTTGTATTTTGTGTTAAACTACCAAAGTTTACAACAACATCTCTTGAGTTCGAGGCGTCAAAACTATCAACAAAACTTAGAAGATCTCTTGAGTCAGTACTTGCACCAATTTTAATGTTTTGTGCAGCACCGCCTATATCTAAGCTAGAAACATTTGTATCGTATAAACTACCACTTCCTGTACTCTGTGAAGTAAGTTTAGCACTACCAACATCGAGACCTTCCGAAAGATCAAGTGCTGTACCCCATATAGGATTAGTACCATCTGATTTTAAGAAGCTATTGTTTCTACCAATATTTAATGTATTCAGCGATCCAGTTGACTGTGCATACAGTATATCACCAGTTGCATATGTAGTAATAGCAGTACCACCTCTTGCAACAGGTACAGGAGTTGTCAAGTTTGACGGGTTTAAGAAATATGCACTATCAAGAGCATCAAGTGTACCTGCATCAATTACGCCGTCTTTAATGAATACTTCGCCGCTTCCGTCGTTATTAACTTCAAATTGACTTTGTAAGAATCTACTAGTACCTAGTGTTGAAAATGTGCCGCCTGCATCATAATCAGCATTAGCAATACCAATATCAACTGCACCATAAAAGTCTCCACTTAAACTACTACCAACAATCGTAATTGGGTTATCTGTACTATTTTGTTTTGTAAGTGTTTGTACAACAACTGAATAACTGCTATCACCTCTTAGGAAAGTATCAGTATTTGGTACACCTGTTGCACCAAGTCTACTTGGACTAATAGTACCACTAATAATATTACCTGCATCGATATTTGTAACAGCAAGACTATTCCAGTTACGATTGAGACGACTTGATGTATTAACAACTGCACTAACTTGTACGTTGTTTGGAATTATATCCATATTGCCTGTACCAGATGCATCAATATCTTTTGCATTGGTTACAAGTCCGTTGCTACTACTCAGTGCATCAGAACGTAGTTCGTGTAATGTGAAACTGTTAACGGTAATACTACCGACAAAGAATCTACTACCACCTGGAACAGCAAATCCTGATATAGACAATAACGAACTACTACCATCGTCTAACTGCTCTAGTCTTATAGCATCGCCTGTTGTTAATCCGTGAGCTAGAACATATATACTGTTATCAGTTAAGTTGACATTATAACGTGTAAAGTTATGATTGTTGTTTGCAGGTGTAGTTAAGAATTCAACTTGGTTAAGCAGCGAATAATCTTCGTATACTTCAAAAATATCATCTGTAATTCTTTTGGTATAGTATACTTCGCCGTTTATAAGTCCTCCAATTGCAACATTAGACAATGTATCGTATGTTACAGGATCGCCAACACCAAATCCGTGACCAATAACTGTAATTCTATTAGCAGTATAGTCAACTGTGCCGCCTGAACCTAGCACACCGGCTAAGAAGTTATTAGACAAATAGTTATCTAATGAAATAGTAATTTTATTGTTAACTGCGGTATTGTCTTCAACAAAGTCAACTGATGAAGCACTAGCAACAAACAGTTCGCCGCCAAGTATATTAACATATGCACGAGTTTCGGTATTTAGAACTTCTATTGCAAATCCGCTACCTGTGCCGCCTACATTAGCAGACGATACACTAACTATATCTCCGATTGCATAGCCAATGCCACCTCTGCGTAAGTCAATATCAGTGATTTGTCCTGCTGTTACTGTAATATCTGCGTATGCACCTGTACCTGTACCAGTAACACTAGTTAACGGAACAAACGCATATACTTCTGTTGCAACAGCAGGTGTGTAACTACTACCGCCTGTGATGTTAGCATTATCTACGTTTGAAAGGATACTTTGTCTGTATTCAGAAACTGCACCTTGAGCGTTACCGTCTGCAGATGTAACAATAGTTCTTACTGTACCAACTGCTGCTTCGCTTGCTAGTGTTGGATCTGCTGGATCAGGATTTTCAATAGTAAATGTGTTACTTGTTGGTGTTGAAATAACAAGTCCACTTTCTGTAAATGCAACGTTACTACTACATACAATTTGAACAGTGTTTCCAGGATATAATCCGTGATTACTGGATGTTGTAAATGTTGCAATATCACTATTACGTTCGGCAGTTGTAAGTTCAACAAATGTAAACTCGTATGTTTGTCCACTTTCAAGTAACAAGTATTGACTAGTGTTTGAACTCTTAAGGAAGAAGTTGTCTACAATTGCGCTACTTGATCCTTTTACTGTTGGTTTAATTCCAGTGTCAACACCGTTAACATACAAGTTAACACCGATCTCCCACGGGTCTCCTGCGCTGTCGTCTCCTGCTTGCCATTCTAATCCTGTTGAAGCAACAAGAATATTTCCACTTGAAGTATATGCGCCTTTAGCATAACCAATAGCACCTACAACACCCGGTTGCGTAATTTCTGCACCGTCGGCAGCAGTAATATTGCCGTCGAGTGTAAGTTCTACTTGTTCGTATTCTTCAGTAGCAATATCACCTGCTTTTAAGTCAACTGCTGGAATTTCATCTACTTGTTGTAGTTTTGATTGATAACCACTTGTTGTGGTACTTGTAAACTGACGTGTTGCAGGAATCAAGTCTGGATTAAGTTGGCCGTTTGTGTTAAGCTGAACAATTGCCCCAGGAACAGCAGCAGTACTAACGGCCTTGTCAACAAAGCCTCCAAGTCTGTTAGCAATAAAACTACGAACTGCAAGCTGAGTCGGAAGTCTACTGTCTTTTGAACCGCCTACTTCATCGTCGCCCAAGTTAACGTTAGCTGAAATTTCTTCAATAGCAATATCCGAAAGTGTTAAGCGTAGTGCATCAAGCTCGTCTACCTGAACTTTGTTACGGAATGTAATATTACCAGTTCTGTTGTATGCAGTAATAAAGTCACCAACTTTAAAGTCACCAAGTTCGTTTGTACCTGATGAATAAACACGACCTGGTAATTCTTCGTACTGTTCGTATTCTGCTCTAGTGTTGCCTCCGTTTTGTGGAAGTGCGTTATAGTCTGTACCCGATCCCGAATATTCCCAAGTATGAGAAGAACTGTTAACAACACTTGGTCTGTGGAACCAAATTTGTGTTTCCGGCAAGTTAACTAAGTTAGTTAAGCTACTGCTTCCGTCTGTTGCCTGTATTGTAAATGTTGCAGTTGTAAGACCTGTTCTAGCTGCAACATCACTTACACCGATAGCAGTGTTTGGTGTATCTGCATGGTCTTCTGTAATAGTACTAGTTGCATCAAATTGTATACGTAAGAAGCTACTTCCTACTGCAACTTGTTCGATACTAACAACTAGTCTACGATCAACTGGTTCCCAGCTGTACACAATTGCACTGTTGTTTGACGCACCTGTTGTTCCTGCGATTGCACGTCCTGGTACAAACTCGTGATCTTCAGTTCCTGAATCAAGTGTTAGTGTTTGGTATACCGAGTGTGTACTTAATACTTCAGAAACATAAAACTCAATAACATTTGCTAAGAACTTGTGTGTACCAGTTGAAGTAGCAAGAACATCAACATCAAAGTCTCCTGAATCATCAAATGTTAATGTAAATTCGTCTTCGCTAATAATTTTAACATAATAGTTCTGTTCTGCATCAAGCCCGCCGATTGGAGTATTGCCATTTGGATCATAGATAACCTTTTCTCCATTTGTATATCCATGACCAACAATAGTAAATATATTAGTTGCAGCATTAACTTGTATAGCAGCATCAAATTCTGCTTCGGTTGCAACAGGTTTGAAACTGTTTGTAATATCACCTTGTGAGCTAACTTCAGTTGGCGAAGGCGTATCGTTTGGATCATTTATAATAGTTTTTACTGTTTCAAAGTGTTCATCAACAAATGCTGTTACAGCAGGATCTAATCCTGATACGTAAGTTGCAGCAATTACACTTAACTGTTCTATAGCAGCAATAGTTTGTAATTCTTGTCCACTAATTACACTTTGAGCAGAATCTTGTAAATTCTTTCTAAAGTAAGCTAACCCCGAACTACGTGAATATCTGTTACCAGTATCCCATGTGTCTTGTGCAACTGCCTCAACTATTAAAATAGAATCTCTACGGCAGAATGATTCGCTGTAGGCAAAGTTATACCATAGATTTGCTTGTATTTGTTCGTTAATCCATTGTGTAACATTTTGTGCAATATTAATTGCATTAGTAACACTTAAATTTCCAGTAGCATCAGCAACGTATGTTGAGTTGACCCAAGTAGTTTCTGGTTCAATTTTACTAGGTGTTACTGCACCATCAGAATCTAGATAATCAATAATTTCTTGTATTCTAGATCCTGCAAAAGTAATACTTCCTGCACTACCCGGTGTACCAGCAGTATCTTGTGTACTACTATTTCCAGATGATTTTGTTACAGTTGTTTCAGCTATAACTTCTTCAATTACAGTTCTTAATCTTTCAAATGCTGCTATAGTTTCTTCTTTTTGTCCACTGCCTAATTGTCCTACAGTTCCTACAAAGTATGCAACCGCAGCATCGTATGTCTGTAGATTGCCACCATAAGTGAGATCGTACACTAATGCATCAACAATTAGTCCAACGTCTCTGCGACATGTAGAAGCATTATAAACAAATGATGTTGTATACGGAGCAATGTTACCTGCTATTTGTACAGCAATCCATGCATCAATTTCGTCTTGAATGAATGTTTTGTTAGCAATCAATTGTGCTCTAGCATCGCCATATCCAATTAGATAGCTAGTGTTATAATTAGTTGGATCTGGGTAACTATATGCATCAGCATTACCTGCACCGTTGGTTACAATATCAATGATCTCATCCCAAAGTGCGCTTGCTCTACTTTTCATAGTAGCGTCTGTTAATATATCAACAGTATATATTTTAGCTTGTTCAAAAGCAGCTACAGTTTGTTCTTGTTGTATTCCAACAACAGCCGACGCTGCGGCAGCATAATATCTTAATGCACTAGCAACTGTTCTATAGTTACTATCAAACATAATATCCCATTTAATAGCATCTATTAAGTATCTAACATCTCTAGCACATTTTGCTTCGTTGTATGAAAAACTAGTCCAAATACTAGGAGAAGCAGCAGCTACTTGATCATTAATCCAAGTAATAAGTTCGTCTGCAATTGTGTTTTTATTTGAATTTAAAAGTTCGTATGCTTTTTTATATTCTGGTTCACGGAAACGAATAACAAATTCTTCAACTGGTTGTTCACGATTAACACCAACTGCTGTTATCGAAGTTAATCCTTCAAACGCACCGGTTGCAGTTACAAACGAACGGTCAAATACGAATGCTTTAGGTGAATAGCCACTAGAACGTAGTGAGTATAGTCCAAAGTTTGTAGCACTGTTAGTAATCGAACAGTAACCACCTGACTGACAGTAGATACCGTTAAGTAAGAAGATTTGGAAACAGCTAACTAACTGAGCATATGCATCGTTTGTTAATCGCCAACCAGTACCACCAAAACTGATGTGAGTGAATGCGTTTGCAACCATTGACTTACCTTGTTCAGGAGTTGCGCCAAATACTGGATTTTCTGCTTCAATACTGATAACTGGAACGTTTGGTGATTGAACTTTACTACCATCAACTTTAGCGCCGTTCATTCCTAAAAACGAAATAATACTTGTATTTTGGATATAAGGTGATGTAGTAATAGCCGGACGAGTGTTTGGTAAGTTGGTATATCCTACACGACTGGTTTGAGTATCAAATGGGTCGTCAAATGCAACAGCATAATCCGCAGTAATAAGTGGAACTTGGTTTTCGTCAACACCGTCTCGGAATGTAAATTCACCAAAGTAAGAAGCATTACGAACACGCAACATATCTCTGTTAGCATTAGCTGGACGTATAATACAACCACGTAGGCCATCGCCTTTGATAACAACGTTATCAGGAACAATAATAGGGTTGTCTTCGGTATAGTCGCCAACAGCAACTTTGATGTTAATACGTCTGTTAGTTCTTGTTCCGTCTTCGTTATAAACTAAACTAGAAGCAATTTGGCAAGCACGTTTAACTGTTTTAACTGGAGCATTTAATCCATCATTAATATCGTCGCCGTTTTCTGCAGATACGTAAACAACGTTACCACCAAACAAGTCAGAGTCAACAAATTCTAATTGTCCAAATCCGTCTGTTCTTATAAGTTGTCCTACTGTACCATCAACTAGAGGCAATGTTAATGTATACGAAGAAGGAACAGTATTAGGGGCTTTAATTGTAATTCCGTCTGCGCCTGAAGCAGTAAGTTCGTTAAATGTAATTGAACTAGCATCTTCTATATTAACGTTATTTTTAACACTAAACCCAGACTCAGTAATTGTTAATTGCTCAACACCATTGACATCCATTTGAATAAAAGCAGATGCACTATCTGCTTTATCATTAACTAAAATTTGAGAATCGTTATCAAAAATTCGTTGTGTAATGTCTTGAATTGTGTTATCATCGCGTAGTAAGAACACCTTACCGTCTGCTGTGTTGAGTGCTAATTCGCCTGACTCAAGTTGAGAAATTATTGGCTGTTTACCAGCCACACTACTGCGTTTGTGTTTAATTCTAGTTGCCATTAAGGCTACCTCCAATGTTGGTACGGGTCAGATCTATAAAGATGCCCAAGTTTACACGATAAAAATCGCTACTAAGTTATTTATCAATATAATAAAATGGTTACTTTATTCAATAAAAAAGGACCCGTTAAGGCCCTTTTCTTTATTATTTTATTGTATTCAGTAACTTTAGAAAGTACCGCCGTCTATAGTATCTGTCCAAATTGGTGTTGCATCTACATCGCTTGTGACAGTTAGTATTTGGAATGATACACTTGCATCACTAGTACCAGCTGCATCTGTAACTTTCATTGGGTTAGCAGTGTCACCATATACAATACCATTTTCAGTAAATGTACTTACACCAGTGCCGCCATATTGTACTTCAAGATCAATGTTGGTTAGTATTAAGTTACCTTCAACAGTTAGATCTTCATTTACAGTTACATTCTGATTAAATGTTGTCAACCCACCGCTTGCACCAACAGTTATTACTGTTGCTTCTCCACCAAAATTAATTGTTGTTGCAGTTGTATTAAACAAGTTAAATGTGGTTTGATCAGTGCTTAGTGTGTCATTGTTGATTGCAAGATCAGTAGTTAACGTAGATACAGTTTCGCTTAGTCTAAACTTTTCAACTACGCTACCGTTAATCATTGTACTGAAGACCATATCAAAGTCTTCTTGTGCGCCGGTTACATCTTGTGCTACAACATCAATCTGACCGCCTATTTCAAAGTTGTCATTTGATGTTTCCATTTCAAACTTAAGACCAGTACCGCTACCTGCAACAACTGTTCCGCTTACACTATGGTGAGCAAGTATGATTGGATATACAATAGCATCTGCACTACTATCAGGAGCATTTGCAATCCATTTGATCTCTTCAGGTGATTCAATAGTAGCTGCTTTGATTAGAATTTTGTCAGTTGCAAGATTAGTAAGTTGTAATACACCAGCACTGTTACCGCCGATATATGTTTGAACATGTAGCTCTTTACCAATTCCTACACCGCCTGCTACAACTAATGCACCAGTTTCCCAGTCTTGACTTGCAGTTGTATTAGCTAAAGTTGTTATTACACTAGCGTCGATATTGAAGTAGCTGTTACCAAGTGTTGCTCTTAAAGAGCCATCAGTATAAAACTCTAGTTCATTGTTGTTAGCACCTGGACTAGTTTCTGGACGTATAAATGTGTTTTGATCAACATCTTTAACACCACCTAGTGATCCCCAAGCAATACCGTCGTATCCTTCAAATACGCTTGAATCTGTATTGAAGCGAATTTGACCTGTTAATGCACTTGGACGACTTGCAGTATCACCAACTGGAATTTTAATAGCTTCGGCACTATCAAAAACAAAGTAATCATTATTAAATGTTAATGTACCAGTTGTTGCACCAATACTTAATGCTGTTGCTGCACCTGCAAAATTAACAGTTGTAGCATTTGTATTAACTAGATTAAATGTTGTAGAAGTTGTTGTTAAATCACCGCCGTTGACTGCTAAGTCTCCAGTTAATTCAGTATTACGTCCAACAAACAAATCAACGCCAATGTATGTATTAAGTTCAATACCAACACCG
>TARA_R110000868_G_scaffold395710_3_pt1 | contig 33995 bp, 33 predicted proteins | sample TARA_R110000868 | Tara Oceans TARA_R110000868 (sample SAMEA4397489) | marine metagenome | biome: Polar Biome; feature: [SRF] surface water layer (ENVO:00010504); material: water (ENVO:00002006), including particulate matter (ENVO:01000060) such as... | depth 5 m | reverse complement strand
CCGCCGGCCCCCGCAAGGTGGCCGGCGGTTTTCGTTCGGGATCCGTATGCTTGCCAAGGCCGCTTGGCGGGCCCTAGGAACAGGACGTCCGGCCGATTATCCGAGAAGGGACCGGTATTGCTCGCCACGACCGATTCCCCATCTTCGACCTTGGAGCCGGGTTGCCTGGCCCTGACCGGGCGACGCTTCCTCATCGTCACCGCGCCCTTTGGTCCGTTCGCCGGGCGTCTGGCCGATGCGATCGCCGCACGCGGCGGGACGGTCGTCCGGATGATTTTCAATGCCGGCGACCTGCTGTCATGGCGGCGACCGAACGGACGGGCGTTCCGGGACGGCCCGGATGTCTGGGCCGCGCGGCTGCCGGCGCTGGCCGCCGGGTTCAGCGACCTGGTCATCTTCGGCGAGGGCGGGCCCTACAATCACGCGGTCGTCGCCCTGGCGAAGGCCGGCGGCCCCCGGGTCTGGGTGCTCGAGAACGGCTATTTCCGCCCGGACTGGATTACGCTGGAGCAGGGCGGGGTCAACGCCTGCAGCAATCTGCCGCGAAACCGCGCCGACTACGGTGACCCCGTCGCCGAGGCTCCGCCCCCGCGGCCGCTCGGGCGCATCCTGCCCTATCACGTGCTCAATATCACGGTGCACCATCTGGTCCAGGTGCCGGGTCGCCTGCTGTTTCCACGCTATGCGCCGGCCTATACGGCCCCGGCCTGGTTGCAATGCGCCGGCCATATCGGCCGCTATCTGCGGGGCCTGATCGCGTCGCCGCGGGCCTGCGACGCGGACGCGATCGCGGCCCGGGGGGCCTATTTTCTCGTCTGCCTGCAACGGGAAGGCGATACCCAGCTGCTGCGCTATTCGCGTCTGCCTGACAATGCGGCCTTTCTCGCCGGGGTGATGACCAGTTTCGCCCGGTCCGCGCCGCCGGAGGCGCGGCTCGTGGTCAAGAACCATCCACTGGACCCGGGGTTGCTGGATCTGCGGCGGGTGACCCGCTCCCTCGCGGTCGAGCGGGGTCTGGCGTCGCGGGTCGAATTTATCGACGGTGGCCAGTTGGCGGACCTGTGCCGGGGATCGCGCGGGCTGGTGGTCAACAACTCCAGCGCCGCCCTGTCCGCGCTTGGTTTCGGCACGCCGGTCAAGGTCCTGGGTCAGGCCTTTTTCGATTTCGACGGCCTCACCGACCAGCAGCCGCTGGACGGGTTCTGGACGTCGCCGGCCGCCCCCGATCCGGACCTGTTCCGGCGGTTTCGCGCCACGGTCATCGCCCGGACCCAGATCAACGGCAGTTTTCATGCGCCCCGGGCCGTCGACCGGACGGCGACGCGACTGGCCGAAATTTTTGCGGAATCGTGAAACCCGGCGCGTGCTTTCGTCGTATCCTGAAAGGAGCCGCCCGCCCGGCGGGCCTGGAGACACGGGATCATGCTTCGCCGTCGCCTGCTTGTCGCCCTGTGTGTGGTCGCCGCCGCAGCCTGTTCGGCCGCCGAAACCGCCGAGGGCGGACAGGCCGGCCGCGAGCCGGACAGTGGCCGGCGTGAAACGGCGGTCTTCGCCGGAGGCTGTTTCTGGTCGGTGGAGGCCAATTTCGAGCAGATGCCGGGTGTGGTTGCCGCCGTTTCCGGCTTCACAGGCGGCCGGACCCGCAACCCGACCTATGACCAGGTGGTGCGTGGCGGCACCGGTCACGTCGAGGCCGTGCAGGTCCGGTTCGATCCGGCCCGCGTCAGCTACCGGCAGCTGGTGGACCGGTTCTGGCTGACGATCGATCCGACCGATGCTGACGGCCAGTTCTGTGATCGCGGGGCCGCCTACCGTACGGCGGTGTTCGCGACCGCGGCGCAGAAACCGGCGGCCGAGGCGTCCCGCCGCGCCGCCGCCGTCCGGCTGGGCCAGACCCGTCTGGTGACGCCGGTCCGGGATGCGGTCCGGTTCTGGCCCGCCGAGGCCCATCACCAGGACTTCGCCCGGCTCAACCCGGTTCGCTATGCGGGCTACACCCGGTTCTGCGGCCGGGCGGCGCGCCTGCGTGCGGTCTGGGGTAGCACCGGCCGCTGAAACCGGCGCGCGCCCTAGTGTGGCCTTCCGGTCACCTTTCGTCGTCGTCACATCACTGTCACACGACTGTCGTCCCAGCTTCCCACTGCCACCGTAGACGGGTCCTGATTTTTGGCACGCTCCGGTGTGCCGCAGGCCTTTAATGCCTTCACCATCTGGGGAAAGATGACAATGACGAACCGCAAACGCGTGTTCTGGGCGACGACCGCCCTGTTCACAGGCCTTCTGGCCGCCGGAGCCGCCTCGGCGCAGTCGACCGGTACGGAGGCTTTTGAAGCGTCCAAGGTTGACGACGTCGTCGTTCAGGGTCGTCGGGGCCCGTTGACGATCGACGGCGGCATCGTTGCCGAGACCGCCTCCAAGTCGCGCGCCACGATCACCGAAGAATACATCCAGACCCAGCCGGCCGGCCAGTCGATCCTGAACTCGATCAACCTGATCCCGGGCGTCAACTTCACCAACAACGACGCCTACGGTTCGTCGGGCGGTGATCTGACCATCCGCGGCTTCGACGCAGCGCGCGTCTCGCTGACCGCCGACGGTATCCCGCTGAACGACACCGGCAACTATGCCATCTACTCGAACCAGCAGCTCGACCCCGAGCTGATCGAGCGCGCCACCGTCAACCTCGGCACGACCGACGTCGACAGCCCGACGGCCTCGGCCACGGGCGGCACCGTCAACTACAACACCCGTCGTACCCGCAGCGACTTCGGCATCATCGCCCAGCCGTCGATCGGCGAGGAAGACTATCGTCGCCTGTTCCTGCTGATGGACACCGGCGCGTTCGGTCCCTGGGGCACGGAAGCCTGGTTCGCCTATTCCAGCACCGAATACGACCACTTCAAGGATCCGGGTGGCATCAACAAGACCCAGTACAACGGCCGCGTCTATCAGGCCCTGGGTGACAACGGCGATTTCATCGCCCTGACCGGCCACTACAACCGCAACCGCAACAGCTTCACCCGCCGGGTGACCCTGGCGCAGTTCGATGCCGGCACGGCCTTCGACCAGGCCAACTCGGTCGCCGCGTCCTACACGGGCATCAATCCGTCGAACACGGGTAACATCCGCGGCGCGTCGCGCTTCACCCTGTCCGACCAGCTGACGCTGACGGTCGACCCCTCGTTCCAGTACGTCCTGGCCAACGGCGGCGGCACCAGCAACTGGAGCGAGACCGATCGCCAGCTTCGTGGCAACTCGGGTGCCGCCGGCGTCGACCTGAACCGTGACGGTGACCTCAACGACACCGTGACCCTGTATCGTCCCAACACCACCAATACCCACCGTTACGGCCTGACCAGCTCGCTGGTCTGGCGCCCGAACGACAACAACACGGTCCGTCTGGCCTACACCTATGACTACGGCCGTCACCGTCAGACCGGTGAGGTCGGCTACATCGAGGCGAGCGGTCGTCCCGAGAACCCGTTCGCGGGCCGCAACGGCACCGCAATCGCCCTGCCGGACGGCACCATCCTGCGTCGCCGGGACCGTCTGTCCTACGCCGAGCTGAACCAGATCGCCGTCGAATATCGCGGCTCCTTCGCCGACGACGCGCTCAGCGTGTCGCTCGGCCTGCGCGCCCCGTTCTTCGATCGTGAGCTGAACAACTACTGCTACCAGCGCGACACGTTCAACGCCTACTGCACCACCCAGGCCCCGACGGTCACCAATGCCGACGGTACGGTCCAGTTCCCGGTCTCGGCCCTGAACTCGAGCGCCAACAACCGCTATCGTCCGCCGGTTTCGTTCGACAAGTCGTACGAGGCTGTCCTGCCGAACGCGGGGGCCACCTGGCGCTTCGCTGACAACCAGTCCTTCTACGTCAGCTATGCCGAAGGCTTCTCGGCGCCGCGCACCGACGACCTGTACGATCGCGTCGACGTCAATCCGGAACCGGAAAAGACCAACTCCTACGACCTGGGCTATCGCTACCAGTCGTCGGGCCTGATCGCCTCGTTTGCCGTGTGGCACACGGACTACTCGAACCGCATCCTGCGGACCTTCGACGAAGCCGCCAACCTGTTCCTGACCCGCAACATCGGTGAAGTGACCCTGCGCGGCTTCGACGGCCAGCTCGGCTTCTCGCCGTTCGAGAATTTCAGCCTGTACGGTTCGGTGACCTACACCGACAGCGAGGTCCAGAATGACCTGCCGAACGGCGTGGTTCTCGGCGTGCCGGTGTTCCTGCCGACCGCCGGCAACCAGCTGGTGGAAACCCCCGAGTGGCAGTACGCCATGCGTGCGGACTGGAAACTGGGCAACTGGGACCTGGGCGTCCAGGGCAAGTATGTCGGTGATCGTTTCTCCAACGACATCAACACCGAAGTCGCCCCGTCCTACGCCCTGTGGGATCTGGACGTCCGTTACACCTTCAACGCCATCGGTGCGCCGAACTGGTGGATGCAGGTCAATGTGACCAACCTGTTCGACGAAGAGTATCTGGCCGACATCTCGACCAGCACCTCGGGCGCGGCCCAGTACCAGTTGGGCGCTCCGCGCACGACCATGGTCACCCTGCGGACCGCCTTCTGATCACGGTCTGAAGTCGACAGGCGAGGGGGGCGGGCCGGTGACGGTCCGCCCCCTTTGTCGTTTGGTCCCGAGTCCCCCGAGGGGGCGTCTGTTGAACTCGCCCGTCCGGGTGTCTATCTGGCCGGGCTGGCCCGCTTGGCCCCAGTCCGGATGTTTGCCGTCACCATGACCTCTTCGCTCCCGCCGATCCCGGCCGAATGGACCCCGCACCGCGCCATGTGGGTGGGCTGGCCAAGTCACGGCGAGTTGTGGCTGGATCAACTCGACCAGGCCCGCGACGAGGTCGAGGCCCTGGTGCGGGCCCTGGCGGGGCCGGGCCGCGAACAGGTCCGGCTGATGGTCGGAAATGACGAGTCGCTGTCCGAGGTCCGGGCCCGCTTTGACGGCGTGGCCGGAGTCGCGGTGATTCCCGGCCGGTTCGGCGACATCTGGCTCAGGGACACGGGGCCGATCTTCGGGGCCGGATCGAAGACGGCCCATGCCTTCCGCTTCAATGGCTGGGGCGGCAAATACGACTTCCCGCACGACGACGAGGTCGCCGACCAGATCGGGGCCGCTGCCGGCGTGCCCCTGGTCCGGCACGACTTCATCCTCGAGGGGGGCGCACTCGACCATGACGGGGCCGGGACCCTGCTGACGACCCGTCAGTGCCTGCTGAACCCGAACCGAAATCCCGGCTGGACCGAGGCGGCGGCTGAAGCCGCCCTCGGCGCGGCGCTGGGGGCGCGCAAGGTGCTGTGGCTGGGCGACGGCCTGCTGAACGACCACACCGACGGTCACGTCGACAATCTGGCCCGTTTCGTCGCCCCGGGCGTGGTCGCCTGCCCGGTGGCCTGGGGGCGCAACGACCCCAATGACGAGGTCTATGACGCCACGGCCCGGACGCTGTCGGCGATGACCGATGCCGACGGACAGCCGATCCGGGTGCTGCGTATCCCCTCGCCCGGCTTCGTCCCCGACGAGGACGAAAAACCGATTCCGGCCAGCCACATGAATTTCCTGATCGCCAACGGGGCCATCGTCGTGCCGACCTATGGCGACGACCGGGCCGCCGGGCTGGCCGGCCAGGCCCTGGCCACCGTCTTCCCGGACCGGGAGATCATCCTGCTGCCGTCGCTGGCGATTCTCAGCGGCGGCGGCTCCTTCCACTGCATCTCCCAGCAGGAGCCTGCCTGATGAGCCGCACCATCTCCGTCGCCGCCCTGCAGACGTCCTACGGCGAGGACCTGCAGGTCAATATCGACAAGACCATCGACCTGGTCCGTCAGGCCGCGGCGAAGGGGGCGCAGGTGATCCTGCCGTCCGAACTGTTCCAGGGCCCCTATTTCTGCGTCACCCAGGAGGAGCACTGGTTCGCGACCGCCCATCCGTGGCGTGAACATCCCTGCGTCACCGCCCTGGCCCCGGTCGCCGCCGAACTGGGTGTGGCCATTCCCGTGTCGATCTTCGAGCGCGAGGGGCCGCACTACTATAATTCCATGGTCATGCTGGATGCCGACGGCGCGCCGATGGGAGTCTATCGCAAGAGCCACATCCCCGACGGTCCCGGCTATCAGGAGAAATACTATTTCCGACCGGGGGATACGGGCTTCAAGGTCTGGGACACCCGCTTCGGCCGCGTCGGCGTCGGCATCTGCTGGGACCAGTGGTACCCCGAGACCGCCCGGGCCATGATGCTGATGGGGGCCGAGGTCCTGATGTATCCGACGGCCATCGGTTCCGAGCCGCATGACAGCGAGATGGACACCGCCCTGCCGTGGCAGCGGGCGATGCAGGGCCATGCCGTGTCGAATGTGGTGCCGGTGGTCGGGGCCAACCGCATCGGCCATGAGCAGGTCGCGGGCGAGGGGCAGGAATTCTACGGTTCATCCTTCATCGCCGATCATCGCGGCGACCTGGTGCAGAGTCTGGGCCGGACCGAGGAGGGGGTGCTGGTCCACACCTTCGATCGCGACTTCCTCGACCGCCATCGCGCGGCCTGGGGCTTTTTCCGGGATCGCCGGACAGACCTGTATGGCCCGTTGGTCGCGCCCCGGCCGGCCTGAGTCCGGTCTAGGTCGGCGCGAAAAACAGCCGGCGTTCGGCGGCACAGCCCGGGCTTTCCAGCCCCGGTGTGCGGGCGGCCGACACTTCGGCCCGGGCCAGGGCCAGGTCGGCCTGAAACGCCGGTGTCGCCGCTGCGGCGGCGTGGACGGCATGGCCCAGCCGTTGGCCCGCTGTTACGTCACCGGGCCAGTCCAGGGCGCAGACGGCGCGGCTGAGACCGATCTCCCGGCCGACGCGCTGGATCGCCTCTGAACGCTCCGGAACCAGACTGCTGAACAGGTCGCCATAGGCCGTCCCGACGGCCGCGGGAATCGAGGGCCAGGAGGGGGACGCGCGTCCCGCCGCGGTCAGGCGCAGACAGACGCGACGCTGCGGATCGAGCGCCGCCGGTCGGGGGCGCGGGTTCCGGTCCCGGGCGATGGTGCCGACGGCCAGGGCGTCAAGCTGCAGACGGGTCATCAGCCGGGTCAGGGCCGGCATGGGTTCGGCGGTCAGCCGGGCCCCGACGGCACAGTCGAAATGCTGGGCGACGTACGGCGGTCTCAGCTCGGCGTGGGCGATCGCCATCAGCCAGCGGTCGCCGCCTTCCAGCGGGCGATAGCGGTCGGACCCGGCGCGGTCCTGCGACGACACACCGGACGGACCCGGCAGGATGGCGGTCGCCAGCTGTTCGCCGATCGTGTCCGGCAGATAGCCCGACAGCGTCACCGCGGGCGCAGCGGGCGCATCGGGCAGGCTGGCACAGGCACCGAGCAGCAGCGCCGCAACCGCAAGGGTCGCGCCGCCGTTCAGAGTCACCGCCCGGTGCTCCAGGTCAGCTGGACCGAGGTTGCGCCGTCATCGACCGGGTCGGCCACGACCCTCAGGCTTGTGCCCGCGTTGGCGGCGGCGACCGCGCCATAGGCCCGGGCCTTGCCCTGGTTCATGCCCATGATCGAGGACAGGCCCGCTGCCTCGGCCTGCTGACGATACCAGGCGACCACGGTGTCCGGATCGGCGTTGGTCGTGAAGGAAATAATGCCGCCGGGACCGTCGGGACCATTGGCCACGGTCGGCGGACCGGAGACCTGCCCGCCGGGATAGACCGCGGCGAAGGCCGGGACGCCGGACGCTGCGGCCGGAGCGGCGGCAGGCGTGGCGCTGCCGGGAACCACGTCGACGGCAGGGGCGGGCGTTCCGGCTGCAGCTTCGCGCCCGGCGGGCTGCTCCGCCGGCCCATCGCCGTTTCCGCAACCCGTGAGCGAGGTTGCCACCGCCACGAAGGCGATTGCCATGCTCCGCTTCATCCGTTGTACGTCCTTGAGACTGTTCTGATTATGGGATCACCGTGGCCCATCGATGCGGCGACGACAAGGCGGCACGGTGGCACCTTCGGTCTCACCCGGCGTCCGGATCTCGATCGGCCGCGTCCGCCTGTCCCTGCTCGGCCAGGAGGGCGTTGATCCGGTCCTGGTCCGGATCGATGTCCGAGCCGGAGGCCGAGCCACCGCGCAGCGAGCCGGCGCGGGTATCGGATCCACCGTCCGATCCGGACAGGGCCAGGGCCAGGGCCTCCGGGCCCAGGTCCTGATCGGTCCCGGTTGACGGGGGAGCGGCGGCGGGGCGGGGCGTTTCGGGCATGATCAGTATCCTCTCGCGACTCTAAGCCGCCGCCCGTCGGTCAGTTCCCGAAACCGGCAGGGACGGAGCCGGGACCCCGCCCCCCGCCGCCCTGACCGGGATCCGGCCTAGCCTTTGGCGAACAGCTTGTTCCAGCGGCGCTTGTCGCGGTTTTTCCACGCGCCGCGGTGCCAGGCGTCCGAGCCGATCAGCGGCACGACGGTGGTGGCCTCGGCGAAGACCATCTGCTCGTGCGTGGTCTGGACCTTGCCCCACGAGGCGGCCTCCTTGAGCGTCGAGGACGAACAGGCCCCGTCGCGCACGTCGGCCACGGTGATCTGGACCGCATAGCGGTGCATCTCGGCCTCGACGCCGAGGATCTCGGCGCAGACGACGGTGTCCTGGGCGAAATTCTTGGGCACGCCGCCGCCCACCATGAACAGGCCGGTGACGCCGGCGGCGATCTTGATGTCGGTCAGTTCGCGGAAGTCGGCCACGGCGTCGATCATCAGATAGGGCTTGCCCGCCGCGATCCGCTCCTTCTGGTGCTTGACCAGACCGAAGCCGGCCGAGGAGTCGACGAAGGCCGGGCAGAAGATCGGCACGCCCTCTTCATAGGCGGTCTGGATCAGCGAGCCGGGCTTTTTGGCGTTGCCCTCGCTGAGCCATTTGCCCATCTCCCAGATGAACTCACGGCTGGAATAGCCGCGCGGCTCCAGGGCGTTGCAGATCTCCAGAATGGTGTGGTCGCAGGCCTGGAGCTCTTCCTCGTCGATATAGGTGTCGTAGATCCGGTCGATGTAGTTGTCGCGCAGGACGTTGTCGTCCACCTCGCCGGCGGCCTGGTAGTGTTTGAAGCCCAGGGCCTCGAAGAAATCCATGTCGACGATCGAGGCCCCGGTGGCGACCACGGCGTCGATCATGCCGAATTTCACCATGTCGCGGTACACGTGCATGCAGCCGCCGGCCGAGGTCGAGCCGGCCAGGATCAGCCACGGCGAGCAGTCCTTGTCCTCGATGGCCATGCTGAAGATGTCGGCGGCGCGGGCGGTGTCGCGGCTCGAGAATGACATCTTGCGCATCGCGTCGATGATCGGCCGGGCGTCGAAGCTGGTGATGTCGATGTGCTCGACGGTGTTCTGGAGCAGCTGGGCCTTGGTGTTCGACTTTACGGGTGCGGTCATCTCGCGGGGTTCCCTGGATTTGAGCGCCCGTCCTGAGAACTGCAGCGGCCCGGACGGAGCGACGGGCCGCTGCTTCGTTGAATAGCCGAGGGACGCTGTCGCGTCAGCCTGGGATCAGCGTTTGCGCTTGCGCACGCCGGCCTTGCCCTTCGGGCGCGACAGGCGAACGATCTTGCGCGCCTGCTCCTCGGCCGTGGTGCGCACGGTCGGAATCGAGCGGGGCGCCAGGCCGTAGAGCGAGGCCATCGGCGCGTCCTCGACCATGGCCAGCTCGTGCTCGCCATAGCCGTTGAAGCCCGTCGACATGGCGACGCCATAGGCACCCAGCATGCCGATCTCGATGAAGTCGCCTTCACGGATGTCGGCCGGCAGCCAGAACGGGCCGGGCATGTGATCGATCGAATCGCAGGTCGGGCCGTAGAACTGGAACGGCTTCAGGTCCCCCGAGGCCTCGGCATCGCGCACCAGCTTGACCGGGAAGGGCCAGCGCGAATGCGTCGCGTCGAACAGCGAGCCGTAGCTGCCGTCGTTCAGATACAGGGCGTCGCCCTTGCGCAGGTCGACGCGGCACAGGACCGACGACGACTCGGCCACCAGCGCCCGACCGGGCTCGCACCACAGTTCGGTGGTCTCGGAGACCGGCATCTCGTTGAAGCCGCGATGGATGGCGTCGGCGTATTCGCTCATGTCCGGCGGCACCATGCCGGGATAGACCGAGGGGAAGCCGCCGCCGACATCGACGATGTCGACGAACACGCCGGCGCGGCTGATCGAGCGTCCGACCTGGGCCATGGCGGCCTGGTAGGCGCTGGGCCGCATGCACTGCGAGCCGACGTGGAAGCTGACGCCCATCAGGCCGTCGACCACGGCGCGACGCGTGGCCAGCAGCAGGGCGGGAGCCTGGTCCGGCGCGACGCCGAACTTGCCGGACAGGGTGTAGGCGGCACCGTCGGTGGCGACGGCCATGCGCACGATCAGGTTCAGGTCCGTTGCACCGGCGGTGGCGTCGAGGATCTTTTCCAGCTCATCGTGGCTGTCGAGCGCAAAGGTCCGCACGCCCAGATCGAAATAGGCGCGGGTGATGGCATTGCGGCTCTTGACCGGGTGCATGAAGGCCAGGCGTGCGTCGGCGCTGACCGAACGCACCAGTTCGATCTCGGCGAGCGAGGCGACGTCGAACGCGTTGACGCCTTCCGCGACCAGGGTCTCGATGACCCAGCGTGAAGGGTTCGCCTTCACCGCATAGAAGACGTCGGCTTTCAGATTGTCCTGGAACCAGCGCGCCGCTACGGAAACCGAACGCGGCCGCACAAGTGCGACGGGACGCTCGGGGGGCCGCTCACGGACCAGGTCCAGGGGAAATGGATACGTGCGCAATTCACGTAAACCCCTGTAATTGTTGAACCCAGCCGGCGTTAGCAGCGCAAGATCAGACCACGGGGTCCGCCGGAAAGGGCGATGTAGGGTCGTGAGGCCGGAAAGTAAAGCGGCGATTTTGTGTTGCCGGGGCGGAACTGACCCTCGTGCCCCTGTATAGAACCCTCTGTCCGCCGGGGCGTTCCCGATGTTCCGGGGAGCCGGTACGCGGGCCTCGGGCAGGGAGATGCAATGAACCGGTGGCTGTTTGTCTGGCGTCGTGCGACCCGCGAGTTATGGTTTCGGGCCGGGCTCTACGCGGTGTTCGGCGTCATCGCGGCCCTGGCCGCTGTCGTGGCGGCCCCGCTGGTCCCGAGCGAAATGGCGGATCGCTTCGGCGGGGAGTCGGTCGAGCAGGTCCTGACCATCCTGGCGTCGAGCCTGCTGGCCGTCGCCACCTTTTCGCTGGGGGCGATGGTGACGGCCTATACCGCCGTCTCGAGCGCCGCCACACCGCGGGTGGCGTCCCTGGTCACCGGCGACGAGGCGACGCAGAAATCACTCGCGACCTTTGTCGGGGCCTTCCTCTACGCCATCGTCGGGGTCACGGCGATCAATGCCCACTACTATGCGGCGGCCGGGCGGGCGGTCCTCTTTCTCATCAGCCTGGCCGTGGTCGGCCTCGTCGCCTTTCGCCTGCTGGCCTGGATCAACCGCCTGTCCAGCCTGGCCCGGCTGGGACATATGATCGAGCTGGTTGAGGAGCGCGGTACCCGGGCCCTGCTTGAAGCCGCCGCGCGTCCGAATCTCGGAGGGCGGGCCGGAACCCTGGGGCCGCGGGCGCTGGCCGTTGCCAGTCCGAAGACGGGCTATGTCCAGAATGTGGACCCGGACCATCTGCAGCGCGCGGCCGAGACCGCCGGCACCGATGTCGAGGTTGTCGCCGTGCCGGGCACGTTCGTACGCCGCGGTGAGGTTCTGTGCCGGCTTGGTCGGGCCGACGCGGATGCCGCCCTGCAGGCCCGGTTTTGCGCGGCCTTTACCCTGGGGCGATCGCGGTCGTTTGATCAGGATCCCCGATTCGCCCTGACCGTGCTGGGGGAGATCGCCGGCAAGGCCCTGTCGCCCGCCGTCAATGATCCCGGAACCGCCGTCGAGATTGCGACCACCGGTGTGCGCCTGCTGGACGAATGGTGCCAGGCGCGCGAGGCCGCGGCCGGCGAGGGGGCGGTCACCCACGACCGTCTGCGCGCCCCCTCCCTTGTGGAGGGCGACATGCTCGACGACGTCTTCGGCCCCCTGATCCGTTTCGGTGCCGGCGACCTGCTGGTGGCGATCCAGCTGCAGCAGGCGCTGAATTCGCTGGGATCGGAGCGGAGTCCCCTGGGCCGTGCGGCTGCGCTGCTGGGCAAGGAGGCCCTGAAACGGTCGTCGACGGCCCTGGCGTCTTCGCACGACCGGGCGCGGCTCAGGGCAATCATTCCCTGACTTCGATGCGTCACACTGGACGAAATCGACGCCGGCGTGTCATTAAGACTTGCCGAAGCGCGCTCCGCGCGTCATGCGGCCCAGCCCTGCAACCGCCGTCAGCGAGTCCATGAGCTCATCCGCCGCCGCCGTCGCTTCCGTGCGCGATGTGTCAAAGACCTTCGGTTCCCGCAAGGCGCTCAACGGCGTGTCCGTCGAGGTCGCCGCCGGAGAGATGGTCGCCCTGATCGGTCCTTCCGGTTCCGGGAAGTCGACGCTTCTGCGTTCGATCACCGGGCTGCAGAGCATTGATCCCGGCAAGGGCACGATCGAGGTGTTCGGCGAGGTGGTCCAGAAGAACGGTCACGTCACCGGCCGGGTTCGTGCCGCGCGCGGCAAGCTGGGCATGATCTTCCAGCAGTTCAATCTGGTCGGCAGGCTGTCCCTGTTTTCCAACGTCATGCTGGGGGCCCTGGGCCGGCTGCCGGGTTGGCGCGGTGTGCTGGGCCTGTGGCCGGCTGCCGACAAGGCCCTGGCCATGGCCGCCCTGCACAGGGTCGGCGTGTCCGACTACGCCGGACAGCGGGCCAATACCCTGTCGGGTGGCCAGCAACAGCGCGGGGCCATTGCCCGGGCTCTCGTCCAGGGGGCCCAGGCCATTCTCGCGGATGAGCCGGTCGCCTCCCTCGACCCCGTTTCCGCCCGCAAGGTCATGGAATTGCTGGTCGAGCTCAACAAGCGCGACGGGCTCGGCGTGATCGTTACCCTGCACCAGGTCGACTATGCCATCCGCTATTGCGACCGGGTCATCGCCCTCCAGGCGGGCAAGATTGTGTACGACGGCCCGACCACCGGTCTGGACACCAATCGCCTCATCGACATCTACGGTCCCGAGTTTGAGGACGCGTTCTGGGAAGCCAAGGCATGACCCGCACCCTGTTCACCCGCCGTCTGGCCGCTGCCGCTGGCCTTGCTGTCCTGGCCCTTGGCCTCGCGTCCTGTGGCAAGGGCGAAGACACGACCGCCGGCGCGCCGACGGAAATCACCTTCTCGATTCTGTCGGCCGAGGGCCAGGCGTCCTCGGGGCCGCTGTGGCAGCCGTTGCTCGATGACATGTCCAAGGCCATCGGCGTGCCGGTAAAGCCGTTCTTCGCCGGCAACTACAACGTCCTGATCGAGGCGATGCGCTTCAACCAGACCCAGGTCGCCTGGTTCTCGGCCAAGCCGGCTCTTGAGGCGGTCGACCGGGCCCAGGGCGAGGTGATTGCCCGTATCGTCGATCCCGAAGGTCGTGACAGTTATCAGTCGACCCTGATCGTCCGGAAGGGCTCGGGCATCACGCTGGACAAGGTTCTGGCGTGCGGCAAGGTCTATGACTTCGGTCTCGGCGACGCCCAGTCGACCTCGGGCACGTTGGCTCCGATGACCTTCCTGTTCAATCCCCGCGGCATCCAGCCCGGTCAGTGCTTCAAGACCGTGCGGTCCGCCAGCCACCAGGCCAATGCCTTTGCCGTGGCGACCGGCGTCGTTGATGTGGCCACGTCCAACACGGTCAACACCATCTTCATGATGCGCGAGAACCCGCATCTGGGCGGCCAGCTGGAAGACATCTGGACCTCGCCGCCGATTCCGGAGTCCGGGATCGTGATCCGGGAAGACCTCGATCCGGTTCTCAAGGAAAAAATCCGCAGCTTCTTCCTGACCTACGGCCAAGGCGACGGGGCCGAGGCCGAGCGTCAGCGCCAGGTGCTCGCGACCCTGAACTACTCGATGTTCCGTGCTGCCGATGACGGCTACCTGGACCCCGTTCGGGAAATGATCGCGGACATGCATCTGACCGAGGCCCGGGCCAAGGGCGACCGGGCCGCGATTGCCACCGCTGAATCCACCCTGGCGGCCCTGCGCGCCAAGCGTGAGGTCCAGCCTTGAGCGAGACGCCGAAAATCGCAGCTGCCGCGGCTGCTGTCGGGGGACGGCCCGTGAACGCGGCCGGCGAGGTTCCTCGCCCGCCGTCGAAATCGCTGTCGGCCTGGCTGATGGACCTGCTGCTGTGGGGCGGTATCGCCGTCGTGCTGCTGATCAGCTTCGACAAGGTCGACATGGCCAATCTGCCGAAATTGGTGACCAACCAGGAAAGTATCCGGACCTACGGCCGCGAGCTGCTGCGGCCCGATTTCACCAATTGGCGGCATCTGGTCGGCCTGATGTGGCTGACGGTGCAGATCGCCCTGTGGGGGACCTTCATCGCCGTGTTCATCGCCGTGCCCCTGGGTCTGGCGGCGGCGCGCAACATCGCGCCGGGCTGGATCGTCTGGCCGGTTCGCCGGGTGATGGACCTGCTGCGCTCCATTCCCGACCTGGTGATCGCCACCCTGTTCATCGTCGCGGTGGGCCTTGGTCCCCTGGCCGGCGTCCTGGCTTTGGCCCTCAACACCGGTGGTGTCCTGGCCAAGCTGTTCTCGGAGGCCGTCGAGTCGATCGACAAGGGGCCCGTCGAGGGCGTTCGCGCCACGGGGGCCACGCCGCTGCTGGAAATCGTCTGGGGGGTAATCCCGCAGGTCGCCCCGTTGTGGACCTCGTTCGCCCTTTACCGGTTCGAATCCAACAGTCGCGCGGCGACGGTGCTGGGTCTGATCGGGGCCGGCGGTATCGGCCAGCTGCTGTTCGAGGACATCCAGGCATTCAAATACGCCGAGGTTTCGGCGATCGCGATTGTCATCGTGGTGGCGGTGACCCTGATCGACACCCTGTCGCAGATCATGCGCAAACGCTTGCTCTGACTGTCACAAAGGCGCGCGCTGTCCGTCATATTTGTCTGGTCTAAGCCTGTCTGACACACCGTGTTCGGAGAATTGATCATGACTTCCAAGCTTCTGATGGCCGTCTCGGCTGTAGCCCTGCTCGCCGTGGCCGGTTGCGGCCAAGGTGGAGGCGGCGACGGAGCCCGCGCGGGCATCTGGGCCGCGGGTTCCTCGACCGTCTTCCCGTTCGCGACCCGTGTGGCCGAGAATTTCGCCCGCGCCTCGGGTGGTGCAGCGCCCCGCGTTGAGTCGCTGGGCACGGGTGGTGGCATCCAGGCCTTCTGCCAGGGCGTCGGCCCGACCACCCCGGACATTGCCAACGCGTCGCGGCAGATGAAGGCCTCCGAGTTCGCGATGTGCCAGGCCAACGGCGTTACCGACATCGTGGAGCTGAAGGTCGGCTTTGACGGGATCGTCATCGCGACCGCGCGCGATGGCAACGGCTTCAACTTCCGTCTTCAGGACCTGTATCAGGGTCTGGCCAAGGACGTACCCGGCGGCGGCGGCTTTGTCGCCAATCCGGCGACGACCTGGAACATGGTCAATCCGGCCCTGCCGAACCAGCGAATCCAGGTCTATGGCCCGCCCCCGACCTCCGGCACCCGGGATGCCTTCCTCGAACTGGGTATGGCACCCGGTGCGGCCCTGATCCCGGCGCTGGCTGCGGTCAAGGCAGCCGACAAGGACCGGTTCGAGACCCTGGCGCACACGCTGCGTGAGGACGGCTCCTGGATTGACTCCGGCGAGAATGACAACGCCATCGTCCAGACCCTGTCGCGCACGCCGGGGTCCCTCGGCGTCTTCGGCTTTTCCTTCCTCGAGCAAAACATGGACACGGTTCGGGCCGAGACGATCGACGGCATCGCGCCGACCGTCGAGACCATCGCCGACGGCTCCTATCCGCTGGCGCGCAGCCTCTACATCTACGTCAAGAAGGCCCACATCGGCGTGACGCCGGGTCTGCAACAGTTCGTGCAGGAGTTCATGTCGGACGCTTCGGCCGGGCGTGGTGGCTATCTGCAGGATCGGGGACTGGTGCCGCTGCCGGTCGACCAGCTGGCTGCGCAGCGGGCCATTGCCGCTGCGATGACGCCGATGACCGCACCGTCGAAATAAACACCCACACTCGAACGACGATCAGCGCCGCGGGCCCCAGGGTCCGCGGCGTTTTTCTTGGCCGAACCGGCACCGTCATCAAACTGCCAGACCCCTGTAGCGCAAGCGAAACATCAACCTCGCATTACGGTCACGCGTTCCTCACCAACCCGTCGCCGGACTGGAAAAAAACCGTCTCAGGACCCGGCTAAAGCGAGGCCGTAGGCGGCGGAAAAGCGCCGGACGGGGCAACCAGTACAGGATCCACTCCATGCGACATCACACCCTGACGGCGAGCGTCGCGCTCGTCCTCGCGACAGCGCTCAGCGGCACCGCCCAGGCACAGGACGCCGCGCCGGCCACCATCATCAGCTGGAAGGGGGCACCGCAGTTTCAGTGGGGCGAGTTCACCTTCAAGCCGCGTGGCCGGGTCTATTTCGACTACGTCCGCCAGGACGTCGACCGCGCCACAGGCACGGATTTCAGCGCCTCGGAGAGCCGGTTGCGCACCGCCCGCCTCGGTGTCCAGGGCACCTACAGCGATCAGTGGGCCTATGTCGCCGAGGCCAGTATCGGCAATGGCGACGCCACCTGGGACGATCTGGCCCTGACGTATTCGCCGTCGGATCACACCGAGATCAAGGTCGGCAACTACAAGAGCCTGTCGCTCGAGAACCTGACCTCATCGCGCTACACCACCTTCATGGAGCGCGGACCGTTCAACGACCTGATCGACGCCGGTCGTGTCATGACCCTCTCGGCCCGCACCGGCGGCGATAACTGGTCGGTGACCGGTGGCATCCACGGCGATTCGATCAATGACCCCTCGGTCGCCGGCGACGAACAGACCGGTGCCTTCGTGCGCGGCCACTTCGCCCCTGTCGTCAGCGATGACGTCAACATCCACCTCGGGGCCTGGGCCCGGACGCGCGACCGCCGCGACGACTCCGCCTTCCGCTACCGCGTGCGCAACAACACCAACTACGGCGACCGCTACACCGACGCCGGCTCGTCCCCGCTCGGGGCCGGCGACAAGGACACCACCTGGGGTCTCGAGGCCGCCGGTGTCTGGCGCAGTGTCTCGCTCCAGGGCGAATGGGCCCAGGTCAACGCCGACCTGACCGGCGGCGGCAAGGCTGACGCGCGCGGCTACTATGTCATGGCGTCCTTCTTCCCGACCGGCGAACAGCGCAACTACGACGCCGCCGACGGCGAGTTCGGCCGGGTCAAGATCCGCCGTCCCGTCACCCAGGGCGGACCCGGCGCGGTCGAGCTGGGCGTGCGTTATGATAACGTCGACCTGACCGAGTTCGCGGGTGTCGCCACGGCGGGTCAGTATTCGGCCGTGACCCTCGGCGCGACCTGGTACCCGTTCCCCTACGTCCGCTTTATGGCCAACTACACCGACGCCAACAATGACGCCCAGGTGGCGTCCGTCGACGTCGATGTGAAGACGCTGCAGTTCCGGGGTCAGTTCGACTTCTGAGTCGATCCGCGTTCGGCCCCGCATGGCGAGGCCACGATTGAGAAGGCCCTGAACGGTCATCCGTTCGGGGCCTTTTTGTCGACGGGATCAGGCGGCGACCTTGCGGCGGAGGCGGGCGATTCGCCTCAGGCGACGCCAGAAGCGGCCCCGCTCGGGTTCCGGATACGGCTGCAGGTTTTCGACGAACTGCTCTGCCGAGGCGCGCCAGCTGAACTTCTCCGCATAGGCTCGCACCTCGGCGCGATCACATGTCAGCGCCTCGAGGCAGGCGGTTCGCAGATCGTCACTGATCGCCCCGGCACCCGATCCGGGAATGATGTCGATCGGTCCGTGCGCGGGGAAGGCCGCGACCGGGGTGCCGGTCGCCATGGCCTCGAGGATCACCAGTCCGAAGGTGTCCGTCCAGCTGGGGAAGACGAACACGTCTGCGTCACGGAAACAGCGTGCCAACTCTTCCCCGAACCGCGCCCCGAGGAATTTGGCCTCCGGGTAACGGGTCGCCAGGTCGGCACGGGCGGGGCCGTCGCCGACGACGATCTTGGTGCCCGGAAGGTCGGTCTCGAGGAAGGCCTCGATGTTCTTCTCGACGGCCACCCGGCCGACGTTGAGAAAGAAGGGCCGGGGCCAGTCCTTGCCGCCCAGCTCGTCATAGATGCGCGGGAGGTCGGGGTTGAACTGCTCGGTGTCGACACCGCGGGACCAGGGCGAGACATTCCTGAATCCGTGTTCGACCAGCTCGTCGCGCAGGGTCGGTGTGGCCACCATCAGTCGACCGGACGGCTTGTGGAACCATTTCATATAGGCGTAGCCGACCTGAACCGGGATCGGGAAGCGGGCCGAGACATATTCGGGGAATTTGGTGTGATAGCTGGTCGTGAAGGGCAGCTTCCATTCGACGCAGATACGCCGCGTGGCGATGCCGATCGGCCCCTCGGTGGCGATGTGAACCGCCTCGGGCTCAAAGGCGCGCAGGCGTTCGCGAATCTCTTCTTCCGCCCCCAGGGCGAGCCGGATCTCCGGATAGGTGGGGCAGGGGATCGTCTTGAACTGGTCGGGGCGAATGACCTCGACTTCATGACCCATGGCACGGCATTCAGCCACGGTCCGGGTCAGGGTGCGGACGACGCCATTGACCTGGGGTTCCCAGGCGTCGGTTGCCAGAACTATGCGCATGGACGGGCAGCGAGCTTTCACCATCAGCGAGGAGGACAGCCTTAGCCGCTCCTGAGGCCTATGGCGAGACTTCTGCGCCGGCATCGCGTCGATCAGGTCGTGCGGGGGAAACCGCCGGCGCGGCTGAGCGCTGAAGGCGCGGATCGGCCGAGTTTCTCGCCCATCCAGCGCGCCGTGTCGATCAGGGCCTCCAGATCATAGTCGGTTGTGAACCCCGCCCGCTCCAGCATGTAGACGAGGTCTTCCGTGGCGATATTGCCGGTGGCCCCGGGGGCGAACGGGCAACCGCCGATGCCGCCGGCCGAGGCGTCCAGAACATCGACACCGGCCTCGACGCCCGCATAGGCGTTGGCCAGGCCGGTATTGCGGGTGTCATGGAAATGCAGACGCAGCCGCGCGTCCGGTGCGGTCCTGCGGGCGGCCTCGACCACCCGCGTCACGGCCCAGGGGTCGCCGGCCCCTATGGTATCGGCCAGGGCGATCTCCCCGACCCCGAGCGCGGCGACCTGGCCGACGAGGTCGATCACCCGCCCGACCGCAACCTCGCCCTCGAACGGGCAGCCCCAGACGCAGGACAGGGTCGCGGACAGGGAAGGCGCAACGCCGGCCCGGCCGGCCGCATTGTGACGCCGCCCGATGATCTCCCCGAGCATGGCCACCTGGTCTTTCACGGACAGGCCCTGGTTCTTCAGCCCGAAGCCGTCGGTTACGGACAGGGAGACGTTGACTTCATCCACGCCTGTTTCCAGCGCCCGGTCATAGCCGCGGCCGTTCAGCACCAGGCCGATGCGACTGTGCCCGGCCCGGGGCGGCAGCAGGGCCATCACCGCTTCTGCGCCGGCCATCTGCGGAACATATTTCGGATGGACGAACGAAACGGCCTCGATCCGCCGGGCTCCGGCCGCTTCCAGCTTGTCCACGAACTGTGCCCGCACGGCGGGGTCGAACACCGTCGGCTCATTCTGCAGGCCGTCGCGCGGCCCGACCTCGACGATGGTGATGTGACGGCGGCTCATCGGCGGCCTCCGGGGGTGTCCGCCGCGCCGGGTGGCGCATAGACGGTCAGGCTGACGTCGTCGCCGTTGGAATAGTTGTGGCCCGTCACCACGCCGACCGCGCGGCCGGTCACGCCAAGCCGGGCGCTGGACTGGTGGAAGGCGTCGGCGTCATGCGCCTCGACGATGGCCGGGCGGCCCTCGGCCAGGGCCCGGGCCGCGCCCTCGGCATCGGTCAGCTCGGTGTTGCGGCCGGTCAGGAAGACGAAGCTGGGCTCATGAAAGCCGGTGATGGCGACCGGGCCGGTGATCCGGCCCTGTCGGGGATGGAGGGCCGCCTGTTCAAGGGTGGCCTCCAGACGGGGGGCCACCGACAGCGGTCGCAGCTGGCGCAGGGTACCCGCCAGGGCGGCGTGGGCGATCACGCCGAGCATGACCGAGGCGAGAACGGCGGAGGTCGCGGCCCGGTTCAGCAGCAGGAAGGCCCCGATCGCGGCCGCGGCGGCGGTAAAGGCGATGGTCAGGGCGGCCCAGGTCTGGGCCGTCGAGGTGCCGAATTCGGTCAGGCCGTACAGGGTTATGCCGATGATCAGGGTCCCGGCGAACACGGTCAGAACCGCTCCGGCCCGTCTTGAAACCGCGCCGATCGGCTGGGTCAGGGCCGCGGCGGCCAGCAGGGCCACGGCACCGAATGTCGGCAGGGTATAGTGCCACAGCTTGGTCGGGGCGGCTTCGAAGATCAGCCAGGCCGGCACCAGCCAGCAGACCATGAACCGCACCGCCGGCTCGGCCCGTCGATGCCAGGCCGTCGACAGGGCCGCGGGCAGCATCAGGGTGGCCGGGAACAACAGGAGCGGGGCCAGCACCAGATACATGCCCGGAAAGCCGCCGTGACTTTCATGGGCACCGGTCAATTTCGGTGCGAGGTCGCCCCCGATCGCCTCCCGCCAGAACCCGCCGTCGGTGGCGATGGTGATGGCGATGGCCCAGGGACCGACGATCAGGGCGACCAGCGGCAGGCCCCAGCCCCAGCCGAGGCGACGCATCCATGTCAGGTCCCGGTCCCAGACGGACAGGGCGATCATGGCCGGCAGAATCACGATCAGGCCGATCGGCCCCTTGATCAGGATCGACAACCCGAGTCCCAGCCAGAACAGTAGTTTGTGCAGCCTTTGCGGGGCCTTGTCGGCCCGCGCCGCCATGTAGATTCTCGCCAGGGCCGCCATCGCCAGGGTGACCGCGCCGCACAGCATGGCGTCGGTCTTGGCGATCCCGGCCTCGCTGGACAGCAGGAAGGTGGCTCCCAGCAGGATTCCTCCCAGAAACCCGGCCCGTTGGCCGAACAGGGCCGCGCCGGCCCAGGCGCAGGCGGCCGCGGCCAGAATCGCGCCCAGCAGGGACGGAATGCGATAGGGGGCGATGTCGCGATTTTCGACCTGGGAGACCGTGGCGACGGCGAGCGCCTGCATCCAGTAGATTCCGACCGGCTTTTTCCAGCGCGGCTCGTCCTGGAAGCGGATGTCGACGTAGTCGCCGCTTTCCAGCATCTGCGAGGTCGCCTGGGCATAGCGACTCTCGTCGCGGTCGAGCGGCGGCAGCAGCAGGAGGCCGGGCAGACCGGCGACAAGGGTCAGCAGGGCCGCCAACAGGGGGCCGCGCCAGCCGGCGATATGGCGATCCAGATTCGGGCGCATCATGCGGTCATTCCTACCATGCGGTTTGGCGCGACGTCAGCCACCGTGACCCATCCGGTCCATGGTGACGCTTGTGTCCGCTTGTGGCTCCCGCCGGGCGGCAAACTCGGCTATTGAGCGACAATGACAAGCAAGGAAACGCCTGAAATCTCCGTTGTTGTGCCGGTGCATGACGAAGCGGGTGCCGCTGGACCGCTGGCCCGCGAAATTGCGGCGGCGTTTGCGGGGCGCGCCTACGAGATGATCTTCGTCGACGACGCCAGCCGCGACACTACCCTGGCCGAACTCCAGGCGTTGATGGCCGAACTGCCTGCCTTGAGGGTGCTCGGTCATGACCGCAACGCCGGTCAGAGTCGGGCGGTCCGCAGCGGGGTGCTCGCCGCGCGCGGGTCGATTATCGTGACCCTCGACGGCGACGGCCAGAATCCGCCGGCGGATGCGCCGAAACTCGTCGATGCCCTGATCGCCGCGCCGGCGTCGGTGGCGCTGGTCGGGGGGCGGCGTGCCCGGCGGCAGGATTCCCATGCCAAACGCCAGGCCTCGCTGTGGGCCAACCGCATTCGCAAGAAGCTGCTTCACGACGACGCCGACGATACCGGCTGCGGGTTGAAGGCGTTCCGGCGCGAGATCTTCCTGCGCCTTCCCTATTTCGATCACATCCACCGTTACCTGCCGGCACTGATGATCCGCGAAGGCTTCGAGAACCGGTATCTGGACGTCGATCACCGGCATCGCGAGACCGGCCAGTCGAAATACACCAACTGGGGGCGGCTGATGGCCTCGGTTTCGGACCTGATGGGCGTGATGTGGCTCAAGTCGCGATCACGGCAGCCCGGCGCTGTGCGCGAAATCGGGACATCCTGACCGTCTGACTCGCCCCTCGCGCGAAGTGGCGTAGCCGTCGGGAGCGAACAGGGGTATTCGTCGTTAACAAGCGCGGCCGTTCGACCGGCCGCCTGTCGAGGATCGAACCATGCTGATCGCCCTGCCGCTGCTGCTGATACCCGTCGTCATCTACAACATCGTCGTTCTGTCCGGGATGATGGGCAGTAACGGTGCCCTTCAGGCGGACGCGGTGCTGCGTGATCCGATATTCTCGATTCCGATGACCTCGGGTGCCAATTGGGATGTCGGCGTCGGCGATCTGATCCTGTTCCTGGCCTTGATCCTGCTGTTCTTCGAACTGCTGAAGTCGACGTCGAGCCAGAAGGTGGCCATCGTCAATCACGCCCTGTCGATGATCCTGTTCGTGGCCTGTCTGGTCGAGTTCCTGCTGATGAAGGGCTTTGCCACCTCGACCTTCTTCCTGATCGTGGTGATGGTCATGCTGGATGTGCTGGCCGGCTTCATCGTCACCATCATCGCGGCCCGCAAGGACCTGGAATTCGGCGGCGGCTAGACCGTCTTGTTTCCGGTCGATCCGACCTGATTCCGGAACAGGGTCGAGATTCAAACGGGAGCGAAATCCGGGCCGGGCTGGACTGCGGCCGGTTCAGCCGATGTCGCTTCCGGGCTGAGTGTGCCGTCTAGCTGAAGGCGGTGAAGATCAGGGCGACGACCGTGACGTCGAAGACGCGGGCGGCGATGGTGAGAACCGTGGACATGGCAGGCGATCCGGACAGCGGGACAGGACCCCCTGCACAGCAAGGACCGTGCCGCCGGATGTCGCCGCGTCAGACGTCGGTGCGCTTGCCCTTGCCGGCCCCCGGGCGGCGTTCATTCGGCCCCGAATATTCCGTGCCCAGATAGGTGGAGCGGGCTGCACCGAGAACCGGCGGGCCGCCCTTCAGGCCTTTGCGCTGGCCGGTCTGGCCGATCATCTGGGCCGCGAAGGCGGTTGCGCCGGGGTCGGCGGCGGGCCTGGGGGCAGGTCTTGCCGGGTTGTCTTCCGACGGGGCGGCATGATCGGCGGCCTCTCCCAGTGGCACGAGTTCGCGCGAGGTTGAGCCGGCCCGGCGTTCGGCCGCGCGTCGGTCGCGATCGCGGCGATCCTGCCGCTCGACCGGGCTGACGGGGCGAACGCCGTCCGTCATTGCGAACCCTTGTCGCCCGCCATGCGGTCGATCTGGGCCTTCATCTCATCCATCTGCCGGCGCATCTCGGTGAGCGGATCACGCGGCGGGGTGTCGGCACCGGATTCGGGCGCGGTGTCGGCTCGCGCCGCGGGGTTGCCCATGGCGAATCCCGGCCACATGGTCATGGCCTTTTCGAACAGGGCCATGTTGCGCTTGACCGCCTCGTCCATCAGCCCGGCTCCGGGGGCCGCTCCGAAGGTGCGGCTGAACTGGCTGCGCAGCTCCTCCTGCTGCCGGGAGAAGGAATCCAGCGACATTTCCAGATAGCTGGGCAGGACCCCCTGCATCTGGCCGCCGTAGAAGCCGATCAGCTGGCGCAAAAACTGGACCGGAAGCAGGGCCTCGCCGCGGCTTTCCTCCTCGAAGATGATCTGGGTCAGGATCTGCCGCGTCAGGTCGTCGTTGCTCTTGGCGTCATAGACGACGAAATCGGTGCCTTCGCGGACCATGGCCGCCAGGTCTTCAAGCGTGACATAGGCGCTGGTGGCTGTGTTGTAGAGCCGCCGGTTGGCGTACTTCTTGATGATGACGGTATCGCCGTCCTTGCCTTTTTCGCTTCCGGACTTTTTCTCGGCCACGCGTCGCACCCGCTCTTGTTGCAATGCCGCACTATCCCGCAGGGCGAGGGCTGATACCAGCCCCCTTGCGGGGGTCAGGCCGCGGGCACGAGAACCACGCCGACCAGAACAGCCGACCAGTGGACCGCGGCCCCGGCGACGACGAAGCCATGCCAGATGGCGCGGCGGAATTTCACGCGCGGGCTGATGAAGACGAAGACGCCGGCGGTGTAGATCAGTCCACCGATGACCAGCAGGGTCAGGGCTGCCGGATGGACGGTATCGATCAGCGGCTTCAGCGCCAGGACCGCCAGCCAGCCGAACAGGGCATAGACCACGCTCCAGAAGCCGTCCGAAAGGCGCGGGGCGATCAGTTTGGCGAAGACGCCGGCGAAGGCGATCAGCCAGACCCCGACGGTGAAACCGATCGCCCACGCCCCTTCGAACCTCTGGGTGGTGAAGGGCGTGTAGCTGCCGGCGATCATCAGGAAGATGGCCGCCTCGTCCAGTCGCCGCAACACGGGTCGGGCAGCGCAGGGGCTGGCCTGGTTGTAGATGGTCGAGGCCGTCAGCATGGCGATCAGGCACAGGGCGTAGACGGCGGTCGAGACCGATGTGCCGACCCCGGCATAGAGGGCCGCCAGGACCGCGAGAACAACGCCGCCGGCCGCAGCCAAGACCAGGCCGATGATGTGGACCCAGCGGTCCGCCAGCTTCTCGCCGCGGGTCTGGTAGTGTTCGATCATGTCCAGCTCGTCGGGGGTACAGAGCCGGGTCGCCAGTTTTTTCAGTCTCATCCGCATGGTTTTCTAACCAGATCAGTCTGCTTCTTGTTCCCGGTCATCATGCGGAAACAGAATGACTATCCGCTGAACGCCACGGGCGTGGGTGACGAAGGCCGCGGAATGCGGCAGAAACGCCACGCAACAATTTTGCCCCGGAGTTTCCCATGTCTGACGCCCGTCCCGATGTCGTGATCGTGTCCGCCGCCCGCACGCCGGTCGGGTCGTTTCTCGGAGCCCTGTCGAGCCTGCCGGCGTCGAGGCTGGGCGAAATCGCCATCCGCGGGGCGCTGGACCAGGCGGGCGTGGCGGCGGCGGACGTCGACGAGGTGATCCTGGGTCATGTGCTGCAGGCTGCGGCCGGACAGGGGCCGGCGCGGCAGGCGGCGATGGGGGCCGGGGTGCCGCAGGAGTCGCCCGCCTGGAGCCTGAACCAGATCTGCGGGTCCGGTCTGCGGGCTGTGGCCCTGGCCTATCAGCAGATCGCCCTGGGCGATGCCCGCATCGTCGTCGCCGGGGGGCAGGAGAGCATGAGCCAGGCCCCGCATGCGGCCCATCTGCGCAATGGCCAGAAGATGGGCGACCTGGCCTTTACCGACACGATGATCAAGGACGGGCTGTGGGACGCCTTCAACGGCTATCACATGGGCCAGACCGCCGAGAACATCGCCGACCAGAACCAGATCGATCGCGCGGCCCAGGACGCATTCGCCGTGGCCAGCCAGAACAAGGCCGAGGCCGCGCAGAAGGCGGGTCGCTTCGCTGACGAGATTGTTCCGGTCACCATCCCCGGCCGCAAGGGCGACGTGGTCGTCGACCAGGATGAATACATCCGCCACGGCGCGACGATCGAGGCGATGGCGAAGCTGCGACCGGCCTTTGCCAAGGAGGGATCGGTCACCGCCGCCAATGCCTCGGGCCTGAACGACGGGGCCGCGGCCCTGGTGCTGATGAGTGGCGACGAGGCCCGCAGGCGCGGCCTGGAGCCGCTGGCGCGCATCGTGTCCTGGGCCAGTGCCGGGGTCGATCCGGCGATCATGGGTACCGGCCCGATCCCGGCCTCGCGCAAGGCGCTGGACAAGGCCGGCTGGACCGTCGCCGATCTGGATCTGGTCGAATCCAACGAGGCTTTCGCCGCCCAGAGCCTGTGCGTGCTGAAGACGCTGGGTCTCGATCCGGACAAGGTCAACGTCAATGGCGGGGCGATCGCCATCGGCCATCCGATCGGCGCGTCCGGGGCCCGCATTCTGACCACCCTGCTGCATGAAATGAAGCGGCGCGACGCGAGGAAGGGTCTGGCGACCCTGTGCATCGGCGGCGGCATGGGCGTGGCCCTGTGCGTTGAGCGGGACTGAGTCTGGACGAAGACCGGTCTTGAGCCCCGCGCCGCCACCGGCCCGACTTCGCGAATTGGGCGGAAGGGGCTAAGGCGACGCGATGACGACAGACATTCTCCATGGCCGCCCCCCGCTGGTGTTCGATCCGCCGGGGGCTGCGATCCAGACCTCGCCCCTGATCCCCGGCTCGACCGCGCTGGAAAGCTTCGCGCCGGAGTCCGTGGATTCGGCCATGCTCTATGCTCCGCCGGGGGTGCTGGAGCGACGCTATCTGCTGGCCCTGGCCCTGCGGGCGCTGAAGGTTGGCGGGCGGCTGGATGTGATGGCCGCCAAGGACAAGGGCGGGTCCCGGCTGAACAAGGAGCTGAGGGCGTTCGGCGTCGAGGTCGCCGAGAGCTCCAAGGCGCACCACCGCCGCTGCGTGGTGATCCGGCCCGGGACCCTGACCGGGATCGACGACGCCATCACCGCGGGCGCACCGCGGCAGGTCGAGGGGCTGGAGGCCTGGTCGCAACCGGGAATCTTCGCCTGGGATCGGGTCGATGCGGGCACCGCCTTGTTGGCCGAACACCTGCCGCCGATGAAGGGTACCGGCGTGGACCTGGGCTGCGGCTACGGGGCCCTGGCCACCGTGGTGCTGCGGTCAGAGGCCGTGACCGGCCTGAAACTGGTCGATCTGGACCGTCGGGCGATCAAGGCGGCGCAGAAGAACGTCGTCGATCCGCGCGTGAGCTTCGACTGGATCGACGCTCGCAATCTGGAGGCGACCGGGGACCTCGACTTTGTGGTCAGCAATCCGCCGTTCCACGATGGCGGAACCGAGGACAAGCGGCTGGGCCAGGCCTTCATCCAGAAGGCCGCCGCCCTGCTGCACAAGGGCGGGGTGGCCTGGATCGTGGCCAACCGGCACCTGCCCTATGAGGCCGAGCTGAACGCTGCCTTCAAACGGGTGACGATGGTTGCCGACCGCGGCGGCTACAAGCTGTTCGAGGCGGTGAAGTGAAGACCCCCGCCTCGGGCTCAAGTAGCGCGAAGCGCGTTAGCCCACCAACAAGCCGCGTCGACAAGCTGCTGGGCGGGATGGGCTACGGCTCGCGCAGCGAGATGGCGCGGCTGGGCAAGGCCGGGGGCATTGTGCTGGACGGGGTCGATCTGGTCGATGTGTCGAAACGCATCCCGGTGACCCGTGACCTGCCGCAGCGGATGATGATCGACGGTCGTCCGGTCGACCCACCGCCAGGGGTGGTGCTGCTGCTGAACAAACCGCTGGGCATGACCTGTTCGCGCAAGGAGGAGGGGGCGCTGGTCTATGACGTGCTGCCCGCGCGCTGGCGGCATCGCGATCCGGCCATCTCGACCATCGGGCGGCTGGACAAACAGACCTCGGGCCTGCTGCTGCTGACCGATGACGGCGACCTGCTGCACCGGGTGATCTCGCCGCGCCGCCATGTGGCCAAGGTCTATCACGCGACCCTGGCGCGGCCGCTGGCCGGGACGGAACAGGCGCTGTTCGCCGCCGGGGGGCTGGTGCTGGAGGGCGAGGACAAGCCCTTGGCCCCGGCCGAGCTGGAGGTGCTGTCGCCGACCGAGGCGCGGCTGACGGTGACGGAAGGCCGCTATCACATGGTGCGGCGCATGTTCGCCGCCGCCGGCAACCACGTCGAGGCCCTGCACCGCGAACGCCTGGGCGGCCTGACCCTGCCCGACGACCTGGCCCCCGGTGAGTGGCGGTTGCTGGACGAGGCCGAGGTCGAGCAGATCTTCGCCTGACTGGACGATAGCCATCGGGGTGGCTATCTTGTCGGGATGAGTACCTACACCGTCGCCCAGGCCCGGGACAATCTGTCGAAGCTGATCGCTGCGGCCGAGCGTGGCGAAGACGTGAGAATCGCTCGGAACGGACAACCCGCTGTGCGGATGATCAGTGATGCGCCGAAGGGAACCGTCATCGATGTGGCCGATCTGAAACGGCGACGGATCGTTCCCGAGAAAGGCCCGACGGATATCCTTCAGATACTGGAGGAAATGCGCCAGGAACGGCCGTGGTAAACGCCTATCTCGATGCCAGCGTCCTGTATTCCATCCTGATCGCTGACGCCCATTCCGAGCGGGTCAGGGACTGGCTGTTGGGTGAACCGGTCCTGACCTTCAGCCTGTGGACCCTGACCGAAACCTCGTCGGCCCTGTCCCACGCCCAGAGAACCGGCCGGATCACGGCCGGAGAACGCCGGCGGGCGGAGGTGGAAATGGACAGACTGCTTAACCCCTCGCGGCCGGACACGGTCGTCGGGCCTGACGATTTCCTTCAGGCGCGCCGTCTGCTTGAACGTCATGAGGCCCTGCGCGCACCCGATGCCCTGCATCTGGCCATCGTCGAGCGGGAGGCCTGGACCCTGGCCACCCTGGACCGTCGCCTGGCCGAGGCGGCGGTCAGTCAAGGCGTGGCGCTGGCCCTGCCATGACCCTCGCCAAGATCTGTGGCCTGACCACGCCCGAGACGCTGGACGCGGCGCTGGATGGTGGGGCCGCCTTTGTCGGGGCGGTGATGTTTCCGAAAAGCCCCCGTCATCTGGAGCCGCTGCATGCGGCGACCCTGTTCGACCGGGCCCGGGGGCGGGCGAAGGTGGTGGCCGTGACGGTCGATGCCGACGATGCGCGACTGACCGAGATCGCCCTGATCCTGAAACCCGACCTGATTCAGCTGCACGGTCGCGAGACGCCCGAGCGGGCGGCACGGGTGCGCGAGCTGACCGGGGCCGGGGTCATCCGGGCCCTGGCGGTGTCCACCGCCGCCGACATCGCGGCGGCAGCGGCGTGGGAGCCGGTGGTCGACCATCTGATGTTCGATGCCCGCCCGCCGCAGGGTTCGGACCTGCCCGGCGGGGTCGGGGCCAGCTTCGACTGGTCGTTGCTGGCCGGACGGGCGTTCCAGAAGCCGTGGTTCCTGGCCGGAGGGCTGACCCCGGACAATGTGGCGCGGGCGCTGGCCGTGACACGGGCCCCCATGGTCGATGTGTCCTCTGGTGTGGAAAGCGCGCCCGGTGTTAAGGACACCGACCGGATCAAGGCCTTCCTCAAGGCAGTGTGACGCCCCATTTCCGACGCCTCCCCGCGAGAGAAACGCCTGTGAACGCCATCCTGCCCAATGCCTATGCCCTGCCTGACGCCGAGGGGCGCTTCGGTCCCTACGGGGGCCGGTTCGTGGCCGAGACCCTGATGCCGCTGGTGCATGAGCTGACGGACGCCTATGCGGCGGCCCAGGCCGATCCGAGCTTTCAGGCCGAACTGGACGGTTTCCTGACCCACTATGTCGGTCGGCCCAGCCCCCTGTATCTGGCCGAGCGGCTGAGCGCCCACTACGGCGACGCCAATATCTGGTTCAAGCGCGACGAGCTGAATCACACCGGCGCGCACAAGATCAACAACTGTATGGGCCAGATCCTGCTGGCGATGCGGATGGGCAAGACGCGGATCATCGCCGAGACCGGTGCCGGTCAGCACGGCGTGGCCACGGCCACCGTCTGCGCCCGCTTCGGCCTGAAATGCGTGGTCTATATGGGCGCGACCGACGTGCAGCGGCAGTCGCCCAACGTCTTCCGCATGAAGCTGCTGGGGGCCGAGGTGGTGCCGGTGACCAGCGGCCGGGCGACGCTCAAGGACGCGATGAACGAGGCGATGCGCGACTGGGTCACCAATGTCGAGGACACCTACTATCTGATCGGCACGGCGGCGGGTCCGCACCCCTATCCGGCCATGGTGCGCGACTTCCAGTCGGTGATCGGCAAGGAAACAAAAGTCCAGATGCAGGCGCGGCGCGGCAAACTGCCGGACGCCTGTGTCGCGGCCATCGGCGGCGGATCGAACGCCATCGGCCTGTTCCACCCCTTCATCGACGACGCGAGCGTGCGGCTGATCGGGATCGAGGCGGCCGGGCGCGGGCTGGACGGACCCGACCATGCGGCCAGTTTGCAGGGCGGGCGACCGGGCGTGCTGCACGGCAACCGCACCTATCTGCTGCAGGACGATGACGGCCAGATCCTCGAGGGCCATTCGATCTCGGCCGGGCTCGACTATCCCGGCATCGGGCCGGAACACGCCTGGCTGAAGGACATCGGCCGCGCCGAATATCGCGCCACCACCGATGTCGAGGCGCTGGAGGCCTTCCAGCTGTGCTCGAGGCTGGAGGGGATCATTCCGGCGCTGGAGCCCAGCCACGCCCTGGCCCGGGTCGGCGAGATCGCGGCCGAGGTCGGCAAGGGGGGCGATGTGGTGGTGAATCTGTGCGGCCGCGGCGACAAAGACATCTTTGCCGTGGCGGAACATCTGGGCGTAGAGCTCTAGGGCTCGGGGAGTTTGAACATGAAACATGTCATCGCAATCACGGCCCTCGTGTCACTGACCCTGGCCGGCCCGGTCCTGGCCCAGGCCCAGGGGCAGCCGGCGGCGGACACGCCGGTCCTGGCCGGGGCCACCCTGGCCCCCGAATGCGGCAATCTGTACGCCCTCGCCGGCAAGGCCTTCTGTGTCAGCGCGCCGCTGGCGGGCGTGGGCACGCTGGCCGATGCCTATGTCGCCCATTTCGAGGGTCAGGGCTGGCTGGCCGCGGGCGGCGACAGCAACCGGGTGGTGCTGGTCAAGCGGCGCGACAGTGGTGGCTGCGACGGCATCCAGATGATCGCCTTCTATGACACGACGCGACCGGCCGGACCGACCTCGACCGGTTATCTGGGCTTCGCCACCATCCCGGGCGACGTCTGCACAGCGGCGGCCGCGGTGCCGGCGGCGCAATGACCACAGCTCGTATCGACGCCCGTTTCGCGGCACTGAAGGCCGCGGGCCGGGCCGGGTTCGTGACCTATGTGATGGCCGGTGATCCGACGCCGGACGCGGCGCTGGAGATCCTGCGCGGCCTGCCGGCGGCCGGGGCCGACCTGATCGAACTGGGCATCCCGTTTTCCGATCCGATGGCCGAGGGGCCACCGATCCAGAAGGCCGCGATCCGCGCGCTGAAGGCCGGGCTGACGCTGAAGGGGACGCTGGACCTGGCGCGGGCCTTTCGTGACGGCGACGCCGATACGCCGCTGATCCTGATGGGCTATCTGAATCCGCTCGAGAGCTATGGCTATGATGCCTTTGCCCGCGACGCGGCGGCCAGCGGGGTCGACGGCGTGATCGTGGTCGACTGCCCGCCGGAAGAGGCCGATCCGCTGTCGGACGCGCTGGATGCCCACAAGGTGGCGCTGATCCGGCTGGCGACGCCGACCTCGGACGATGCGCGGCTGAAGATCATCGCCCGGCGCACCTCGGGCTTCGTCTATTACGTCTCCGTGGCCGGGGTGACCGGGGTCAAGGAGGCCCAGGCCCTGTCGGTGGCCCCGGCGGTCGCGCGGGTACGCAAGGCCTCGGGCCTGCCGGTGGCGGTCGGCTTCGGCGTGCGCACGCCGGAACGGGCGGCCGAGATCGCCCGCGTCGCCGACGCGGTGGTGGTCGGCTCGGCGCTGGTCGACGAGGTCGCCGCGGCCCTGGAGGCCGGAGCGTCCGCGCCGGAGCGGGTGCTGGCCCGGGTCAGGGCCCTGTCCGATGCGGTCAGGGCTGCACGCGTGACGGAAACCGTCTAGAGACACGTTCATGGCCGACAAGAACACGCCCCCGACCAAGACCCCGCCCGAACGCCGTGGCGGCTGGCTCTCGCGCTTCGCCCCCGGCGTCCGCAAGATCGTCAGCCGGCGCGACACGCCCGATGGCCTCTGGGTCAAGGACCCCGACACCGGCGAGATGCTGTATCGGCCGGACCTGGAGGCCGCCCTGTGGGTGACCCCGTCCGGCCGCCATATGCGGATCGGCGCGAGCAAGCGGCTGGGCTATACCTTCGATGACGGCGACTATGAGAAGATCAGCAGTCCCGAGGTCGAGGAAGACCCGCTGAAATTCAGCGACGGCAAGCCGTATCGCGAGCGGCTGGCCGCGGCGCGCAAGGCCGTGGGTACGCGCGACGTGATGTCGATCGGCTATGGCGAGATCGACGGCACACCGGCCGTGGCCATTGTGCAGGACTTCGCCTTCATGGGCGGATCGCTGGGTATGGCCGCCGGCGAGGGCTTCATCGCCGCCGCCCAGGCCGCAGTCGCGCGCCAGGTGCCGATGGTCTGTTTCACCGCGGCGGGCGGGGCCCGGATGCAGGAGGGCGCGCTGAGCCTGATGCAGATGGCGCGCACCACCCTGGCGGTGCAGGAGCTGAAGGCGGCGCAGCTGCCCTTCGTCGTGGTCCTGACCGACCCGACCACCGGCGGGGTCACGGCCAGCTATGCGATGCTGGGCGATGTGCACCTGGCCGAGCCGGGAGCCCTGATCGGCTTCGCGGGGCCGCGCGTGATCGAGGCCACCATCCGCGAGAAACTGCCGCCGGGCTTCCAGCGCGCTGAATACCTGGAACAGAAGGGCATGGTCGACCGGGTGGTCACCCGCGCCGATCTGCCGAAGACCCTGGGCCAGGTCCTGTCGATGCTGATGGACGGCAAGCGCCGGGCCGCCTAGGCCCGGGTCATGGATCCGATCTCGGCCCGGTTGCTGGCCCGACATCCCCAGAAGATCGACCTGTCTCTGGACCGGATGCGAGCCCTGTGTGCCGCGCTGGGCGACCCGCAGGACGCCCTGCCGCCGGTGATCCACATCGCCGGGACCAACGGCAAGGGCTCGACCGCCGCCCTGCTGCGCGCCATGGCCGAGGCGGCGGGGCTGCGGGTGCATGTCTATACGTCGCCACATCTGGTGCGGTTCAACGAACGCATCCGCCTGGCCGGCACCCTGATCGACGACGCCGCCCTGAATGCGGCCCTGGACCGGGTCGAGGCCGCCGGCGAGGCGCGCGGCGTCGGGGCCACGGTGTTCGAGGCGACCACGGCCGCGGCCCTTGTCGCCATGGCGGAGGTGCCCGCCGATCTGGCCATCATCGAGGTCGGGCTGGGCGGGTCACTGGACGCGACCAATGTCATCGACCGGCCGTTGCTGAGCGTGATCACCCCGATCGCGCTGGATCATGCGGAATTTCTCGGCACCGATCTGGCGGGCATCGCCGGGGAGAAGGCCGGAATTCTGAAGCCCGGAGCGCGGGGGCTGGTGGCGCGCCAGTCCGAAGCGGTGATGGCGGTGATCGCGGCCCGGGCGGCGGCGGTCCTGGCCCCGTTGACGGTGATGGGCCGTGATTTCGACGCCTGGGCCGACCGCGGCGGCCTGTCGTACCAGGACGAAGAGCGGTTTCTCGACCTGCCGGCCCCGGCCCTGGCGGGGGCGCACCAGATCGACAACGCCGGACTGGCCGTGGCCGTGGCTCTGGAACTGGACCTGCCCGAGGCCGCGCTCGCCGAGGGTTTGCGCACGGCGCACTGGCCGGCGCGGATGCAGCGGATAACGACCGGCCCCTATGGCGAGACGGCGCGCTCGGCCGACGCCGAGTTGTGGCTGGACGGAGGGCACAATCCCCATGCGGCGCAGGCCCTGGCCGGGACCCTGGCGGCGCGGCAGGCGCGCGCGCCCCGGCCGCTGGCCCTGATCGTCGGCATGCTGGCCAACAAGGATTCGGGCGGCTTCTTCGAGGCGCTGAAGGACAGCGGCGCGGCGGTGTTCACCGTCGGCTTCGACGGGGCGGCCGCCGAGCCCGAGGCCCTGGCAGCGGTGGCGCGCGGGCATGGACTGGGCGCGCAACCGGCGGGATCGGTCAGCGGGGCGCTGGATCTGGCGCTAAGACTGGGGGCCGGACGG
>TARA_R110000868_G_scaffold411307_1_pt1 | contig 34056 bp, 32 predicted proteins | sample TARA_R110000868 | Tara Oceans TARA_R110000868 (sample SAMEA4397489) | marine metagenome | biome: Polar Biome; feature: [SRF] surface water layer (ENVO:00010504); material: water (ENVO:00002006), including particulate matter (ENVO:01000060) such as... | depth 5 m | reverse complement strand
GATTTTTTAATTAAAGAGGCTAGCGAGTTTGTGGCTATAGATGAGAGGTTGTTGTTGAAGATGGGTGGGCGCTAAGGTTACCTAGTAATATTAAGCAGCTATTGTTGCTGAAATAGAGTTTGATTAAAATCTAGTCTATGTGCTTTGATGATAGCCTAAGTCGTCTATTTATTTAAATAAATAGACGTAGCTAGCAGAAATAAGAAGTTAGCTATTCCTAAAATAACCAGTGCGCGATCAAGGTTAAAATAGGTAACGCAATCACTGTACGTATACAAAATATAGCGATTAGTTGCGGTACACTCAGTGGGATTTTTGAGCGCATAATAAGAATAGCGGATTCAGCAAAAAATATAAGCTGTGTTACTGACAACCCCGCTAGAATAAAGCTTGTAATGGGGTTGTCTATACCACCGGCAATAATGGCTGGCACAAACTGATCCAACAGCCCAGTAACTATACCTGGGGCTGCTGCTTGTGCCTCAGGGATATTCATCAACTCTAATATCGGAACCAACGGTAGAGTCAGGAAATGAAAAATGCCAGTATGGTGATAAATGGCTAATGCAAGAAATTCAATAGTCATGGCCGCAGGCATCATGGTGAAAAAGAGATCGAATAAACTATGCGTCCCTCTTTTAAACATAGTTACTAGACCTGGCGCATTAGACGCTCGATCCAATGCCTGCTGCAAAGCCCAGTTACCGGAAGAGCGGTTACCTACTACTTCTTCCTTAATCTGCTTACCAATAGGTGGGTAATAATTATCGGGGATACGCGACAAGGGGGGGAGCTTAGGCGTTACTACCGCACAGATAACACCAATAACAACCATCGAAGCATAGAGCTGGAAAAAATGTTCTGGAATACCTGCCACCTGAGCCGTTAACACCACAAACGGAACCGATACTACGGAAAAGTTAGTCGCTATCACCGAGGCCTCACGCATGGTGTAAAAGCCTGTTTCATATTGGCGTATTGTTACTAGTACAGCGATACTGGATGAGCCAACCCAAGACGCTAATGCGTCAATGGTCGAACGACCTGGCAAACCAAAAACTTTTTTAAAAACTTTTCGTAATAAAGTTCCGACAAACTCCAAAAAACCATAATCTGTTAACAACGGTAACAATAAGCAACCTATCCCTATTAGACAAAATATGATGCCTGCAATATCAACAAAAGCTGTAACGCCAGTGCTTTTGCCAATAATCCATTCTGGGCCAATCTGCAATAAAGTAAGCGTGCTAAAAAACGCTCCCATAATTCGCAGTGACAGCCAAATAAAACCAGTTCGAAACAGTGATGTTAGCTGCGGGGTGCGATCACACCAAGCTTTAGGTGCAAAACAATAGAATAATGACAGCAGAGCCGAAGAAACAAAAATAAGTGTTGCCACGTAGGCCATTGAGTCGCCAATAGAACTTTGTAGTAGTTCGGCCATTAACCCAAGTGCAACCGTCATTTTCCCATTATATTCTATGGGTATTAGAAATAGGGATACGCCAATAAATGATGGGATAATAAACTTTAAAAAATTAGCTAGTTTCCAGTTATTATCGTCATTATTTTTTTCTGCTTTTATAACTTCACTCATTTTTCTGTCCACTATGTCTATATATGAATAGCCAATATTTTCATATCATTTGTTCGTTGCCGCGACACTAACAGGGCATATAGCTATATACGTTATCAGCTTAGCTTTACAGCAAGGAATCATTAAGGGTTACAAAACCTGCGAATATATGCTTTTGCATAGAAGCCAGCGTAAAAAATATTATTACGCTGGCCAATATAAAATTAAAAAAGGGCTCCGTAGAGCCCAATAGGTGGAAACAATATGATTGATGGAGATGTGTTAATTTAAGAGGTATTAAAAGTTATAGTAGCCACTGACACCAATGGTGCGTGGGCGGCTGATGTTTGCGCGTCGTCTTTCTCCCCAATAACCTACCTGCTGCTCACCAGTCACACCGATCTCATTAGCAATATTGTCGACGAACAAGCGAGCAGACCACTGATCGCTTGTTAGTAAAACAGAAGCATCCCATAACATGAACGCATCAGTTCTAACACTAAAGTCATCAATACTACTTTCTGTTTCGCCTCTATACGTGCCACTTAATTGATAGGCAAGATCAAGGCCTTCTTCCAGCAGCTGCGTATAAGTTGCTCCCCATGATGCAGAGTGCTTTGGGCTTTGTGGTAGTTGATTCCCCTTGCTTATAGGGTCGGTAGAAAAGCTGGATTGCCCAGCTATAGCAGTAAGTTTCGCATCTGCATAGGTATAGCTGGCGCTAATAGATAGGTTATCGGTAACATTACCTTCGATTTGCGCTTCTAATCCTTTACTCTCTGCATCACCAGCATTGATGACACAGTTAAGAACCAAATCACCACAGCTAGCATTTAACTGAATATCTTCCCAGTCCACAAAAAAAGCCGCCACGGTATATTGATAATAATTATCGATATTACCTTTTAATCCGATTTCATAGTTGGTGGTAAAATCAGAATCATAGGTATGCGTTTCAGGTGGTGATGCGCTGCCTAGTGCATTGGCCCCTCCTCGACGGAAGCCTTCAGAGCGAATACCGTAAAGCATCATATCGTCGCTCAAATCATAGGATATATTAAATTTGGTGAGTGTATCCTCTTCTTCAAAAACGGATTTATCATCAAACACTAAACCCGGTATATACACCAAACCGGCAACAGCCACTGAGGTATATTTTTGATCAAAACGTCTAAGCCCTACTGTCATTTGTAGTTTATCGCTGGCATGCCATGTCAGCTCACCAAAGATCGCCTGATCTTTAAAGTTATTATCTCCCCTCGAGATATAAACTAAATCCTTAGTTTTCTCAGTGATAGCAACTGAGCCATTATTAGGAGACACCCCAAATAAAGTGCCATACCCACACGGTACGCCACCAAAGGCACCACCGGCATCAAAGCAAGCGTTCGAATAATCGGTATAACCCAAGATACTATCTTCGATGCCAATCGTTGAATCCTGGTCCATATAAAAGACGCCAATGGCCCAATCAATATTACTTTCAGATTCAGAGCTTAATCGAATTTCCGCAATATCAGCCTCTTCTTCCCAGAATGACTCGTCAAGCACCAACGCCCTAGGGCTATTGCCATAGCTATCAGGATAGAAGTCAAACAATTCGTATAAAGGCGTACTATCTGAAAAACCATTATTTTCAGATTCGTAAGTTGAAAGGCTGGTTGTTAACGTAGCAAAGCCTAAGTCATATTCAATGTCTAGCGATGTTAAATTACTCTCACCCTCAAAGGTTTCCGGCAAGAGAGCCGCGCTGGTGTACTCATCGCCATTCACCAGCCCCATTTGTGCTCCACCGGCTTTCGTTTCTTGGTAATGGTGGGCGATATTAATAATCGCCTTATCCGTCTGTACCATAAAGTGAATGCGCGCACTTTCTATTTCAGCATCGTTCACATCATCTTTACTGGTGAGTAACCCTGGGCTATTAACAGGGTCGCTAGGGTTCGCCAATAAGGGGGCGCCGGCACCATCAACTTGATACATGTGAGGTTGATCAATAAACCCTGCCTGCTCTTCCTTGCCTAGGTTAATTCTTACTGCCATGGCCTCGGTTAATGGGATATTTAACATTAGATCTGTTTTCCAGCCCAGATCATCACTTTCTGCAACTTGATTAATTTCGCCGCTGATTTTAGCTTCGAATTGATCAGGGTTGGGTTCACGTTGAATGTAACGGAGGGTTCCGCCTAGCGCACCGGAACCATAAAGCGTACCCTGTGGCCCACGTAATACCTCTACACGCTCTATATCGGTTAAGCGAATATTGGTAAAGATGGGCGTTTCATTAATGTAGGTAGAAATAACGGGCACATTGGAATTAGGTAGATAAGCGCGTGAATCTTCTGCGTTAATGCCACGAATAACCAGGCCACTAGAGATCAGCCCGCCTCTCGCGCCTTTATCGGAATAAGCCAAGCCAGGAATCGTTCTGGCTAGTTTTGTGAGATCAGTTATCCCTTTAGCCTCTAAATCACTACCGGTGATAGCTGAGATATTATAGGGGATATCTTGCACTGACTCGGTACGCTTACTGGCTGTAACATACACTTCCTCTAGTTGACTCGCACTTACATAGCTTGAAATCAAGCCTGTGCTTAACAGCGCAACACAGCTGCTGAGCACTCGTTTTTTATAAATTATTTTTTTTGGGGCGGGGCTAAAATTCATCAACATTCTCCACACTGTTTATATTATTATCGGCAGCCATAGGTTGTTTACTATGAATGTGACTGCTTTAAGATGCACAAGATAATGTTAGCAAACTGGGAAAAACTAAAACTTTTATAAGGTCCAATAAAACTTTGCTAATATCGCCATATAGCTAAATTGGTTTAATTAAGTGTTAAACGCCTGAAAATAATACGGCTATTGCGCATTGCACTGTCTTATACCCTGTGTGGATGGTTAATAGCTTCTTCTATTAACCTAGGCATAATCAAAGCTTTTTTATGTTTATTCAAAACAACTGATAGGCTCTAAGTGCTAGTATTTAGCTAGAATAACGAAGGGATGCAGCTAGCCTTATGAAACATATAAGTAGCTAATTTCCAGATAGTCGTGAAATTCCTATTGGAGTATGAAAATGAAGATAATATCTATATGCACTGCTTTATTGTTGCTAAGCTCAGCCAGCGAAGGAGGAAACATTCCGACATTGGCTAACTGGCAAAGCCAACGTGATGAAGGGCTAAAGCATTTAGAGCAAATTATCCCTGACGTTATGAGTGTCAACGCCCGAGTAGTAACCCCGCTCACTGAGACCTACAACTCAAAACTAAATTCACTACAATCATTAAAGACACTAACAGCTGATAAAGATTTAGAGGCTGTCGTCATCTTGAGAGGCAATAATATAGTCTATGAATACTATGATGACGATTTTGGCCCATCTTATTTGCATAGCGCTCAATCTACTACCAAGCCAATAAGTGTACTTCTTCTTGCTAAAGCCATTAAAGCTGGAAAAATATCGACTGAGGATAAGCTGGAAAAACACATACCTGAAATAGGTTCAGGATTTCGTGGGCGCACTTTGAAAGATGTTATGAGCATGAATGTTCTGCACGAATTCAATGAGGATGTTGCATATACAGCAGCTGATGATAGCCGCCTTGGCCAATTGCGAATTAGAGACGAGATCAGCTTTGGATACATACCCGCCAAAGCAAACCAACTCATAACTCGTCGTGAATTTGCACAGCAACTTAAACCGCTAAATAAAAATGGCAGCAATGAAAATAAAAGCGGAAATCTTTACTACGCCACCATTAATACCGAAGTAGCAGGCTGGGCGTTAGAGCGCGCCATGGGAAAGCCATTATCATTACAAGTGCGAGAAATCATGCATGAAATAGGCGGAGAAAATACCGTACACATGACATTGGATCACGTAGGCACGCCAATGATAGGTGCCGGCCTAGTATTCACTGCTCGTGATTTCGCTCGCTATGGAATGCTGCTCCGTGATAGCGAATATATTCAAACTATTAAGTATATTCCAGGCACTCACGTTTCCGAATCTGAAACATACAGCCACTCACTAGAGATATCTGATTATGGATACGGCCATGGAGGCTGGGGCGGTCAATATATTTTTGCTGACCCTGAATCTGATATCGTAGTAGCCATTTTTGGCGGAATCAAAGGCCCTGACCCTATTAAAGCAGAGTATTTTTCTAAAGTTGGCGAGTCTATAGAAGAAGTTGTTAGCTACTACCGTAACATTAGTAAGGCGAACCCTTGAAAAAGGTACTATTACCTTTTTACTTCAAGTTTGCTATAGGCTTTTGGCGTTAAGCCAAACTGACGTTTAAAGGCGGTCACAAAATTACATGGATGTTCATAGCCCAGCTGCCAGGCAATCTGATTAATATTCGAGTCATTCTGAGATAATAATATTTTGGCTGTTTCCATACGCTTTTTTATTAAAAAATCCCGCAATGACAAACCATAAAACTGTTTAAATCTATCCTGCAAAGCACTTTTGCTAATACCTAGTTGACTAGATAGCTCATCGACAGAGGGGGGGCTAGATAAATCAGCGACTAATAACTCTCCTGCTTTCTGTAATAGCTTTATACTATGTTTAGCTAAAGGCTTTTTTGATATTGCCTGCTCTTGACGCTTAAGTAAACGAAGCATTAGGCAAAACATTTCTATGGATTTTGCCTCAAAAAACCTTCTCCTAACCTTCCCTTCGTAACTACTCGCAAAAAGAACGCTTAACGCTTGGTATATTTCTGTATCCATAGCCACGGTATGATAGATTGACTCCTTATTTTTAGTAAGTGCCTGCTGCAATACTACCGGTATGGTCGACGAATCTTCTTCAAAAAACTCATTTTTCAATAAGTTTTTTTCAAAAAAAATCTCAAGGGAAATAAGATGGGTTTCTGCGGTTCCAAAATCTTCAATCAGTGTATCTTCATGATCATAACTTACTGAGCAGGTACCTTTAGGCTGGGTATACTCTTTATTTGAATCTTTTAAAATATAATGGTTTCCGTCCATTATAAAAAATAAATTTACATACCCGCCTAATGATCGTACTTTCACCCTATTTTCGCGCAACAGCTTTATGTCTATAAAGCGCATAATAATCCCATCGCGCACTTTATAGATTATCTCATACCCTATCTCATCGGCGTTATCACGCTTAATACGATAGCAGGAGTGATCCTTTAACATACATGGCCAATCGCTATAGGGAACATTGAGAAATTCAACAATGTCATCTGTACATAAACTGGGGAATGCAGGTGAGAAATCTTGCATTAATGAACCTATTGATAGCTCTTTATAATTATAGATATAATACACACTTCACCCTTAACTACGCTATCTTTGATATATAGTCATTTTTTAATGTGAGTGATATAAGCTATTTGTGCTCATATAGTGTTCACGCAAGGCAGAATTCTATTATGGGTTTCGGGTTTTAAAAATATAAATTATTGTTTCAATGTGCTTTTAAATGAGTGCCCGCAATGGGGCGTTTTGAGGATATCAGCAGACAAATCGAATAGATACTAAGCTGGGTTTTACTCATAAGCCTAATATAGGTTTAACGGTATATAGGCTTATATTAATTATGCGAATGCTACATTTGACAGGTGCTTATGAATTCAAAGCCCCTGTTTAGAATTGAGCTACTACAGATATATTCCCACAAACTAAAATAAAGGATTGTCACCCTTCAGCGCTTCCTTAGCTTTTTCCATATCCACAGCTTCTTTCGCTTTGCTTTTATCTACCGCGTCATAGGCTTTTTTGTAATCTACGCCATCGGTGCTCACGGCTGTTTTTAATTGCTCTGTATCGACAGACTCGCTGGCTTTTGTTTTATCCACGGATTCATTAAGTTTGCCGTAATCGATGGCAAAGCTAAGGCTGCTGCTGAATAGTAAAGCTAGAGCTAGGCTAAGAGTTTTCATGGTTCTATCCTTTAATAAGTAAATAGCTTGTGGCCACAGCCTACCTTTTATTGGCCGTAGGGCAAACTAAGGTATTGATCGACATTGTTGAGGTTGATGTTTAGCGACTGAATAACACGGCTAACATTGGCGGGGTCTATTTCGCCAACAATGTTTACAAAATAAGCTTCACCACCGGGTACGGTGCTGCTAATAGCCATCACTACTACACCGGCGATTTTGTCATTCTCGCTGCGGGTAAATACCCGCACTCTATCTTTGTTCTCATTAATGGTAACTACGTTTTGCCATTGCTGTTTTTGCACGCTGTCGGTGACTTGGTTAAGCATGTCGTTGGCTTTGTCGTAGTTATTGTTGAGGCTGTAAACGCGGGCGTTAACCTGCTCCAGTTTATTGAGCAGTATCGCCAGTTCGGCATCTTGCTGCTGGGCAAGCATACTGGCCATGCCTATTAAGGCTTTGTTTAAGTTGACTTCAACTTTGGCGTTGCCGTAGTGCTGGCTGAGCTGGGTAAAATCCATATAGCCGGCGGCGGGGGCTTGTGACAGGGCGACATTAGAAAACAGCAGCGCGCTGCATAGGGCTAAACAAGATAAGCGTAATGACATGGTACAGGCCTTGTGCGAGTGAGTAGCAAGCGCGGCGGCATTTAGTTGGGCTAAGTAAAGCTAAACTGAGCTAAATGCCGCCGCACCGGTGTAGCTATATAAGCATACTCAACGGGCCTGTGAATACTGTTATTTAAAGGCTAGCTATTACTTTCCTGCTTGGCCAAGTACTCTTCGTAATTACCTTGGAAATCTATCAGCTGCTGGCCTTTTATTTCTATTACGCGGGTAGCCAGTGACGATACAAACTCCCTATCGTGGCTCACAAATATCAAGGTGCCTTCGTAATTATCTAGGGCCAGGTTAAGGGATTCTATCGATTCCATATCCAAGTGGTTGGTAGGTTCATCCATTAACAGTACGTTGCAGTCTTGCATCATCAGCTTGCCGAATAGCAGGCGGTTTTTTTCACCACCAGAGCACACCCGTACTGCTTTTTTAGAGTCTTCAGCCGAAAATAATAAACGGCCCAAAGTGGCGCGCACAATTTGGTCGTCGTGGCTTTCGTTGCGCCACAACCCCATCCAATCAAACAAGTTGAGGTCGCTGTCAAAGTCGGCCGTGCTGTCTTGCGGGCAGTAACCTAGGGTGGCATTTTCGGCCCATTTAATGGTGCCGCCATTGGCGCTAAGTTGGCTCATTAAACAGCGCAAGAAGGTGGTTTTACCCACACCGTTTTCGCCTATTACGGCCACCCGCGAGCCGGCCTCTATCATCATGCTGGCATTGTTAAACAGGGCATCGCCCTCAAAGCCGTGGCTGAGGTTTTCTAAAATTAGGGCTTGGCGATGTAGTTTTTTCTCTTGGTTAAAGCGTATATACGGGCTGACGCGGCTAGAGGGTTTAATATCGTCTAGCTTGATTTTGTCGATTTGCTTAGCGCGCGAGGTGGCCTGCTTGGCTTTAGAGGCGTTGGCCGAGAAGCGGCTAACAAATTGTTGTAGCTCGGCAATTTGCGATTTCTTTTTGGCATTTTCCGATTGCAGCCTTTCCCGTGCTTGGGTGGAGGCAGTCATAAAGTCATCGTAGTTACCGGGGTATAAACGCAGCTCGCCGTAATCGATATCGGCCATGTGGGTGCACACTGAGTTTAAGAAATGCCTATCGTGCGAGATGATAATCATGGTGCTTTTGCGGTCGTTAAGCACCCCTTCCAGCCAGCGTATGGAGTTGATGTCCAAGTTGTTGGTGGGTTCGTCCAGTAGTAAAATATCCGGGTCAGAGAACAGTGCCTGCGCTAGCAATACCCGCAGCTTCCAGCCGGGGGCTACTTCGCTCATGGGGCCAAAGTGCAGGGCTTGGTCTATACCGGCGCCCATGAGTAATTCACCGGCGCGGCTTTCGGCGCTATAGCCGTCCATTTCGGCAAACTGTACTTCCAGCTCGGCCACCTGCATGCCTTCTGCCTCAGACATTTCCGGCAGGCTGTAAATGCGGTCGCGCTCGCGTTTTAGGTCCCATAGCTGGGTGTGGCCCATAATTACCGTGTCTATCACGCTGTGTTCTTCAAAGGCGAACTGATCCTGGTTTAGCCGGCCTATGCGCTCGTTAGGGGTGATAGAGACATTGCCCGAGCTGGGCACTAGGCTGCCATCCAAAATTTTCATAAAGGTGGACTTGCCGCAGCCGTTGGCGCCTATCAGGCCGTAGCGATTACCATCGCCAAACTTAACCGAGATATTTTCAAATAAAGGCTTGGGGCCAAACTGCATGGTGATATTAGCGGTGGTAATCAAGGGTAGAATCCTGGGCTGTAGATGTGAGAGATTTTCAGGGTGCGTACTATAAGGATTTGTGGGCCTCAGGTCGACCCGTGTTGGCTGTTTTTTATCCACTGTGGCGGTGTATTTATTGCGTATTTACCGTATATAGTCCGCTATGCTTGGCCTTGGTTTAGCGCTAGTATGATGCCCAGCACTGGCGGCTAGGCCGTTAGCAAGTATCAGTTTGGTGGTGGAAAGCAGTTTTATGAGAGGATTTTACAGTACGGTATTAGTGGTGTTATTGGCGCTAAGCCAGCTTTGTTGTGCCCAGACCGAGCCTGCTGAGCCGCAATCGCCGGGGGTTATCGAGCAGTTACTGGATTTTTTTGGCTTGGCCGAAGAGCCTGAGGAAGAGGTTAAGCCCGCCGATGCTAATGCCAGCGCTAAAGCCCAAGCTGCATCTGAATCTAAACCTGAGCCATTGAGCCCTTCAGCGCAAGAGCAATTAAGCGACAATGCCGACGAGCTGCTGCCCATACACCCCCTAGACCTTAAGTTGCCCGAGGGCAGCGAGGCGGATAATACCGCCATAGGTGGCCCCCAGTCGCAATTACCCAATTTATTTGGCAAGCCTGCTCCGCGCAAGGCCGAAGCCGGGCGTATTTCTGTGTCTGGCAAGCCGCTCTTAAAATTTGGTGAGGCCTATACGGAAGCGCCGAAAGTGGAGGGGGCGGATATATCAATAGAAATGATAATAGACTAGTGATAGTCACCAACTATGAGATTGATTTAGATAATTCATTTTCTCTATTGAACATAGGCGACTATGCTTAGTCCTGTTATCAAGGTTTCACTTATTGTAATAGAGGAAAGAATATGAGCCGCAGAGTCCCCGACGTCGTTTTTAAAACCCGTGTACGCGACGAAAGTATCGACCACGAAAACCCTTTCCGCTGGGAAGATAAAACCACTGCCGATATTTTTGCCGGTAAAAACATTGTGGTAGTCGCCCTACCTGGCGCGTTTACCCCTACCTGCTCTAGCACCCACTTGCCCGGCTACGAAGCCAAGTACGACGAGTTAAAAGCCAAGGGTGTGGATGAGGTTTACTGCATTAGCGTAAACGATGCCTTTAGCATGTTTCAGTGGTCTAAAAACCTAGGCATTACAAAGGTCAAAATGTTGCCTGATGGCAATGGTGATTTCACCCGCCTAATGGGCATGTTAGTGAAAAAACAAAACCTAGGTTTTGGTGATCGTTCATGGCGCTACTCTATGCATGTGGTAGATGGCGAAATAAAGCAGCAATTTGTAGAGCCCGGTATGATGGATAACTGCCCTGAAGATCCTTTCGGAGCAAGTGACGTCGATACTATGCTTAAGAGTCTTTAGTCGACAGTCTCTAGTAGCTAGAATTTAGTCTCTAGCATCTGCTGGGTGCCGGCCTTAGTGCCGGTACCCCGTTGTATGGTTAATCGCTGTAGCGTACGCGAGTGCCGCGTTCCACACTCATGGTGATTTCAGCAACGCTGAGTTGTTTGGGAAAATAACAGCCAGAAATTTTGGCCTCACAAAAACTGGCCCCCTCCAAGTTGGTATTGCGAAAATCCACCCCTCTTAAATCGGCCCCCCGAAAATACGCATCACTAAAATCTAAACCTTCACACTCCATCTTACGTAAGTCCAAGCCGCGATAGTCGCCACTGGTTAGCTTGCTGCTATCTAAGCTGCTTTTTTTGCTATTAAAGGCGCTAATTTTTTCACTGCGTAATAATTGATACAGCGGATCTTGGTAGATAGTGGGTGTAGTCATTGCTTAATCCTAAGCTTATAAGTATTTATAGGTGCTTACAGTATAGAATAGATCTCTATGTCTGCAGTAAAGAGTTATAAGCGTGGCTGAGCAACAATTACAAGGCTTTATTCTTAGTCGCCATTGGCGCGATACCCGCCAGGGTATAGAGCTGCGTTTTTGGTTAGCCACTGCGCAGGGTGCTAAGCAGCTAATTTTTAGCGGCCAAGAGGCGGTGTTTTTTTTGCCCGTCGAGCAGTTGGATGCGGCTAGCGCCTTACTCAAGCCTTGGCGTAATTGGCATAGCAAAGCGGGGCAGTTGCGCAATTTTTCGATGCAGCCGGTGGTGGCGTTTTATTTTCAACAGCAAAGGGACATGCGCGCCGCCAGCGATTTGCTGTTGGCTAATGGCTACAGCCCTTTAGAGTGCGATATAAAACCCAGCGACCGTTTTTTAATGGAGCGTTTTATACGCGGCGGTGTAGCACTTCGAGGTCAGCCTCAGGGCGAACGTTTACTAAACCCCGAAATCAAGGCCAGCGATTATCGCCCCGCCTTAAAATGCCTGTCCATAGATATAGAAACTGCTATGGAAGGGCTAAGCCTATACTCCATTTCAGCCTATGCCATGCAGGGCGAGCAGAGCATCAGCGTTACCTTTATGGTCAGCGACAAGCCGGTTAACGACACAGTGCAGCATTACCCCAACGAGCTATTAGTGTTACAAGCTTTTTTGGCGTGGCTGCAAGATTACGACCCCGACATCATTATGGGTTGGAATGTGGTCAATTTTGACTGCTGGTTTTTAGCGCAGCTGTGCGAGCAATATCGTATCCCCTTTGCCTTAGGCCGAGGTGGAGATGTACCTCACTGGCGTTTATTAGACGAAGAGGGCGGGCGCAGAGCCTGTGCAGTAGCCGGCAGAGTGATTATCGATGGCATAGAATTACTCAAGGCAGCCACCTATCGCTTTGAAAGTTTTGCCCTTAACGCCGTGGCCAAAGAGGTATTGGGTGACGCCAAACTTATTCAAGGCCAGCACCGTGGTGACACTATCACCGAATTATTTCTGCACGATAAAGCCGCCTTAGCTTTATATAATGTGCACGACTGCAAACTGGTGTGGGATATTTTTGTTCAGCTTCATCTTATGGAATTTGCCATTGCCCGCACCTGTTCTACCGGCCTGCCCCTAGATCGCATAGGCGGCTCGGTGGCGTCTTTTGATTTTCGCTACCTGCCCTTATTGCATAGGCAGGGTTTTGTTGCGCCCAATGGCCACTTAAATGATGAGGTAGAAGCCAGCCCCGGCGGCTTTGTGATGGAGTCACTGCCCGGCCTGTATGAGCATGTATTGGTGTTGGATTTTAAAAGCCTATACCCCTCGATTATTCGCAGTTTTAAAATCGACCCTATGGGCATGGCCATAGGCCTACACAGTGAGCTAGACCAAAGCGAGTTAGTACCCGGCTTTAAAGGTGCATGGTTTGCCAAACAGCCCAGCATATTGCCCGACCTTATCGAAGAGTTGTGGGCCTGGCGCGACCAAGCCAAGGCCAGCGATGATCAGCCGCTGTCGCAGGCTATCAAAATTATTATGAATTCTTTTTACGGCGTGCTGGGTTCTGGCGGCTGTCGGTTTTTTGATCCGCGCCTAGCGACCTCCATCACCAAACGTGGCCATCAAATTATTCAACAAACCGCCGAGCACTTAGAGAAACAGCTAGTGCAAGGGCAGCAGGGCAAAGTGATATACGGCGATACCGACTCGGTGTTTGTGTGGTTGCCGCAGGCGCAAAGCAACCAGCAGGCGCAGCTTATTGGTGCCGAGTTAGCCGTGTTACTCAATCGTTGGTGGCAGCAGCGCTTGCAAAAAGAGTACGGTATTAGCTGCGCCTTAGAGATAGAGTTTGAAACCCACTTTCAAAAGTTTTTAATGCCCACCATGCGCGGCTCCGATCTGGGCAGTAAAAAGCGCTATGCGGGTGTGATAGAACGCGATGGTGAAAAAAAGCTTATCTTTAAAGGGCTAGAAAACGTACGTACCGATTGGACGCCTCTGGCTAGGCAGTTACAAGAAACCATTTATCGCCAAGTATTTTTTGAGCAACCCTATCAACAAACCTTACATAACACCGTGGCACAATTACAAGCCGGCGAGTTAGACGCGCAGCTGGTCTATCGCAAACGCCTACGCCGTAAGTTAAAAGACTATCAACGTAATATCCCGCCCCATGTGCAGGCCGCACAAAAGTTAGCGGCCCGTGGTGACGATGTTAGGCGCGGCGATTGGGTAGAATACGTGATTACCCTCAACGGGGCCGAGCCGGTAAAATACCAGCAGTCGCGTATAGACTACCAACACTATATTGATAAGCAGCTAGCGCCAGCGGTAGACAGTGTTCTCTATTTTTTAAGCGATAGCCTTGCCCAAGTAACCAGCCAGCAATTATCTATTTTTTAAGTCACAGGAGTGATGATGTATAAGCAAGTGAGCGCCAGCCTAGCGGCGTTATGGTTAAGCAGCGTTGCAGTAGCCGCAGAGTTAACGCCTTGGTATCAACAGGGCCAAGCGGCGTTGCAACAGGCTATTGCCCAAACCGCCAATACCAACCGGGCAAAAAATATTATTTTATTTGTTGGTGATGGTATGGGTGTGTCCACCGTTACCGCCGCCAGAATTTATCAAGGTCAGTTACAGGGCCTGGCTGGTGAACAACATCGTTTGTTTTTTGAAACCCTGCCTTATACCGCCTTATCTAAAACTTATAACAGCAATCAACAAACCGCCGACTCAGCGGGCACTATGTCGGCGATGATGACTGGGGTGAAAACCAAGGCCGGTTTTATCGCCCTTAACGAGCGGCCGCAGCGTGGCGATTGCGTTGCTGCCTTAGCCAATCAACAAACAACTTTTTTAGAACAGGCCGAACAAGCTGGCATGGCTACCGGCGTGGTAACTACTGCGCGCATTACCCATGCCACGCCAGCGGCCACCTATGCCCACAGCCCCGAGCGTGGCTGGGAGAGTGATTTTGATATGCCCGCTGCGGCTAGGCAGCAAGGCTGTAAAGATATCGCCGCGCAATTACTGGCCTTTGAGTTAGGTGACGGTATAGACGTGGTGCTAGGAGGCGGCCGACGTAATTTTTTACCAGTTGCTAAGCCCGGTGTTGATAACAACACCTTTAACGGCGTGCGCCGCGATGGCCGCAATCTTATTAATGAATGGCAGGCCAAATATCCGCAAGGTAGTTACGTCACTAACCAGCAACAACTGCAGGCGCTAAACACCAACAGTGCAGCGCAGGTATTGGGCTTGTTCAGCGATTCGCATCTGCCTTACGCCCTCAGCCGTAATGCCGATAGCAGCGAACCGCGATTGCTGGATATGACTAGTAAAGCCATAGAGTTATTATCGCGCAATCAACAAGGTTATTTTTTAATGGTGGAAGGCGGCCGCATCGACCACGGCCACCACGGTAATAGCGCAAAAAAAGCCTTAACAGAAACCCTAGAGCTTGCCGAGGCCATAGAGCAGGCTTACCGCATGACCAACGCCGAAGAAACCTTAATTATCGTCACCGCCGACCACAGCCATGTGCTAACCATGGCGGGCTACCCCACCAGAGGTAATCCCATATTAGGCAAGGTGGTGGTGAACGATGAGCAGGGCAACCCCATGCCCCAGCCCGACCTAGCGCTAGATGGCAAACCCTACACCACACTGGCCTACGCCAATGGCGAGGTGGCGATGAATAAAAAAACAATATTACCTAGAGAGAATGTCAGCGTAGTCAATACCGAAGCTGATGATTACAAACAGCAGGCATTAGTACCTTTGTTTTATGGCGAAAGCCACGGCGGTGAAGATGTGGCGATTTACGCCAGCGGCCCCTGGGCGCATTTATTTCGCGGTGTGCAAGAGCAACACTACATCTACCACGTCATGCGCCACGCCGCGCAACTCGATAGTCGAAGCTCTAGCGACTAAAGAGTAGGAGCTCTACAACTAGCAACTTTTAGTTAGCGACTCAAAACGCCTATGTTGTGGCGTATGCGCTTTGCTATAGGCCTGAACATGGTAAGCTAGCACGTACCTAAATTAGCCGTAGAAGAGCTGAATATCTCATGCTGAAATCCCTAATGCGTATAGCCATAGTGCTAGCGTTAATCACCGTTGTGAGCTGGCCGTTTTTATCTGATGATCGCAAAAAATTATTGAGCGACATGGCCAGTGGCGAAATCAATTGGCAGCAATTGCAGTTGGTAAATCCTTTTACCGACAAAACCCTGGTTAGAGCTGGGCCTTTGGTGGGGCGTATTAATCAGCAAATCGGTAGTACGGAGTTGGGTAAAGAGTTGTTAGCAGGTTTGCACGGCCCGCAGCAGTATCGCTGTGAACCTATAGCTACCCGCGATATACGTGATACCAACGCCACAAAAATGTATCGCTGGCAAGATGAAAAAGGGCGCTGGCATTTTGGTGATGATAACCGCAACCTCAATCAGCAAGCAGAAGAAGTCGGTGATCGCTACCAGTCCAAGTATCAATATTTTAAGCTGAGTTTATTAGGCGACGATAAGCAATTGCCCGCCTTTAGCCGCGATAAAATTAGCGCCGAAACCAAACAGATTTTTACCGTGCTTAGCGATGCCTTAGAGGTGGATTATCTCAGGCAAGTTGATTTGAATTTACGCTTAGTCGCCAGCCAAAATGATTTTCAAATGTTACGCGATCAGGTAGCTCCAAACTTAAAAACCAATACCGGTTTTTATAGCACCGCCAATAACGAGGCAGTGATATGGCAGGCGCCCGATACGGAATTTATGCATGGGGTTATTCGTCACGAATCTAGCCATGTCATTATGGCGGGTTTGTACGGCTACCCGCCGGTATGGGTAAACGAAGGCATGGCCGAATATTTTGAGTTGCTTAGTGTAAAAAGTAATACCAAAATCATCGAGCCAAATAAAGCGTGGCTAGCGTATTTACGTCAGAGTGGCACTATGCCACTACAGGATTATTTGCAGTTACAGGCTAACGAATGGTATGCCGGTGACCAACGCCAAATGTACGCTACCGCTTGGAGCTTGGTGTACTTTTTTATGGCGCAGCCCGAGCGCAAACAGTTTTTTGCGACCATGCTGGCGACCATGGCTAAAAATAAATGCCAGCTGTTTGCCAGCGCCGATTATATGCAGGCACATTACGCGCAAGGTATTGTGGGCTTACAGCGGGACTGGCAGCAGTGGTTACACACGCGCGTCAATAAACACTACTATTAACACCGTTAATCAGCAATAAAACACAGGCCTATACGCAACGGTATAGGTTATGGCCATTAGGATAAAATATGAATGTCGTTATAGTGGGTTTAGGCAATTTAGGCTCGGCGGTAGCCACCGTATTAGCTAACAATGGTCACAGTGTTACCGCTTGGGAGTTTAATCAAGCGGTGGTGGATGAGGTTAACCAGCAACATAAAAACAGCGTCTACCAACCGGCAGTGGCTATGCCCAGTAGCATTGTTGCCACCAGTGATATGCAGCAGCTCAATATCGCGCAGGCGGATGTCATCATTATTACTCTACCTTCGCGTTTTATAGAGCAAGCTTTAACCCAGTTAGCGCCGCCAGAGTCTGTGCCTTTGGTGAATATGGCTAAAGGCATTAACCCCGATAATGGCGAAACAGTTTGCCAAAGTTTACAGCGCCTATTCCCTAAGCATGTGGTGGCGCAATTATCGGGGCCATCTATTGCCAATGAATTTGTCAGCGGCGTGGTCACCGGTTTTGTCGCCGCCAGCGATGCACGGCCCCTGCAATTATGCCTGGCGGCACTATTTAATAATCAGCATCTTAGCGTGCAATTCTCTACTGATCGTTTAGGGATAGAGTTGGGTGGTGTGTTTAAAAATTGCTACGCACTGGGCTTGGGCATAGTGAATCAACATGCCCGGGCAGGATTAAATTTTACCGGCGCCTATTTCACTCAAGCGCTACAAGAAATGCGCGCCTTGGCGGTGGCCATGGGCGCTAAGAGTGACACCTTTGATGGCATAGCCTGCTTAGGTGATTTAATTGCTACCGCATTAAGTGAAAGCAGCCACAACCGCAAAATGGGTGAGTTGCTGGCGCAGGGTTTAAGCTTGTCGCAGGTGGAGCAGCAGATGGGGGTGCTAGCCGAGGGCCATAAAACCTTATTGGCCATGTTGCCGTTGGCTCAGCGCCACAGCGTCGCCATGCCGCTGGCGCAATTAATTGATGAGCTAATCACCGATAAACTCAGCCTTGATGATTTTTTTAGCGGTTTCAACAACTTACTAAAGGCCCCTGAGTAAAAGCATATACAACAGGTTTTCATATAAGCAATCGGTTCAAGAACCCCCTGTGTTCGCTAGGGCTTTTGGGTTAGATTCTTAAAGGTTAACTTGCATGTATCAATGAAATTTATCAGGGAGCGTATGTGTGCCAAGTAAATTATTGCTAGATTATTTGCAAAGAACAGGGGCGCAGTATCAACAGGTTCAACACCCTTTAACCTTTACCGCCGCGCAATTAGCAGAGTATGCCCACCTCAACGGCAGCAGCTTGGCTAAGGTGACTATGGTGAAATTAGATAATGAGCTAGCCATGGTGGTGTTGCCAGCCAGCCATACCGTGCATTGCGATTTGCTGGCTAACGCGCTGATGGTGGCAAAGGTTGAGGTGGCCCATGAGAAGGACTTTGGCCACCGTTTTCCCCGTTGTGCTTTAGGTGCCATTCCCCCGTTTGGGCACTTATTTGGTGTGACAGCCTATATGATGCCTATCTTCGATGAGTACTCTTCTATCGCCTTTAACGCCGGCTCCCACACCGAAATGATTATTATGCCGTTTCGGGAGTATGAGCGTGTCGCCCATGTAGATACCGTGCCCAGAGGGGTGGTGCCACCCAGCTGGTCAAATGTGTGCGAGCTGGGCAGCGTACATAGGCGCTTACTGCGCAGCCATTAGCACCATTAAATGGGTAGGCGCCCTAGGCGGCGTTGAGGCCATAAAAAACAATAATCGCTATACCCGATAATGCCATCATCAGCCAAGTAAACAGCGTGCCCAACAAACGGGGGGTGCTGGTGTTAGCATTTTGACTTAGGCCTGTTGCGTGCAGGGCGCGGCCTACAAATAACAGCGCGCCCATGGCATGAGTCACTAGCGGCAACTGCCAGGTGTTTTCTAAGGTAATCAACAATAATAAAGCCAGCGGCACGTACTCCACCGCATTGGCGTGGCTGCGTATGGCCAGTTGCAAAAGCTGATGTTTACCATCCCCTATGCTGACCTTAAATTTCATTCGCAGTGCTGACACCCGCATGGCTAAGCTTAATACCAGTAGGGTGGTTAGGGCGATATACAGGCCGGAGATGGCGAGGCTTACCGTAGGCATAATCATTCCTTTTGTTGTTATTGTTTCTTGCGGGTTGTAATTCTAGTGTTGTTTTTAGGGGCCAGAGTTGGAGTTGGCTTGCTACCGGGCTGTTTGTAGCTGTTTAGCCCGGTAGGGTGTGGGTAGCAGGATTATAATAGCTGTTAGGGCTTTTGATGGTAAGCCAAGCAGGCGTCCACTTCATTAGCAGCCCCTAAAATAACCGGCACACGCTGGTGTATATGTTCAGGTTGTATGTCAAGTATCGGGCCTTGGTCGGTATAGGCTTTGCCGCCGGCTTGCTCTATCAGCATGCCCATGGGGTTGGCTTCATACATTAGGCGCAGCTTGCCGGCCTTTTCAGGCTCGCGCTGGTCCCAGGGGTAGGCAAATAAACCGCCGCGGCACAATATACGATGTACGTCGGCTACCATGGCGGCCACCCAGCGCATATTAAAGTTCTTACCCCGTGGGCCTTCTTGCCCGGCCAGTAAATCGCCCACATAGCTCTGCATAGGAGCGGCCCAGTGGCGCTGGTTGGACATGTTAATGGCAAACTCTTTGGTGTCGGTGTCCACCTTAACCTGCTCATCGGTAAGTAAGAACTCGCCTATGCGCTGATCCAGCGTATACATCTTCACACCGTTGCCGGTAGTGAGCACTAACATAACAGAGGGGCCATACAATACATAGCCTGCGGCAATTTGGTTGCGGCCGGGCTGCAAAAAGTCTTGGCTGCTAACACTGCCGCCAGCGGTGGTTTCGTAAATGGAGAAAATGGTGCCCACCATGCTGTTAATGTCTATGTTGGAAGAGCCATCCAGCGGGTCGAAAGACACTAGGTAGTTGCCCAGCTTACTGCACTCTACGATATCCTCCTCTTCTTCTGAGGCCAGCGCGCGCACCACGCCACTGTCCAGCAAATAGTCTTTTAAAATATCGTTGGCAATCACATCCAGCTTTTTCTGGGTTTCACCTTGTACGTTCTCTGCGCCAGCTGAACCTAATATGCCCGCCATAGCTCCCTGCTGTAGTCGTGAGGCTATGTCTTTGCAAGCCACGGCTAGGCAGTTAATGAGTATGCTGAGGTCGGTAGAGCTGTGATCTAGGTGTAGTTGGCTGCTTAGGCTGCGCATGTTGGTATCCTTAACAATAGCTGCGAATGGGTCCGGGCGATGGGAGAGCAAGCAGGGGCTTGCCAATATTCAACCCACGAGTTGCGGCGCATTATGCCAAGTCGCTGTGTTGCTGTCAGCTTATAAAGCTGCCCTAAAAAAGATGCGTCAGTGTTTTTAGGGTGATAGAAGTAGGTTATTGCCCTTATACCGCTGATTTTTTTGTTTATTTTTTAGACTGTTTGGCTATGTATTATTTTTGTTAATTGCTATTGGGGATTAAAAGAGGGCGTCATAACTTTGAGAAGCTTAAGAAAAGTGTTAGATGCACCTGCTAAGCCGTTGAATATCAATGTTTTTATTTCTTTGTCTTCACTTGCTAGTGGTGATTAGTGGATACTTTTTATAGGCTAAAAGCCCGTTTTGGCTGGTCGCTATATCACTAAGGTTTGTTGGCTGATAACAGCCTGTCAATAAAATGGTTTTTTTGCGGGCATTGTTGGCTGCCGAGGCACGACTGGCGATATGTCGGCGCTAGTTATGAGCAAAAGAAGGGCTGGCGTTAGGGTGTCAAAATTATTACCGCCTTGAAATCGATTCTGTAATTATTTTTGACACTTTTACCTGCGTGAATCGCCATAGAGGCCGTGATGTCGTTCACGTTGGGTTCTTGAAGTCGCTGCTTGCAAGGGCTAACTTGTAAGTCGTGAGAATCATTTCGAGGATGGAAAGATGAAAAAAATAATATTTACGATGTGTTTAATGGCGTCGTTCGCTCACGGTTCGGATAACCCAGTGGATTACTGCAAAGTGGATTATGCAGAGAATGGTAGCGTTAAGGGAACGTATCGTGGGCAATGTGTCAATAATCAACCGCAGGGTGTAGGTGCGGTTGACTATTATAACGGCGACAAATTAGAAGGTAAGTTTAACAAAGGGCGTTTAGTAGGCGCGGCCACCTTAACTGCGGCGGTCGGCGATGTGTACAAGGGCCCGATTGTTAATGGTAAGCGTCAAGGCGAAGGTAGTTATCAGTGGGCCCGGGGTAGTAGCTATGTGGGTGAGTGGTCTGAGGATATGCGTCACGGCCAAGGGGTATTTACTTGGAACAACGGTACCCGCTTTGAAGGTGAGTTTCGTGCTAATAAACGTTATACCGGTAAATTGTATTCCAACAATGGCCGCATTGTTAAATGCCGTAGAGGTGTGTGTCGATAGACTTGTGTAAAAGAGTGTATTGAAAAGATTTGCTAGAAAGTAATAAGTCTCCCTGATCTCCTCCCCCGATGTTTGTGCTGGGGGAGGCTTTTTCTTTTGAAAAAAAACCGCTAAAGCTTTAGCGGTTTTTTTATGTCTAATGGCAATGTTTGGGTGGTTGCTTATTGTTGCGATTGCCGGGTTTTGCGTTTAAAAATATGCGTCACCTCATTAAGTAAACCCTGATCGCAAGTGCCATGATATTCCAGCCAATGCAGGCTGTTATTGGCTACGACTATGCTGCCCGAAATAATAAAACTGCCTGCGGGGACTACGATACCAAAAGCTGCAAGGCAGGCTTTGGCATCATCGCCAGTGCTGCCATGGCATACATAACTGCCGCTGATATTGTTAGTGCTTAAACTAAGCCGTCGCGTTTGCATGTTGCACTGCTCAGAGTAAGGCTGCTGGCTGGCCGTTTTGGGGCTAAAAATACAGCCTGACAGTAGTGCTAGTAACAAGCTGCCGATTAACAGTGTGCGCAGCATAGTGTGTTGCCTCTACGGTAGTTAATGGCAGCCGCATTAATTAGCAGGGATTATTACAGCGTGCTGTTAATGGCGCCGCCATCCAGCAAAATATTTTGCCCAACAATAAAACCAGCATGTTGTGAGCATAAATACGCACAGCTAGCACCAAACTCTTGCGCGGTGCCGTAGCGGCCAGAGGGTATGGTGGCGCAGCGTTGTTGCTTGGCGTCATCTAGGGTGATGCCTTGCTCTTTAGCTGCAGCGCTATCTAAGGAGATGGCTCTATCGGTGGCGTGTAAGCCTGGTAATAAATTGTTTATCGTCACGCCGTGGGGGGCAACCTGGCGTGCGGTACCGGCGACAAAACCGGTAAGGCCAGCGCGGGCCGAGTTGGAAAGGCCTAATACCGGAATAGGCGCCTTCACCGAGCCGCTAGTAATATTGATGATGCGGCCCCAACCTTGGCTAATCATATGCGGTAGCAGCGCCTGCATTAAGGCAATGGGGGTGAGCATGTTGGCATCAAGTGCTGCAATAAAATCATCGCGCTGCCACTCATGCCACATACCCGGCGGTGGCCCGCCAGCATTAGTCACTAAAATATCGATATCCGTGGCGGCGGCTAACACTGCGCTGCGGCCTTCGGCTGTAGTAATGTCGGCGGCTATGGCGATGACGTCGACACCGTAATGCTGGCGTATATGGGCAGCGGTAGCTTCTAGCGTTTCACTCGTGCGGCCGTTGATGATGAGATTAACCCCTTCGGCAGCCAGAGCCTCGGCGCAACCGCGGCCTAAACCCTTTGATGATGCGCAAACCAGCGCGCGCTTACCTTTAATACCTAAATCCATAGCACTACCTCTGCCTGTGATGTGTTGGTAACGGATCTTGCCAGTAGTGGCAGGGAAAGTGAAGTGTAGATGGCCGTGCTTTGTTTAGCGCAACGAGAGTTAGGCGTTAGTGAACGTATGCGTGGCTGATTGCTGCGTGTTTAGAGGCGAGTCATACCGACGCATGCCGGTATCCAGTGATGTTGTTTAGCTGGCCGCTAGACATTCCTTAAACGGGTCACTCATTACTATGCCGTGGCTCTGTGGCTTCCCCTTTGTATCCAAGCAAACAAAAACCATTTTATCTACGCGAATGATCGGTTGTTTGTTTTCTTTGTTACGAACTTCACAGCTAAGCGTAATGGAGCTAGTGCCTAGCGAAACCACATCTAGACCAAACTCAATAACGTCGCCAAGATCACCGGGAGCGACGAAATTAATCTCCGAGATGAACTTGGTGACTATGCGTTTGCTGTGTAGTTGGCAAGCAGCATAAATAGCGGCTTCTTCATCTATCCAAGCGAGTAGCCTGCCACCAAAGAGTCGGTCTGCTGGGTTGAGGTCTTCATGTTTAACTAAGCGGCGGCTAAAAAATTTCATCGGGTATACTCCTGTAGGAACAATGGTATTACCCGTATAGCAGTTATCGCGCCATGTTTTTAAGTTGTTGATTTTTGAGAAATTAATATATTGTCAGCAGTATCTATGACATATTTTAGTGCGTCTATATACGTTGTTGGTGCATGCTGTGTTCGATGCGGTGGCTTTGTCCGTATATTGCTATGCCTAGAATTAATATAAATTCTGCCGTTTATATTAGGCGACAGATTGCTGCATATAATTTTTGCTATGCGCTTGGGCGATAGTTTTTTGTTTTATGGTGGTAGAGGAGGTGCGGGGGTTGTAAAGCACTTGAATAATCTTCTTACCTTGGCTTTTTAAATAGGTTTCCACTGCAATGTTGTGAGGGTTTTTACCCCAATCTTCGCCTACTACAAATATATCCACATCCAATGCCTTGCAGCCCGAAACATAATCAAGCTCATGGTAGGGGCGCACGATATCGACACAGCGTAAGGCCTGTAACATTTCAGTGCGTTGATCTAGGGGAATAACAGGTACATTGGGCTTGTAAGAGTTCACCACGCTATCAGAGGCAACGCCAACTGCAACAACATTACCTAATGTCCCGCAGTATTCTAATAAAGCAAGGTGTCCCACATGTAATAAATCAAAAGTACCTACCGTATATACAACCATTGTGCGTATTAACTCCTATAATAAAATGTTTTTACTATTGCGCCTTTTAAATATTGTTGTTTGCTATAAAAGTCTCCAGCCATAAACCGCTGTTATTGCCAGCGTATAGATTGCCAGCAAGTAAACATTGAGTGTTTTCCCAGAAAGCTTTGGTGTTTTTATTTGGGATACATTGAGAGCGGCAAGCCCTACGCCGCAGGCATAAAGCACTACGGAAAAGTTTTGCTGACTGAATAGGCTTTCAAATAAAAATATAAAAACCAGAATGATACTGTTGTTATCTAGCGCAAGGCCCGTGTATTTAGCCCCTGGAGAAAGGCCGAAGGTGCTGAAATAACTTAACCGTATCGCGCTCGCCGCCAGCATTACAAAAGCGCCTACTAGAAATAGTGGTTCAAAATTGCCATAGCTCAACAACAGTATGGCCGGTGTAACACCATAGCTAACAATGTCTATTAACACGTCAAGCTGGCCACCAAAAGCGCGATCGTTACCTGTTCGCCCTTTCATTCTTCTGGCAATAAGCCCGTCCGCCCAGTCAAAAGCAACTGCCCAGATCATGCCTATCATGGCAGCGTAATAAACCCCAAGAATGCTAAAGTAGATGGCTAAAATTGTGCAGGCTAACCCCGCAAGTGAGCATAGGTTGGGTAAATCTTTTACAAAGGAAAGAATGCTAGGTTGTGATTGTTGAGCGTCGGTGTTGCCTATAGTCATAGTGGTCCATAAAGTGATACTTAATAATATTGTGCGTTATCAAGTGGATAGAAAATCTTTTCGGCAGGCGCAGAGTTGCCGGCACCAATGGTGCAGAGCAAAGGCATAGCCGTTACAAGGTGTAGATGAGCAGTATTAGGTTGCGAAAACCGCGAAGCCAGAAATGAGATGGCGACGATAAAAATGGTGTACTTGATGCTACGCTGAGTCAACAAACGTAGAAAGAACGACAAGAGCGCAGAATATACCACAGATAGAATGATTAGTCGCGATTATAAAAAATATGCCGAAAAGGAAACGCTGTTTGAGTGGGCATAGTAAGTTTAAGAACTTGTTTTTTATTAAAGGTTAAAGAGGGTGAGGTTAATCCATGCCCCGGCCAGAATTGGTTTGCAGGTTGGCCAGAGAGGTAAACGTCAGTGCTTTTTGGGCCACCGTAAAATACTGATTAAACGGTGTTTGTCGGGTGTTGGCGGTGAATATGATGTAGCCACTGCTATAGGTAACGTTACACTGGCTATGATTATGCTTGCGTAATGTTGTCCTTGTTACGATAAGTGCTGCCCGCAATAGTAAGAGTTCACTTTCTTAAAAAATGACGTCTAGGCAAAAGATCTGGTCCATCATAAACACTCTTTACATCCGACACAGAATAAACGGCAGTATGATCAAATTCTTTAATTGCCTGGATAAGCGAAGAGACGTTACGTCTTTTTTCAATAATAAGTAGGAGTTCAACAGGATTGGCTTCTCCCATATCACCATCAAATGATACTACCTTAAACCCTCTCTCACGTAATTTTTCGGCTAGCACGTCACGGTTGAACGAGATGCAGCGGATAAGTTCATTGCCAATAGCAAAACGGTTTTCTATTGATATACCAACATAATTACCCACGGCAAAGCCGCTGGCATAGGCCAAGGCGAGATACCAATGGTCAAGGTTGGTCAAAACTTGGGCGGCGGCAACTAGCCAAATAATGATTTCAAAAAAACCAATAAATGAAGCTAAAAGTTTGTGGCCGCGAAATACCACAATGGTTCGAAAGGTTCCCAGAGAAACGTCGGCAACTCTGGCAAAAAAGATTAACGGGACTAATAAAAAGGGATATTCAACTAATAATTCCATTACTACGGCTCCTAATTGGCTGCCATTGAAACACAATGTTCCACACAAGGGCAGACAAATAAGCGCAGTGTTTTTGCTGTGCCGCGATGATTGATGGCGGGAAGGGGAGAGTTGTGATGCAAGAAGCTAAGGCGTGCTCGATTTTTTGATAACGGTTAGTTGTTGTGTCTTTAACGCTTGCTACAGTAGCCGTTAATAAGATCAAAAAAATACAGTTGTAATTATAAATGTGGTGTTAGCTAGCAATTATGGGCTAGCCACACCTCATTAGTTGCTATTGCGTTAGGCTTTTTTAATTATGCCGATAATAAATAATAAAAGTATAGCGCCAACCGTGGCGGTAATTATCGAGCCTATTAACCCACCTGCGGTTATGCCGAGTAAGCTGAATACATAGCCACCTAAGACAGCGCCAACAATACCTACAAGCATATTACCTAGTAAGCCAAATCCTCTTCCCTTCATTATGGTTCCGGCAAGCCACCCGGCTAACGCGCCCAAAGCTAAAAATATGACTAAGTTTTCTATTTCCATGATGTCACCTGTTTAATTTTTAGTGTAAAGGTATATGCCAACAAAAAAACTGATGGCACCTGAAATGTAGAAAGTCATTACTTTGTCTGTATCGGCCCCTGTGACAGCTTGTGTGAGCTGGGAGCCTATAGAGCCAGATAGTTGATACCCCCATATGGCAAGGCCAATGCCTATAACCATTAAGGCAATACTAATGATTTTCATTGTGACTCCTGTTGCTCTTATTATGTTGATAATATGTAGTTGAATGTTCTATTACTGTAATTAATGCTTTCTATTCGAGGCAAAGCTGTACCCTTACCACTGCAGTAGGCTATAGCCTCAGAGCTATGAGTATAATGCTTAACCGTGAATTAGCTATGTAGATAGTGTCTGCTAGTTACTGTTGACTAAATGTTTAGCGCAAAACTCAGCAATACTCGTTTTCCCGAATCAATGGTAGATACACTGTGTTCGTGTTTGTCGGGTCGAAATAAATAAAGGCGGTTAAAGAGGTTTATAATGCACCTTGAGCAGGTAAACACACCGCCTTTATTAGGCTTTAAAAGCACAATGTTAAGCTTGTAATAACGCCCCTGTTGCACGGGGTCAATATGGTTCATTACACTGCTGCCAGTAGGGTACGTCACTATGTTTATAGAGAACACTTGGCTACTAAAAAGAGCTTTATTGCTTACTTTGGCCATATGCCTAACATCGTTTGTCGGTTAAGTATAAGAAGATACCTAATGCTGATAAAAGCAATGCCGTGCTAACAATAATAGCCACTGGGTAGTATAGGTTGCCGGCCAAATCTAATTGGCTGTATTTGATGACCATAATCAGCCCCTCTAGCGACAAAGCAACGCAAACAGTACCGATAAACCTAGGAAGCGTTTCCCGTAAGCTTGAAACGGCATCTTTCTGGCTGTCTTCGTCAGGGCCGGAATATTCTTTATTGATAATGAACGCTAACTCAAAAACCGCCAGCGCAATAATGCCTGTGTTGATACTACTTAAAAAAACCTCGGTGATATTTTCCTTGTTGATAATACCTTCGACAATATTAACCAGTAAGGAGATGACAATAACAACAGCCAGTCCATAAAATATCAGCGTGAGTACTTTGGCAAAAAATTTTCTTACTAATAAAATATTTGAATGTTCCATTATATCCTTTAAAAATCGTCAAATTTTCGTTTGATTCAATTTGTATATGGCTTGTTATACAAAGGTAATATTCTTAAGAGTGCTTAAGAGTGCTTAAGAGTGTGCGTATGACTATGTAGTATCTAAAAGCAAACCAGGAAATAAGTTCCCGTTTGTAGATGATTCACCGGTCGTTCACCCGCGCTAGCTGTGGTTCTTGTTTGGTCCGCTTCGCGTGCATGTGCTTATGGGTAAGTCGTGAGCGGCTCAGGCTAGCATGGCAAGGGTTTGATAACCATACCAACACACTGACGAGCCTATGGCGTAACGTCTTTAGGGTAGGCGGCGTAGCTGTGTGGTGACTAAGCGTAGGCAAGTTTAATGAGCAGCTAGTTCCGTGCCTAGTTGTGGATGGAAAACACCCAGTAAAGCTATTACTGTAGCGCTAACGGCAACGAATATTAAAACCCAGTACAAAATTGGCGCAGCAGGCCCCTTTATATGGATACCCAATGCGGAAAACTCTAATGCTCCACGACTAGATTTAAGCCATGACACTACAGCTGTAGGCACAAGTGTAATGATTGCAACAGCTGCTACAATCTCACCCATTAAAATCTTTGTATTTAGCTTGGCTGCCAAGGTGGGATAGCTTCCGCCTAGAACATCCACATATGCGGCGAGTACAGGTAATAGAATAGCTAGCAGCAATATCAGTAATGAAGTTCCTTTCATATTACACCTCGTTCTCGACTAGAGAGCCTCTTTTGTTTAGAAAAAGAGTCCGTTAAACCGGTGAGGCTCTAGGGCAAATGTACCAGCGCTTGCTTTGCTATTTATTTGTGAGCAATAGGCTTATCTGTAAACAAATAATCTTTTAGCTCTTTATCAAAGCGAGGATCTTTTCTTCTAATCCATTCAAGCACCATTGCGGCATGCTCTTTTTCCTCGTCCCGATTGTGAGCAAGAATAGCTTTTAAGTCTTCGTCTTTACAGGCATCTACGCGTTGATTGTACCAATCTACTGCTTCGAGCTCTTCCATCAGTGATGTAATCGCTCTATGCATATCTTTTGTTTCGTTGGTGAGCTCTTCTATAGGTTCGTGATAACCTTCATTTGACATGTTTTTTCCTTAATAAATAGTGGGTTCTATTTTACATAGACATTATGACGTCCATGAGGTGCTAGCATGAACAAACATAGCACAATTTTTATGGGTTCTGATACGCATAAAGAATTTCATACGGCGGCTGATTGTGAAGGCTAACGAGGTGCCACAGCTATGTATAACAGGGGTATTTCGTCGGCATAAAGGTGTTTAAAAATGCCCAGTACTCACTTAAAGATTTAGCGGTTACGCGTTATCATGCACCCATCTCCTGTTTCTTGCTACCCTATAGAGTATTAGCAAGCTAATAAGTAGAGCAGTAGGGCAAACATTACCCTTTTTGGCTGTACCCGCTGTTAGGCGTTGCAGCTAAGGTTTTCGCTGGATCATTCGACCAAGCATAAGCTAGAGCAGCAAAACACGGCAAAGTCAGTTTAAGCCGATGCTGAGGTAACTGGATACTGGCGCCCGCTCAAGCCGTGGCAACGTTAAGTCTGTATTGGTTGACCGCAGCACAATGACGGATTAATGTTTAACGAGTCGATGACACTGCATGCTTATTACAATAACAAATATATCACCGATAAAAACGGCCCCTCTGTTATATGGGCGTCCGTTTAACTCATGAGATAAGGAAATGTAATATGCTTAAGCGCGTTATTTACAGCGTATGTATTGCCGTCATTGTTGGTGTTGGACTGTTTAGCTTTTACGCTTGGCAGCCCGCGTTCACGCCAATCTCACCTCCCGCCAAAGATCAATTTACTCAACAAATGATTGCTCAAGGAAAAGAGCTAGCAGCGGCAGGATATTGCAGTACTTGTCATACGTTACCCGGCGGAAAACTCTATGCGGGTAATTACCAGATGCATACTGCTTTTGGGGTTATTTATTCCAGCAATATCACTCCAGATATTAATACCGGTATTGGTAGTTGGTCAGAGGAAGCCTTTAATAGAGCCATGCGCACGGGAGTAAGCCGTGACGGCCACCATCTATTGCCAGCATTTCCCTTTGAGCATTTTAATAAGCTGACGGATAGCGACATAAAAGCTATTTATGCTTACATCATGACATCGATACCTGCGGTGGAGCAGTTGAAGAAAGAAAACGGTATTCCGTTCCCGTTGAATCTACGTTTTTTACAGGCCGGCTGGAAACTACTATTTGCGGATACCTCGCGCTTCTCCCCTCATCAGGATAAATCAGCGGAGTGGAATCGCGGTGCATATCTTGCTGAAGGGGTTGCTCACTGTGGAGCCTGCCATACACCGCGTAATGCTTTAGGCGGCGAGCTGTACAGCCAGATGTATCAAGGCGCTGCAATAGATGGCTGGATTGCGCCTGCACTGACCAACAGCAGTTCGTCACCGCTACCCTGGCGACAAATAGATTTCTATGAATATCTGCGTAGCGGCAATTCACCATTTCACGGCAGCGCTGCAGGCCCTATGGCACCAGTAGTTCACCATGGCCTAGCGGCATTGTCAGATAGTGATATTACAGCCATCAGTGTTTACTTTGCCGATCATGCGGGCAATGTCACTGATGACCCGGCAGCTAGCGACACATTACAAATAGCCCTAAAAACACAGCATAAAATACCGGATATGCGTATTGATGAAGGCTCACGGTTATACACCATTACCTGTTCCGCATGCCATTACAGTGGTGATCCGTTGATAAAGGGACGTCCATTACTGAGCCTAGGTAGTGCAACGCATCTTGATGACGCCACCAACCTCATTAACGTGATTCTCGATGGCGTACGCAGTAACCAAGGGATCAGCAGTCTTGTAATGCCAGGGTTTCGTAATGCACTGAGTGATAACGATATCGCTGCCATTGCCGCCTACCTGCGCCAATCGGCGGGGGAGCAACCTTGGCCCAATCTGATAAAAAAAGTGGGGGAGATTCGCCATCAACCCCGCTTTGAACAGTGATTCACGGGAGACCTGAGTAATGGCAAAATTTATTGTAAACGGCAAGCCAGTCGTCGCAGATGTTGATAGTGATACCCCACTGTTGTGGGTTATTCGCGACGAGCTGGATATGACAGGCACCAAATTTGGATGTGGTATTGGTACTTGTGGCGCCTGCACGGTACATATTGGTGGCCGTGCGGCCCGCTCCTGTATTACGCCAGTATCCGCAGTAGAAGGGGCTGAAATCACCACAATTGAAGGTTTATCGGCAACGGGAGACCACCCACTACAAATTTCTTGGCAAAAACGCCAAGTCCCCCAATGTGGCTACTGCCAGTCAGGGCAAATTATGCAGGCTGCCGCATTACTAAAAGATTTTCCCAGCCCAACGGATGAAGACATCAACGCAGTTATGAGCGGCAATCTGTGCCGTTGCATGACCTATGTACGTATTCGCGAAGCAATTCACGAAGCGGCAGCCACAATGAAACAGGAGGCCCGCGATGAGTAGCTTGCGCGATAACAAGAATGGTATTAACGGCATTACCCGTCGCGGCTTTTTGATTGGCATGACGGCGGTTGGCGTCAGTTTTGGTTTTCCACGCAGCGCCTTGGCTGCCATGGACCCCGCGACGAACAAAGGTAGTGTGCTGCCTGATAATGGCAGTGTTTACGAGCCTTCACTTTGGTACACCATAGACCAAGCGGGTAAAGTTAAAGTCAATATCATCCGCTCTGAGATGGGGCAGCATGTGGGTACCGCCATTGCGCGCATTTTGGCTGATGAGCTGGAAGCCCCTTGGGAAAATGTTGAGATTATCCATGTGGATAGCGCTAATAAATGGGGTTTGATGGTTACTGGTGGCAGTTGGTCTGTGTCGCAAAGCTGGCCGGTTTATCGCCAAGCCGGGGCGGCAGGGCGTACCGCCCTGATTGAGGCGGCAGCTAAAAAATGGGGCGTATCGCCGGCAAGCTGTAAAGCCCGAAATGGCATGGTGTTATCAGGTAAACATAAAATCAGTTATGGCGACTTGGTAGCTGACGGCGTCAGCCGGCAGTTTACCGAAGCGGAGCTCAAAGCCTTAACCTTGAAACCCAATCATGAGCTGCAATTAGTGGGTAAACAGGTAACCTCGCTAGACATCGATAACAAAACCACCGGTAAAGCGGTGTTTGGTATTGATGCCAAAATGGAAGGCATGGTTTATGCCAGCGCTATTCAGCCGCCAACCCGCTACGGCTCTAGCGTTACCAGTTTGGATGATAGCGCAGCTAAAGCGGTCAAAGGTTATCAACAATCGATTGTGTTGGATGATCCTAGTGGCACCGTTCCCGGTTGGGTGATGGTAATTGCTAACAGCTTTATGGCTGCGCAAAAAGCCGCCAAATTAGTCAAGGTATCTTGGCAGGCAGGCGATGCTGCCACGGTGTCAGAAGCCGATATCATCAGCCATGGCCGCGCATTACTGAAGGATAACGCCAAAGGTGCCATCCTAGACACCGGCACTGTAGAAACTGCCAGTGTGTTTGCCAAAACCACTGACATTATCGAACATGAATATCTCACCCACACCGTGTTGCATGCGCAGATGGAACCGCTCAATGCGCTGGTGTGCCAAAGTGAAGATGGTTTCTGGGAGATCCATTCCGGCTGCCAATGGCAGTCTCTGACGGCGTCGGTCCTCGCTGCAGCGCTCGGTGTACCTGAAGAAAAAATAATAATTCGTGCTTATCTATTAGGCGGTGGTTTTGGTCGCAGGCTGAACGGTGACTACACCGTTCCAGCGGCGCTAGCATCGAAAGCACTAGGTGGAAAACCCGTTAAACTAGTCATGACTCGCCCGCAGGATATGTTATTCGACAGCCCCCGTTCTGCTTCAGTGCAGCAATTGAAAATGGCGTTTGACAGTGCCAAGCACGTTGTAGCCATGGAGCATCACGCAACAGCAGGGTGGCCGACTGAAGTGATGGTTCCAGTGTTTATGCCTAAAGGTGTAAACGGTGTAGCGTTCGATCCGTTTTCAATCGCCGGTGCTGATCACTGGTACAGTGTTGGGGCGCAAAAAGTACGAGCAGTATCTAATGATTTAGCCAATGCATCATTTCGGCCCGGTTGGTTGCGCTCGGTTGGCCCAGGCTGGACGGGCTGGGCAGTTGAAAGCTTTATGGATGAAGCGGCACACCATGCAGGTAAAGACCCGCTGGAATTCCGCCTTGAACTGCTTACAGCCCAAGGTCGTAATGCTGGTAGTGGCCCTATCGCAGTGGGTGGCGCCAGTCGTCAAGCGGCGGTATTGCAGCAAGCCGCAGACATGATTGGATGGGGTACTCAGCAAGCTGAAGGCTATGGTTTAGGCATCGCGTCAACCTTTGGTCAAGAACGAGATATGCCAACATGGGTTGCCTGCGCCGTACAGGTACATGTGGATAAAGCCACGGGGTTAGTCAATGTAGAAAAACTCTACGTTGTTATCGATGCGGGGATTATCGTCGATCCCAATGGTGCCGAAGCGCAGTGTCAGGGGGCAGCATTGTGGGGCCTTTCAATGGCGCTATTCGAAGGCACAGAGCTAGTAAACGGGCAATTCAAAGACACTAATTTTGATACCTATACCCCCCTGCGTTTAAGCCAAACCCCTGAAGTTAAAGTGGACTTTATCGCCAGTAAAGCGGCCCCATCGGGCCTTGGTGAACCGGCGGTCACACCCGTCGCACCCGCCATAGCTAATGCGATCTATAAAGCTACCGGAGCAAGGTTGCGCACTCTTCCGATGACACCGCAGGATATTAAAGCCGCTATTGCCAACGTCTAAAGGTCATCGCAGCCCAGTGACTGTCCGAGATGATCTGCTAAGCACCATACCCGCGAAAGCGGGTATGGTGCTGCGATAAGCTATCTATTGATATCAATGCCAAACGTATTATTAGCGGCTTTAACTACAGGCTTTAATCAAATGAGCCTATGGCTTGACCTACTCCGTAGCTCTAGACCCTCGCTTACACGAGTAGGGGCTGCCCTTGAGCAAAGCGAATACCCTGGGTGTGACGAATTAAAAATTAAGCCCCAATGCTGATGTAACGCTTTTTTTATTCGTTTTATAAGGTACGAAGGCCAAAGCAGCAGCGGTGTTGACTGGCCTTGCTACATTATTTAAGTACTGAACCACAACCAATACATTTAGATAATGAAGAAACGGCTTCGTCATGTCCGCGCTGCCAAAACTTGAATAGCTTATTGCAGTGAGGGCAACGCCAATATTTGTATAGGGCAAAAGCATAAATTATTAGTGATAAGGGGATAACAGCCGAGATTAAGCTGGTTTCGTAATTTAGTAGTACGGAAAAGCTTAAAATTATAAATATAATTATTGCTAGAGCAATAAATTGCATCTTCCGCTTTACTGCTCTCCATTCCGTTATGTAATCCATACTATCCTTGAGAATTTAACGCCTAGTGAACGGGCAGCATTGTGGCGAAGCCACGCTTAATGCTGTCCAGCCGTAGGCGTTCGTTGCACGCCTTGTGTACGCCCAGCATGGGCATGAACTAATGAGGTGAAAG
>TARA_R110000868_G_scaffold119469_3_pt1 | contig 34073 bp, 49 predicted proteins | sample TARA_R110000868 | Tara Oceans TARA_R110000868 (sample SAMEA4397489) | marine metagenome | biome: Polar Biome; feature: [SRF] surface water layer (ENVO:00010504); material: water (ENVO:00002006), including particulate matter (ENVO:01000060) such as... | depth 5 m | reverse complement strand
TGTCCCTCACACCCACAAAGTACATCAGGACCGAGAAGATGCCAGTTCTTTGCACACATTTTTTTATCGAACGACCACAATTCACCGCGCACGCCCTCAAAAACGCCCAAAATCCGGCGAATCCATACAAACATAATTATCGGCACAAACCGAATATCCTGCATATCCTTCCTTGCTATAGACAGTAAAAGAACCCCTCACTCCACACACCGGCTCAAAAACGCCCCACCGGAGATCACGAACAATGACCACCGCAACAGCATCAGACCTCGCCATCAACGGCGGCACCCCCGTCTTCGAATCCAATGTCCCATTCATGGCCGTAGGACTCACCAAAAAAGACATCGCCGCCGCAAACGAAGTCCTCGAATCAGGAATGCTCAGAGCCGCCTCCAAATGCGCCGCACTCGAAGAACAGTTCGCCGCCAAATCCGACGCCAAGATCGGACTCACCTGCTCCAACGGCACAACCGCACTCCAACTCGCCTACGGCGCACTCCTCGAACGCGGTGACGAAGTCATCGCCCCAGCATGGACCTACATCGCAACCGTCTCCATGCTCGTCGCCGCTGGTGCAAATGTCGTCTTCTGCGACTGCCTCGAAGACTCCTACCAAGCCGACCCAGCCGACATCGAAAAGAAGATCACCCCAAACACCAAAGCCATCGCCGTCACCCACCTCTACGGCATCCCCGTAGACATCGACGCCATCCAAGCGATCGCCAAAAAGCACAACCTCAAAGTCATCTACGACTGTGCCCAGGCGCACCTCGCAGAATACAACAACAAAGGGCTCGGCGCGTACGGCGACGCATGCACCTACTCCTTCTACGCAACCAAAAACCTCGGCACCGGTGAAGGCGGAATGGTCACCGTCAACGACCAAGAACTCGCAAACACCATCAGCGCCCTCCGCTCCCACGGCGAAACCGACAAGTACCTCCACACTTCCATCGGCTTCAACTACCGCATGAACGACATCACCGGCGCGATCGGTCTGAGCAAACTCGAAACCCTCGGCACCGAAACCGACCGCCGCCGCGAAGTCGCCAACATCTACCACAACCGCATCGACTCCATCACAGGCGTCAACCGCCCAGTCCCAACCGAAGGCTCCAACCCAGCATGGCACCTCTACACCTGCCGCGTTGACTTGGGTGCCCTCACCTGCACAAGAGACGAGTTCTGCGCCGCCCTCAACAAAGAAGGCGTCCCCTCCGCAGTCCACTACCCCAAACCCCTGACCCAACAGCCCGCGTTCAGCGACCTCGCAAACCAAGAGTCCGGCGTACCAGTCTCCGTCAAACTCGCGAGCACCGTCTTCTGCATCCCCATCCACCAGAACCTCACCGACGACCAAGCCAACGGCGTCTGCGACGCCATCGCCAAAGTCGCCAACGCCTTCGCAAAGTAATCATCAAGGCATCTTCAAGTCTTCAACAAACCGTGCCTGAGGCACGGTTTTATCATAATCAACACCAAGCGTCTCGCTGACAATCACGCGAATCTGATGGATCATCAGCCGGCGCGTAATACTACTAAGCCTTTGCTCAGGATGCTGTGCTTGGAACTCTCTGACGCGCAACTCTTGAAGATCACCCACTGTGCAAACATTCGAGCAATCCTCATCTTTGAGCTTGATCCCAAAAGCATCCTCGCAATCAAGAACAATCTCAACACTCTCAAGCCCCATTCACACGCCCCCCGCTACAACTCCAACAGTCCCAGGCCCCGCCCGCAAAACACAATCACCAGCAATCCTCGCCGGAACCAAAACAGTCTGCCCCGCCTCCAGAATTACCTCTTCAAAACCACCGCTCCTGCTCGCAAGCGACGCCCCCATCGTCTTGGGGACCATCAAAACGACCGGCCCCTTCTGACCCCCCTCAATAAGCGAAACCTCACTGCAACTCGCACTCAAAACATCCATCGAATAAAAATCAGTCCCACTCACACGCGTCCGCACACTCCCCATCTTCGGCGGACCACCCATCCCCATCTTCGCGCTACTAATACTCAAATCAGCCATCACCCCACCACTTGGCGCATCAAAGCTCGCACACTCCACCGCCTGCGCCACATGCAACTCACGCCCCTCCCTCCCATACTCGCTCGCCCAGTCATACACACGATAAGTCGTATCACTCGGAGTCTGCACCTCCGCAACCAGCACCCCAGCCCCCAGTGCATGGACCGTCCCAGACTCGAGCGTATGACAAGCCCCAACAACCGCCGCCTCACTTCGCATCACTTCTGGAACAGTCCCAGACTCAATCGCCCCCTGCAAATCCTCACGCGTCACCCCCTCCTTGAGCCCCTTATAAATCACCGAACCGGGCTCGGCATCAAGCACAAACCAGCTCTCCGTCTTCAAATGCGCCTCGCTGTGCTCCGCCGCATACGCCGCCGACGGATGCACCTGCACACTCAGATGCTCCCTCGCATCGAGATACTTCACCAACAACGGAAACCCGCCCTCCGCGCTCAGCCCCACACCGCCCATCATACCATCGCCCCAAGCGCCGATCGCATCACGAACCGTCTTCCCCTTCATCGCGCCATTGGCAATCACACTGATCGCCGCATCACCGCCCCCGCCGCTCGCGCTCGTTGAAGACAGATCCGCAAGCTCCCACGACTCACCGATCATCGCCCCTTCAGGAAGTTTCTTCCCAAACGCCGCGAGCTTGCGCCCACCCCACACTTTCTCTTTGAGGATCGGTTCAAGCACAAGCGGATACAAGTTCATGTCATTCATCCCCGACTCTATCCCCCATCCTCACCCAAAACAAAAAACGACCCGGCGACAAACACCGGGTCGAAAGGTTTACAAACAATGGTCAGTTACTCAGCAGAGATCCGCATCCCGGTAATCGTCGCTTCAAAGCAAATCTGCCCATCAACGACTCCCTCCACCGAAGACACAAACCGGCGCGGCGTCACCTTGATGCCCTTGCAGCACAACAGCATCTCCTGACCAACCGTCACCGATCGTCGGAACGCCGCGTTCTCGATCCGCAAGAACGCCGCCAGATGGAGCGCGTCATAGTGCCGGTTGTACATGTAGCACGCGAGCTGAGCGCCCGCCTCCACCATCAGCACCCCAGGCAGCATCGGCTTGCCAGGAAAGTGGCCCCGGACCCAGAACTCATCGCCCTTCACAGACAACGAGCCGACCCCAGAGCTGAAATCCTCGTTCGCCCAGACCACCCGGTCCAGCAACGCCATCTCATACCGATGCGGGATCATCTCAAACATCTGCTCACGCGTCGCAAGCGTCGCGCTCAGATCAATCGATGACAAATCCACAAGTGTAGAGACACCATCGCCCAGCTTGTCCTGCCGTTGTGTCGTAGTCAACTGCGCATTCCTTCAACCGTCGCTCCGCAGAGCAACAGCGGTTTTCATCCAATCAAAGCTGATTAATCTTCGCGTGTGCCAAGCATCTCTTTACGAATGTCCTGAGCAACACCCTTCACATCCTGCATCACCTTGCGAACGCGAGTACCAGCGGCCTTGTTGCCACCCTTCGCCTTGTTGTAGTCCTCGCGGCAATCCTGAAGCAGTTGTTCCATCTTCTCGAGCAAATCCATATCAACCTCATTTCACACCGCAATCTGCGGCACTCACATGATTCTCATCACACTGCGATCCATCACAGCCGTCAACACATCTTACCCTAAAAACACCCCCAATAGATGCTCTAAGCGCTCTAAAGCCGCATTCAGGTACAATTGATCCCCCTCTGTTCGTAAAAAGTTCGGGCAAGTACCCGCCATCAGCACCCTTCGGACATCCGCAAGCTCCCCAGAATCCTCATCCACAGGCAATCCCAACGCCCCTCGGCACCTTCCCAGCGTCTCCACAGGATCAACCCCGCACAACCGATCCTCATGACCCCAATGCAGCCGTTCCATATACATCGCGTCTTCCACCCAGTGCCCCGGAGCGACCATCGCAAGATCAATCAGCGCACACCGACCATGCACCTCAGGATTGTGAGACACCCGCCGCATCGCGTTGTTCCCATGCAAATCATGATGACACCAGCTGTCAATCGACCGCCCCAACCACCGATCCACAAACACGCTCGGCTCAACCAAAACCCGCTCAATCGCACGACCCCACCGAATCCCATGCTCCATATCGTGCGTTTCAATCTGTCCCAGCGCCATCTCCAGATTCCCCACCCAATCCGGTTCCTTCGGCTTCTTCGACGGATCCACAAACTCCTCAAGCACCGCCGCCGCCTGAAACTCCGCCGCAGTCTCAAACATCTCCCACAACGACGACGAATCAAACGATGACGCCAACGGAGGATTCTTGAACTTCTCCATCACCATCCACGCAAAGTCATGCCCACCAAGTTCATACCCCGCCGCAAGAACCCTCGGCGTCGGAAGACTCAAAGTCTCCGTACGCTCCCAGTCATCCTCATGCACCACACCAAGACGCTTGGTCCATGAATACTCCCGATACCCGATCGGAACCTTCACCACGCACTCAATCTCGACACCCTTTTTCGTCGTCCAAGTCGCGAACCCCGTCCCCGCGCCAGAGTGCTGCCAGTCCGTTTTGAACCAAGAAATCGCCCCCAGCCGCCCCTTGCATTCCTCGATCACATCATCGCCGAGCGATGATGCCAACCCATGAAAGCCTTGATCGAGCATCAAACTCTCCAAAACAGCACCGTGAATCAACACACACTCAACGACACCACACCATAGCAACTCCCCCGCGATTCTGCCAGCGGTGAAACACCCCCCATCGACGCACTCCAAACCCAGACCACCCGCATATCAACCAGCAACCGCGTCCATCGCCTTGCACACGCTGTGCACCTGCTCAACCCCCAACCCATCCACACGATCATCCCCGCTCACACCCGTCGGCATGTCAACACCAGCCCCGACCGCACGCTTGATCACCCCACCAATCTTCTTCCGCCGCGACTGAAACAACAACTGCGAAAGATCACTCAGACGCACCCACCACCCCGGATCACCCCCACCAATCCCCTCAACATCCCGAGTCCACCCCATCATCGCGCTGTCCACCCCAGGGCTCGGCCAAAAACACCCCGGACCAAGCTTCGCGATCTGCTTCACCTCACCCAAGCACTGCGCCACGACCGAGATCGACCCATACGCCTTACTCCCGCCAGCCCCCCCCGCTCCACCAGGACCCGCCGCAAACCGCTCAACGACTTCCTTCTGGATCGTCACATACATCCCGCTGCACCGCGCATGCCGCGTCATCAAAGTCATCATCACCGGCGTCGCCGCATGATAAGGCAGATTCGCCACCATACAAAACGCATCGTCCCGAAGCGCCTCGACGACTTCAGCATTCATCGCCTTCTTCCCCGCAAGACAATCCCCCTCAACGATCGTGAGCCGATCCGGATATTCAACGCACAAAGTCTCCCGCAACACACGAGCAAGATCCGAATCCAGCTCACACGCCACCACCCTGCACCCACGCTCAAGCAAACCCACCGTCAGCGCACCGGTCCCAGGACCAATCTCCAACACCAAATCGCCGGCAGCAACCCCCGACGCATCGAGCAGCTTGTTGATCAGATTCTGATCAATCAAAAAATTCTGTCCAAGCGCCTTCTTGGGACCATGCCCCGCCATCTCGAGCAACTCTTTAATCTGTGTCAACGACTGCATGAAGTCCCCTCGTTCATCCGACCCAGATCACCATCCAGCAAACACTGGATCGCGACCGCAACCCCGTCCTCGTGATTACTCGCCGTGACATAGGACGACCGGTCTTTTACCGCATCAATCGCGTTCCCCATCGCGATCCCGATCCCCGCGCCATGGATCATCGTCAGGTCATTGACCTGATCCCCGATCGCCGCGACGCGCGATGGATCAATCCCGTGCTGCTGCAGATACCAATCAATCGCGTTCCATTTCGTCGCGCGTTTGTCGAACACCTCCAAAATATGAACCTCTTCGCCGACCTCTTCCCCCGCCTGTTCACCCGCCTGCCCCCCCGGCAAATCCCAATCCGGCTTCACACACGGAAAGTCATGCAGCTCCACCAAATCCCCAAGCTCATCAAGCACCCGCGCGCTGACAGGATTCGACCGCGACACCTCACAGCACATCCCCACCCGAACCGTGTGCTCCGGATGCTCATCATCATGCACCGACCGCGCATTGCGAGACTGAATCCCGTGATCCGCAAACCACCACTTCGTGATGTCATGAACCGGATACGCATCCTCCGAATCCACAATCAGATAGTCATACCCGATCAAAGACGGATCCTTCAAAACCATCGCAGGCGAACGCGCCTCATGAAACAACTCCACCGCGCGATGCACCAAATCAGCACCCATCTCGATCCGGTGCAAAGTCTTCCCCGAAACCGGATCTGCAACAATCGACCCCCCCGCCACCATCACAGGCAGCACCTGCTCAATCGCCGCCAGCGCCGACCGACACTCCACCAGCCCCCGCCCAGTACAGATCAGCACATGCACCCCCGCCTGCCGCGCCCGATCAATCGCCTCAATATTCTCGCGAGACACCCCCTTGTCACGCCCAAGCAGCGTGCCATCCAAATCAATCGCCAAAACATCAATCATCGCCATACCCAGACAATACGCACCAAACTATCGGCTTGAGATACAAAGTATCAAACTCTAAGAGCCAGGCAAGACACAAAGGTCATAGACCATTGTGTCGATTCGCCCAACCCTCTTACCACGATACCGCATGTATGTTTTCCAAAATATTTCATTTGAGACCAACTGCATCAGATGACCATCTGTATCCTCAATGGCTGTCGGTGGATATTGAACTGCAAACCGAGCATTTTCCCGCACCCATTGATTATCCATAGGAGCTCTGGACAAATCAGAATGAAGGCCATACCAAGTTCCACCTTGTAAATAAGGCAAGTACAAACTAGATCGAATCCCAATCATTTCTGTTGCAGAATCAATCCGAACGAACTCACGATCGCCATTTAAATCCATGGCATACATCGCGCCCTCCGACTGTGAAAAACCCACAACGAGTTGATCGCCAATGGAGCCCCAAATAGCAGCTGAAAAACCAAACGCTATTCTGTCAATCACAGTCTTCGATTCTGTATCGATGATGACAATTTCTGAGTTTGAAACGCCCACGATGACAGCTCTGTCGTCTTTAAACTTACAAAATATTTTATTTATTGAGAACTTGCTCAGACCTGTAGAATCATAAATCAGTTCTGTGGTGCCATCCAATGGATTCACCATAAAAATACCGGACGGCACTGGGCTTTCCGGAAATGTGTGATGGGCACTGACATACAAATGACCACCATCCGAATCCACCGACATCAAATATAAATCGATATCGAGCTTCGTACGAGTTGTTCTCTGATAGGGGTGACTGTCCAGTGGGACTTCAACAAGATCGCCACCCCCGTCAACCAAAAAGAGTCGGTGATTATCAAAATTAGGATATTCAATATCAAAACGAATTAGCCAAGCCGCAAAGAAAACAACCGACATTGCAACTACAACTATGAGAATGGCCTTGTGCTTGCGTGTGAGCTGAATCATTGGTCAATTCTAGACTCTAGTATGCGTGCTACTCAATCCCGTGACACACATCGCCGAATAAGTCTCACTCCGGATCGCACTCAACCCCGCACACACCCTCAGCCCCGCGCCCCAGCGTGATCACATTCTTCCCCGCCCGCTTGGACTTGAGCGCCAGCTCATCGGCAAGCGCCAGCAGCGACTCCCCATCACTCCCATCCCACGGATACGAAGCCAATCCACCCGACACTGTCAGCGTCCCACACGCATCATCCCCAAGCTTCGGGAACCGGTGATTACAAATCTGCTTCTGGAACCGCTTGGCCAACCCATAGATCGACTCAGGAGGAGACGACCCCGGATCACGAGGCCCCTTGGGTTCATAGAAAATCACCACAAACTCATCCCCACCAATCCGGCACACCTTATCACCTGGACGGATCACCGATTCCAACAGCCGCACCGTCTCAACCAGAATCTCATCGCCCGCCGCATGACCGTACCGATCGTTGTACCCCTTGAAATCATCGATATCAAAGTACAACAAGGTCAGCGTCCGACGCGCCCCGCGCGCCTGCTCGATCGCCGCATCCAAGAACCGACTGAAGTACCGTCGATTCCACGCGCCCGTCAGCTCATCAGTAAACGCCGCCAACCGCAGCGCGCGTTGCTGTTCTTCCAAACGCATCCACGACCCAAGCCACGCCGCATGCTCATTGAGCACCCGCGCCCCGACTCCTTTGCTCCACGACGAGTTCTTACACACCAGCGATCCAAACACGCGCCCCCCCGCATGGACCGCAACCCCGTCGTCTGCGCCCTCTGTCGTAAACGAAACATCGTTCCGTCCAATCCGTGTGTTGATCAGCTTCACCGCCGCATCCACAACCGACCGCCCCTCGCCCATCGCGCGGATCACCGCTTCATCCGTCCCCCCTGATTTCCCCATGTCCGCAGATTCGCTGTGCACCGCAGCCCCGCCGCCCGCCATCACCCGCTGGTGCAGCGCCGTGACTTCTCGAACATTCGACGCATCGTGTGCCGCGTTCTCTCGCGTGCATTTCTCCGCAGCCGTTTCCGTTGCTTTCGCAACCACTTCATCAATCACCGCATCAACAATCGGATCCTCAACCACCGCCTTGGAAACCACCACCTCAACCCTCGGCATCGAAACCGATCCCTCAATCACCGCCATCACCTGAGCCGCAGAATCCTGAGGCCCAACCGACCCGTCATACAACGCATGAGGCGCACCCACCCGGATCACCTTCACACCCGAATCCACCATCCGCAGCGCATCAATAAACTTCCCCAACTCCCCGCCATCCTCAGCACCCTCTTCCCCATCCGCTTCCCCACCAGTCGGCTCAGCATCCGGCGCCACCAACACCGCCGCGCGTGCAGGCGAAGCATCATCAATCGGATCACTCAACTCACCAATCGCATCAAACGAATCACGCGTCCGGATCAACTCCACACCCGACACCCGGCGCATCACCTGATCCAACCCAGTCCGGCCCACCAAAATCACACGCCACCCAGAACCCATACCAGCCCCCATCCCAGAACCGGAACCATCGCGCCCGATCCGCATCCCCTGTTCAACCTGTCCCTTATCAATCGGCATCACGCCTGCTCTCCTGCATCACCCGAACCAAACAACGCGGACAACTCATCCTTATCAAGCACATCCGAAGCGTTCTTCATCTGCCCACTGCCATTGGTTCCACTCCCAATCGTCCCGTTCCCACCAGTCCCGCTCAACCGCAACTTTGGTCTCGCGATTTCAACGCCTGATTTTTGGACCGGACTCTGGACCGGCTTCTGAATCGTTTCGTGCACAGCACCCTTCGCCGCTCTCCCCTTCTCTACGAACCCACGCAAAGGAGGGTTCGCCCCTTCTTCATACACCCACACCAACGCCGAAGGACAAAACCGCTCCATCGCTTCCAAAACCCGCGATTGCTCAGCCAGTTCCCCGCCCCGACCATCAAGCACCACGATCAGCCCCGCCCCGCCCTTCTGCTGTTCAACGCATCCCATCGCGAGCACCTCGTGCCCCGACCCGCTCGTCTCCACGCGAAGCTGACGCGAAACCAGCGCCATCATCAACGCATCAGGCGCACCGACCCCAGCGGGATGCCACACAACACACCGTCGTCTCAATCTGGATGGATCGCCCTGTTCCATACCCAAAGTGTACCACAACACACACCCCAAACCCGCTCAATTCCAAGCGATTCTCGTCAAGGTCCGTATAAGAACCCACCCAAATCACCCCACAAATCACCCGCCCAGAAGCGATCGCGCAATCACCGCCGCGCCGTCCGCATCCCCCAGCACGCGATACGCATCCCGCATCGCCGCCAACCTTGCGCGATCCGTCAGTATCTCCACCATCGCCCCGCCGTGCGCATCAACATTCTTCGCTGGATCAATCAAATCCGTGCGCACCACCGCCGCCCCCGCTTCGACAAGCACCGCCGCGTTGTGTTTCTGGTGTTCATCCTTGTGATACGGATAAGGCAGGAACACCGCAGGCACCCCCGCCGCCCAGCACTCACCCACCGTCCCCGCGCCACACCGACCCACCGCAAGATCCGCAACCTCAAGCGCCGCGCCCATCTCCTCGATGTACTCAACAACCACCGCGCGCACCCCCGCATCGCGATACCCATCCGCAACTTCTTCCCCATCCCCACCACCCCCGACCTGATGCAGCACCTGCCACCCATCAAAAGCATCCGAATGCTTCTTCGCCATCTCCACCATCATCCGGTTCACCGACCGCGCCCCCTGCGACCCCCCCGTCACCAGCACCGTCCTCCGATCCACATCCAACCCAAACTCCTCAATCGCGCGCGACTTGTCCCGCGCCCCAACAAACCCGCGCACGATCGGCCTCGTCTCCACCCACGCATCAAAGCCACGCACCCGCGCCGCCGTCATCGCCCGATCCGCACGCTTCCCGATCCACCGGTTCGCCTTCCCAGGCACCGCATCCAGATTCACCAACACCAGCTCACACTTCTCCGCGCGAGCCGCCATCGCCGACGGCGCCGACACAAACCCACCCATCGACACCACAACCACCTCGCGCCCTTCTTGCTTCATCGCGCGAATCACCCCCCGCACCCCCCGAACGCTCGGCCCCCACCGCTTCACAAACCTCAACACCCCACGCACACCCCCACTCGGAGATGTCGCCGGGATCGTCGAGAACGCAACACCCGTGGATTCAAGAATCGCCGAATCAATCCGCCGCTCCGAACACACGATGTGCGTCTTCACGCCCGCATCAATCTTCTCGAGTTCTTCGATGATCGCCAGCGCCGGATACAGGTGCCCCCCGGTCCCGCCGCCCACAAACACAAACCCGCGATGTGTCCCAGACCCCGGCATCAGCTCCGATCCGCGAACCACTCGTCCGCTCCAGATCCCTCGGTCGTTTCACCCTTGCTTTCCCCAACACCAGACTGAACACCAGCCCCACCCGATCGCCCAAACCCAAACCGCGGCACCCGCCGACCGCGCTTGGGAACCACCACCTCAGATTCCAACTCCGTGTCCCCCATCAACTCCGCCATCTCCTGACCACCAATCTCATGATCACCGCCCGCAGTCCCCATGATCATCCCGCCCCGCTGCGCAAACGAAATATCGTCTTCCAGCGACCCGTCATAGACCCCCGCATACTGCTGGGTCCGCTCAATCGCCACCACCAGCCCCAAGCACACCGAAGTCACAATCCACCCCGTCCCGCCATTGGACAACAAAGGCAGCGCGATCCCCTTCGTCGGCCCAAGCCCCGTCACCACCATCAGGTTCATCACCGCCTGAATCGAGAAAGTCGTAATCACCCCAACCACGATCAAACGAAGAATCCCCGAAGTCTCCCTGCGAGCAATATCGAGCCCGATCCACACAATCGCGACATACGCGCTGATGATCGCCAGCGCCCCCATAAACCCCATCTCCTCGCACACGACCGCAAACAAAAAATCCGTCGTATCCTCAGGCAGATACCCAAACTTCTGCAACCCGTTCCCCAAGCCGCGCCCAAAGAACCCACCACCAGAAATCGTCGTGAGCGACTGGATCATCTGGTACCCCTCACCCTGCGCATCGGCATATGGATCAAGAAACGCCGTGATCCGCTTCACCCGGTACGGCGAAGTCACAATCGCCGCCACGATCCCCGCAAGACCAATCGGAACAAACGCCGCAAAGTGCGTCAACTTCGCCCCCCCTGCGATGAGCACGATCGAGCACCCGAGCACCATCAGCACCCCCGTCCCCAAGTCTTCCATCACCACCGCAAACGCGACACCACCCACGCACAACACCGCAGGCAGCAATCCCTTCCAGAACACCCCCAACCGATTCTCCCGGTACGACGACAACCGCGCCGCATACCACCCCACCAGAATCACCAGCCCCCACTTGGCAATCTCGCTGGGTTGCATCGAGTTCAACCCCGGCACCCCAAGATCCACCCACCGATGCGACCCGTTCTTGGGACTCGCAATCCCCGGGAAGTACACCGTCATCACCATCACGATCAACAACCCACACCCGATCACCAGCACCCCAAGATCCCCACCGGGACGGAACCACACCACCCGCTCGAGCCGCGCCGCAATCTTCCGCATCGGGACCCGCGACGCCACCACCATCGCGCTGATCGCAAGCACCATGTACAACGCCGCACGAGAGGTCAACAGCGACCCCGCCGACACCCCCTCAACCACAGCATCCGCATCCGCCCCAAGCCCCTGCACCTGCATCCCCGCGCTCTGCACCATCACCACCCCCACCATCAGCAGAGCCAGCGCACACAACATCAACATCTGTCCAGATCGCACCATCGTGGGAACATCGACCAAGCGGAGTCATCCAGACCAGATTTCACCCAGAATCACTACAGATTCTCGTCGCCAGCAAAGCTCAAAGCAGATTCAGCGAAACCTTCTTCTCAAGCTCCTCGACCGGACGCGCAATCAGGTCATACCCATCGCTCCCCACAATCGTGCACCGAATCAGCTCCCCCGCCACGATCTTCTTCTTGGCAACCACCAGCGTCGTCGCATCAATCTGCGGCGCCTGGAAATAGGTCCGCCCCTTGTACAACGACCCACCCTCCGTCACCCCAGGAGTCGGCTCAACCTCCGAACCCGTCGCCGAGTCAATCAGCACATCAAACTGCACCCCCGTCGTCGTAGGCTTCTCAAAGTCGAACTGATCCGCAACAAACGCCGCCTGCTCCCACGCGATCTCCTGCTGCAACTCCATAATCTCATCATGCCGACGCTGCTTGTCTTCCTTCGAAACCGCAAGCGCCGGATCCTCTTCCATCGTCCCCGCAACCGTGCCGGGTTCTTTGGAATACTGGAAACACCCCACCGCATCAAACTGGACCTCGTTCATGAACTCCAAGAGCTCCTCATGATCCTGCTCGGTCTCACCCGGGAACCCCGTAATGAAAGTCGTGCGAATCGCCATCCCCGGAATGCGCTCACGCAACTTATGGCACAACTCCGTCTGGTGCGCACTGGTCACATTCCGGCGCATCAACTCAAGCACCCGATCCGACCCATGCTGCAACGGAATATCCAGATAAGGCAGCAGATGCCCCCGATCCGCAACCTCCGCCATCGCATCAATGATCTCATCCGTAAAGAAAGTCGGATACGCATACATCAGCCGAAGCCAACCGCTCCCCGATTCTTCCTTCACCGCATCCGAAAGCGATTTGAGCAGCTTTGGCAAGCCCGCACGGAACTTGTCCGATCCATCAACCTGCGACAACCCAACCCCGATGTCATCGCCATAGCTCGTCGTATCCTGCCCGATCATGAGCAGCTCAAACGCCCCATCCCGCATCAACTCCCGCGCCTCATCCACAATCCGATCCATCGGCTTCGAACGCATCTTCCCCCGAATCGACGGAATCGTACAGAACGCACAGTTCTGATTGCACCCCTCCGAAATCCGCAAGTACGCATAATGCCTCGGCGTAAGTCTCAACCGGGCATTGTCCGATTCAAAGTACCCGATCCCCTTGCCGTCTTTCCCCGCGACCGTCAAGCCAACAGTCGCCATCCCAAGATCCTTCGCGCTCGTCATCGCGTTCGCGTGGATCCAGTACTTCGGCGCCTTCTCCGCAACATCCGCATCCGACTCGCGCTTCGCGCCCTCGCCGCGCACCGCCGTGATGATGTGCTCGCGGTCAAACACCCCCACCATCGAATCAATCCCAGGCTCCCACTCCAGCATCTTCGCCCGATGCCGCTGCACCAGACACCCCGCCACCACCACCCGCTTCACAAGCCCCTGACGCTTGAGTTCAACCGCTTCCTTGATCACCCCGAGCGATTCATCCTTCGACGCCTCAAGGAACCCACAAGTATTGATCACCACCGCATCCGCAGGCGTCACCCGCCCCGACACCGCACTCGAATCCTGCTCCGATCCCGAGATCGAAAGATCATCATGCTCCCCATCCTCCACCGCCTCCGCAGAGACAGGCAGCAACCCATCCGCCGCAAGCAACCCCAGCATCTTCTCCGAATCCACCAGGTTCTTGGGACACCCAAGAGACACAAATGAAATAGTCTCAATGGTTTGCGGCTCAGTCTGTTCAGCAGTTGTACTCATAGACCCAATCGTAGCCTCTTCCCCCCTCTCCCTCGGGGAGAGGGCCGCGGCGATGGCACATTCTCCTCCCCCGGGCTTCCGGGGGAGGTGTCCGCGACTTCGCGGACGGAGGGGGTCTTCAATTTTCCCGCAGTCCCTACCGTCCCCCACCCGGGTGCCACGGCTTGACCGTCCATTGGAGGGTGGCAAGCCGTGTCTTCCCCCAGTGGCTAGTGGCCAGTCCCTCTCTTCAAAACACCAACAACCCAATCGCCATCCACGCCCCCGCCACAACCATCACCACCGCCGTATACCCCACGATCTCCCGCGCCTTCACCCGCGTAATCGCAAGCAAAGGCAGCGCCCAGAACGGCTGCAACATGTTCGTCAGCTGATCCCCATACGCCACCGCCATGATCATCTTCCCGGGACTCACCCCAACCTCCGCACCGGTGGACAGCGCGATCGGTCCCTGAATCCCCCACTGACCACCACCACTGGGCACAAACAAATTCACCACCCCCGCGCTGATGAAGGTCACGAGCGGCGCCGTCGTCTCCGTCGCAAACGATCCGATCCAGCTCGAAAAATCAGTCACCAATCCACTGCTCACACCCATCCCCATGATCCCCGCATAGAGCGGGAACTGCAGAATAATCCCCGCGCACCCCGCCGCGCCGTCCTCCGCCGCGCTGATGTACGACCGCACGGATCCATGCAGAATCAACCCCAGCGCGAGCATCACCATATTGATCTCGTTGGGTCCCATCCGCAGCACCCCCGACTGATCCACAAACCGCCAGTACCCAAGCAGCAGCGCCGACGCAAGCACCCACACCACAATCGGCGACCGCTCGATCCAATCCGGAAACCCCTTGAGCCGACCATCATCAATGTCCGCCATCACCGGATCATCCGTCATCGGCATCTCAACAATCTCATCCTCTTTCCCCTCCCCACCCTTAGGCGTCAGCAACCACAACACCCCAGGCACAAGCACCAACAGCCCGCCGCTCACAAACAAGTTCATCGGAGAGAACACCGTCTGCGACAATGACACTCCATCAAACACGCCATCCACCGTCAGCATCTCCACCACACTCGCCGGAAGCACACTCTCCGCTTCCACCTTCGAAGTCATCTTCAGCGGCGCGCTCCCGGACAACCCGCCATGAAACACCAGCAGCGCCATGTACCCCGCCGCTGCAAGCAGCGCCCCGTGCGCCTTGATCTCGCGATGCCGCAATGACCGCGCGACCTCCCGCGCCAAGAGCGCCCCGACAATCAACCCAAGCCCCCAGCTGATCAACCCCAGCACGATCGTGAGAAACCCCACCATCGCCGCCGCGCTCCCCGCGCTCTTGGGAAGCCCCGCGAGCGAATCGATCACCCTCCGCACTGGTCTGCTCGCAGCGAGCGTATGCCCCGTCACCAGAATCAGACACATCTGCATCCCGAACGCAAGAAACTTCCACAGCCCATCGGGACCCCGCCACGAATCGAGCATCAGCTTGGACTTATCAACCATCGAAAGCTCACTCGCCGATCCCCCATACCCGATCGTCACCGCGAGCACCGCCGTCAAGACCGTCAGTCCAACCGCGATCACAAACGGGTCCGGAGCCGTCTTGGAGAACACCTTGGACAATCCACTACCGAGCCGTGCAATCATGAATATTCCCTTCCGCAATCAAGTTCTCGAACAGTATGACACGAATCCCCGAACCTCGCAGAACCCTCTTCAAAGCACCACCTAGCATCGCCCGCATGACAACCACCACGGGCAAAACCCAAGACCAACTCGACAAACGCAAAGGGTTCCTCTTCGCCTCCGGCGCCTTCGGCTGGTGGGCCGTCATGGTCCCCCTCTTCTTCCGCACCCTCTCAAAGAACGGCGCCGTCCCGCTCGAGGTCCTCGCCCAGCGCGTCGTCTTCGGACTCCCCATCCTCATACTCATCCTCGCATTCGCCAAACGCCTCCCCGAACTCTACAAAGCGTTCACCACCTGGTCCTCGCTCAAAGTCCTCATCCCCACCACCGGACTGATCTCGATCAACTGGTTCTTCTTTATCTACGCCGTGAGCACCGACCGACTCAACCACGCATCACTTGGGTACTACATCAACCCGCTCTTCTCGATCATGCTCGGTTTTTTATTCCTAGGCGAGAAACTTTCCCGCCTCCAGAAAATCGCGATCGGGATCGCCGTCGCCGCCGTCGGGATGATGACCGTCGCCGAACTCCAAGCCGGAGGAGGTTGGCCCTGGATCTCACTCCTCCTCCCCACCAGCTTCGGAATCTACGGCCTCCTCCGCAAACAGGTCAATGTCACCGGCACCATCGGACTCACCTTCGAAATGGCCATGCTCTTCCCCATCTGCATCGGACTCATGATCTACCTCGCGCAGTCCAACACCGGAATCTTCATGGCAGAATCCACACCCCTCCCCATCACCCTGCTCATGCTGCTGGGTGGAGTCTTCACCATCATCCCGCTCGTCTGCTTCACCAACGCCGTGCGTCTGCTCCCCCTCAGCACCATCGGCTTGCTCCAGTTCACCGCACCCACCGGACAGCTCCTGCTCTCGGTCGTGTTCTTCGGCGAAAAATTCACCCCCCTCAAGTTCGCCGCGTTCGTGCTGATCTGGGTCGCGATCGCCGTATTCCTCCGCGACCTCGTCGTAACCCACCGCGAAAGACAAGCGTGCCTCGATCTTGAGATCATCGAGTAATCGATCTGCCCATCATTTGGATCAGCGCACGCCGTAGCGCGTGGTTGGCCAGTCAATCATGTCGTAGACCTCGAGCGATTTGAGCCGTGGTTTCCATTTGTTGACAAACCCGATGTGCTGATCATCAATCACATACGCGCGAAGGTCCGCTTCGGATTTGAATCCCAGATACACCGCAAGGTCATAGTCCGATGACACCGACGATCGACCAGTATCCAGATGTTTCCCCGCGGCATAGGTCTCAACCGTCGAAATCGTCCCCAGCATCCAATCCGCATCGTGGAGCAGCGAATTGAAATCGCTTGGGTTTTTGAGCTGGAAAAAGACGATGTGCCCAATCATCGCCGGCGGTCCGGCTGGTGGCGGGACTGGGGGGCGAGCGGTGCGCTGTCCGCCGCTGGAGCAGGCGGGGAGGAATAGGAAAATTGCGGCGATCAGAAGCGTGGATGCGGTTTTCATGTGGAGATCGTATCCGATTGTGTCAGCGGGGCGTATCGGGGATCGGTTATGGTGTAGACGGGTCGCAATTGTTCCACGGGGAACAATTGGGGTTCCGATTTAGGAGAATGCGATGAACGATTCAGGTACGGCGGGAATGGATACTGCACGGCGGGACAATGACACTGATTTGTGCGCACGGATCGAGCGGTTGGAGAAACGGAACGCTCGGCTGGTGATTGGGGTTGTGGGCATGGGGATGCTTGCGATCGGTGCGGTGCTTGGTGGGATGGGTGAAGTTCTGCGAGATGATGTCATCGCGTATACGGCGACGGATGAGACGATGTACCGGGTGTATGAGTCTGGGAAGATTGAGTATCTTCGGCTTGATGATGATCCGCCTCGGACGGTTGATGGGATCTTTAACTGGGGCAAGGTCAAGATTGATACGCGGTATGAGTTGAAAGATCGCCCGCAGTGATTGGGTGATCTGGCTCAAGATCGGGTATCGTTGACTCCTGCCTCTATTGGAGTTTTCTATGCGCATTGTGTTGTCGGTATTGATTGGGTGTGTGCTGGGTGCGTTGATGGTGTCAACGATGGGTGGGTGCGCGACGATTCGGAATGAGAAATACAAGGAGGTCGGGATCACGAGTGATCCGAGCGGGGCGACGGTGTTGATGGATGACGATGTGTTGGGGGTGACGCCTTGTGAGGTGTCGGTTGCGCGGAAGGGGCGGGACAAGGTGGTGGAGATCTCGCTCGAAGGGTACAAGACGGCGGTGCTGAAGCTGAACCGGTCGGTCGAGGGGAAGACGGTGTTTGGCGGGCTGATCGGGATGAGCGTCGATGCGATCTCTGGGAAAGCGGGGACCTACACGGACAGCGTGCATGTGATTCTGGAGGTTGGGGAGGGGACGGTGGAGCTTGATTCGAAGGTGCTGGATCAGGCGCGGAAGGATGCGGAGGCCGAGATTGATGGGGGATAAGTGAAGACCCCCTCCGTCGCTGCGCGACACCTCCCCCGCAAGCGCGGGGGAGGAGAAAGAACTTGTTGTCACTATTTATGGCTAAAGACCCGACTGCGCCGGGGACGGCGAGTCGGGGCGCCCGCCCGCTTTCGAAGGTGTGGTGGAATGGAAGACACGGCTTGCCGAAGACGGTCAAGCCGTGGCACCCTTGTTTGGTTGGTGGGTTGGTGGGCGAAGATCAAAGATCATGGAGGAGTCGAAGACGACACCTCCATGCCACCCTCTGAGGAAGGTACAGACAGCGCGTGACGAATCAATCAGTCGGAGATCTGCACACCCAGTGCTATCGCGAGGGCGGGGGCTTGTTGGGGGGTGATGATGATGTTTCGGAGGTTGGCGGGATTGGTTAGATCAAGGGCGATGTGGTCGATGATGCTGCCTCGGAGATCGAGGTGGTCGATGCGGGTGTTGATGAGGCGGAGGGACTGGGCGCCAGAGTCTCGGATCGCGAGTGATTTGATCGTTGCGCCGGTGAGGTCGAGGTTGGGGAGCTGGCATTGATCGAAGCGGACTCTTGTGAGGGTCGCGCCGAGCATGAAGAGGTCGGGGGCTTTGCAGTTGGTGAAGTGGAGGTCTTGGAGGTCGGAGTCTCGCGCGTCGAAGCCGGTGAGTTTGCAATCGTTGAACTGGATGCGGGTGAGGCGGGCGTCGGTCCAGGTGGCGCCGGTGAGGTCTGCGCGGTCGAAGGTGCAATCCGTGATGCGGATGTTGGGGAGGGTGGATGCGAGGAGAGATTGCGCTTGGATGTGTGATTGCTCGATCACGGCATCGGAGGCGCGGATGGGATTGGGCGAGGCGACTGAGATGATCGCGCGGTCGATGTCTGCGTCGTTGGTAATCGCGGTTGCTTGAGCTGGGGTCAGTTCTTCAATCGCTGGGATGTCCGGCGAAGTTGGGGTGAAGTCTTTGGGGGTTTTCATTCTTGAGTCTTTCGTTTTGGATTGACTGTTGGTAGAAATGAAATGGTTTATGCAGTTTGGGTGATCTTGGGGAAGCCCCCCCCGTCGCTGCGTGACACCTCCCACGCTCCCCAATGAACGCGGGGGAGGAGAAAGATTTGGAAGCCTACAAATGACCACGGTCTGGGAAATGAAGATCACAGGCTGGACGCCTGTGCCACGGGTTGCTTTGGTTTGGTCAGTGGGCGAGTGGGAACTGTTTGCAGAGGTTGGTGACTTCGTTGCGGACGGTTGTGATGGTTGTTTCGTCGCCGTTGGATTCGATGACTTGGTTGATCCAGTTGGCGATTTGGGTCATTTCGGGTTCTTTGAAGCCGCGGGTGGTGGTGGCGGGTGTTCCCAAGCGGATTCCGGAGGTGATCATGGGTGAGCGTGGGTCGTCTGGGATGCCGTTTTTGTTGGTGATGAGTCCGGCGTTTTCGAGCCACTTTTCGGCGTCTTTGCCGGTGAGTTCTGGGTTTTTCTCGACGAGGGAGACCAGCATGAGGTGGTTGTCTGTTCCACCGCTTGTGATTCGGAATCCGAGGTTGGTGAGGTCGGCGGCGAGTTGTTGTGCGTTCTTGATGACTTGTTTTTGGTAGGTCTTGAACTCGGGTTTGAGTGCTTCACCGAAGGCGATGGCTTTGGCGGTGATGATGTGCATGAGGGGTCCGCCTTGGACTCCGGGGAAGACATTGCGGTTGATGCGTTTGTTGAGTTCTTCGTCGTTGGTCATGATGAGGCCGCCGCGGGGGCCTCGGAGTGATTTGTGTGTGGTGGTGGTGACGATGTGGGCGTGTGGGAATGGGCTTGGGTGCTGCCCGGCGGCGATGAGTCCTGCGATGTGGGCGACATCGGCCATGAGTGTTGCGCCGACTTCGTCTGCGATTTCTCGGAACTTGGCGAAGTCGATGACTCTTGGGTAGGCGGAGTAGCCGCAGAGGATCATTTTGGGTTTGTGCTCATGGGCGGCGGCGCGTACGGAGTCGTAGTCGATTTGTTCGTGTTGTGGGTGCGCGGGGTCGTAGTGGAGCGCGTAGTGGACTGGGTTGTAGAAGATGCCGGAGAAGTTGAGGTGCATGCCGTGGGAGAGGTGTCCGCCGTCTTTGAGGACGAGGGAGAGGAAGGTGTCTCCGGGTTCCATCATGGCCATGAACGCGGCGGTGTTTGCTTGGGCGCCGGAGTGCGGCTGGACATTGGCGAAGTTGCATCCGAAGAGTTGTTTGGCGCGGTCGCGTGCGAGTTGTTCGACTTGGTCGTGGTGGGCGCATCCGCCGTAGTAGCGGCGGCCGGGGTAGCCCTCGGCGTATTTGTTGGTCATGCATGTTCCCGCGGCGACGGTGACGGCGGGAGATGCGTGGTTCTCGGAGGCGATCAGCTCGATGGTGTGTTCTTGACGGTCACGCTCGGCGGCGATGATTTCGGCGACCTGTGGGTCAGTAGCGGCGATGGTGTCGAGGATTGATTGATCGATGGATGCTGTTGTGGTGCTTGTCATGTGGGGATGGTAGGGTCGGATTGAAGCGTTTGGCTAGATGCCAAACCAGTAGGCGAAGTGTTCGACGGCGGCTCGGACGGGCTTGAATGCGAGCATGATGAGGCCTGCGATGGGCATGCCGAGGAATGATGCGGTGGTGACGAGGACAAGTTCCCACCATTTGGCTTTGATTTGCCAACCGATTCTGGAGGCGGTGATCCAGAACCATTGGGTCCAGACCATCATCCAAACAGAAACGATCATGATTAAGAATGGGAGTGTATTTGAAACTACACGGAATGGTGTCGGGTTGAAGTTGGAGAGAAGTTGGACGGCTTCAATGAGCCGTGCGGCTTCGATCAGGAGAAAGGGTAAGGAACCGGCGACGATGACCGCGCGGGCGACATGGATCATTCGGAGTTTGGTGCGTTTACGTGTGGTTTGGAATACGCAGAACAGGATGTACCACATAATCGATACGCCGAGGCATGCGGTCGAAATGATTGCGGCGCCCTCTGCGTAACGCTCTTGGTAGAGACTGTGATGGATGAGGGGAAGCAGCAGAGCATCCCCGATGGTTGGCACCCAGTAATCGGATGATGAGAGATCAACTATCCTTGACGCGATCTGCTTTTTTTGCTGGGGCGGTGCCATCGACATCGACTTGGTATGGACCGCATTTGACGAACGGTGTGTTGCGTAGTTTCCAGCGACGAGTGCGCCGGTGGTGAGGATGTGAAAGGTGGCGAAAAGGAGTATCAGCCAGAGGAAATTGCGTTTGGTTGACCGTGGGGTCTCCATCGTGACGCGGTGCCAGTAGCGGTTTGGGAAGAGGAGGAACCAGAGGGTTGGGAGGGTTCGCCTGAGGAGTTGGCGTTTGGATGTGGCGTGTTCGACGAACCAACGGTGGTGGATGCGGGAGGGGTTGGCGACATCGGGCCAGGAGAGTGTGTACCCGCACTCGGGGCAGGTGCCTTGGAGTGGGCAGCGGTCGGTCCAAGTGGCGATGGTGCCGGATTGGTCGTAGCCGCATTTGGGGCAGATTGGGGTGGGCGGGGGCATTGGGTTTGTTGTGCTCGGGTTTACTTCATGGTGTGTTTGTCGAGTCTGCTTTGGTATACCACTGGGAGCAGTCCCAGTTGAGGAGGGATTCGAGGTGTTGGATGGATGGGGTGAAATGGTCGGCGAGGTGGGCGAAGATTTCTTTGGTCATCGGCTCGGGATAGGGGTGGGCGAAGAGGTGGTCGGGTTGGATGGGGGCGTTTGGGAGATTGAGGAATTTGAAGATTGAGGACATGGTCTCGGATGGGTGGTCGCGGAGGGATTCGGTTTTGAGGATGTGGGTTTGGTGTTTGGGGAAGATGGACCAGATGTGGTTGAGTTGCTTGGCGTAGTTGCCTCGGTCGAGGTAGGAGGTGATGCGGGATTGGTTGGTGTCTTGACCGATGCGTTGGTCTTGTTCGCGCTTGATCGCATCGAGGAATGGTTCGGATTCGTTTCCCCGCGCGGTTTCCATGTTCCAGTGGGAGTAGGCACGCTCGATGGGGTTGCGGAGGATGATGATGAGTCTCATCGCGGGGTTGTAGGTGTGGATGCGCTGGATGCAGTTGTTCCAGTACATGTAGATGGGGGTGGATTCGCCAAGGAGTGTTTGGGAGGGGGTTGGTTTGAAGTGGGTGTGGTAGTGGGTGTAGTCGGGTTGGTTGGTTTTGGACTGTGATTCAAACTGGGCATCGTCGTCGAAGAAGTGGGTTTCCTTCGGCGTAGACATGCAGATGTTGGGGTGCTGACGGAGATGGTGGTCGAGGGCGGTGGTGCCTGATTTTTGGGCGCCGCAGACGAGGAAGTTGACTTGCATCTTCGGCACTTTCTATAGGAATGGGTTTGGAAGGGGTTGGCTTTGAAGGAGTGGGCTTTGAAGGAGAATCGGTTTAGTGGATGTGGACGAGGTCGCTCGCGGCTTGAGCGAGGCTTGGGGGTTTGTCGAGGTCGATGGGGAGGTAGACGCCTTTGTCGTGGTCGGTGTTGAGGACGATGGCGTTGGGTTCGATGAGGGCGTAGCCGTTGGTGGCGTGTTCGTGTCCGAGGATGAAGAGGTTGATGCCCCAGGTTTCGGTGAGGTCTTCGAGTTGTTCGTGGTCGTAGCCTCGTCCCCAGGTCATGAGGTGGGCTGATCCGACGCGGGGTTCGTAGTCTTGTTCGGTGAGGTTGCGGTTGATAATGGTGGTGTCGAAGCGGTCCATCATTGCGGGTCCTGGGAGCGAGTGGGTGCAGAGGATGTCGCCTTTGGGGCAGCTTGCTCGGAGGCCGATGGGCATGGAGAGGACGAACTCTTTGACGGCGTCGCGGACGGACTCGGCGTCGATGGGGTCTGGGAACTCTTGGTCGATCCCGGCGTTGAAGGCTTCGACGCAGCGGACGCCGTTCTTGACGATGAGGGAGTCGGTGGCTTGGGCGAGCTCGTGGTTGGCGAGGAGGAAGTGGACGAACTCGGGGTATTGGGTTTTGAGTTTGGCGACGCGGGTGAGACCTCGGTAGCTGGTGTCCACTGGAGCGGGCTCTCCAGGGAGGGGCTGCTTCATGTCGGGGTGGATGATTTCGTGGAGGGTGAGGTGTTTGGGTTCGGACCCGAACTCGCCGTCAAGACCGGCGGCGGCGACGATGGCGCGGAAGTTTCTTGGGTGGTCGTGGGTGTCACCGGATGCGATGAGGTGTCCTGGCGCGGAGATGTGGTCGATGGAACCTTTGCGGCATGATGCGGTGCGGTTTGCTTCGGCGCCTGCGAGGAGGGTCTGGGCAACTTCGGCTGGGTTGGACATGTCGATGGTGTACATCGGGTGCTCGCTTGGGGGATCTTGTGAGCAGTAGGATAGGCGAAAGACCACCTAAGCGGGTGATTGGGGGGTGGTGTGGGAATTGGAGAGGGGGTGGTGTGGCTTATGCTTCTTCGGCGGTGATCGACGAGGGGGAGCGGATGATGCCGAGGATGAGGTCGAGTTTGCTTGCGACGGCGTCCATCTCTGGTCGGCGGTCTGGATCGACCTCGAAGCATTGCATGATGAGATCGGCGAGGCGATCTGGGAGATCGTCGCGGAGTTCGGAGATCGGGGTGGCTTTTTCGATCATCGCGTCGTCGCGAGAGCCGACGAGTGAATCGGAGTTGGTGCCCATCGCGGTTGGGATGTTTTTGCCTGTGAGGACCCAGTACATCATCGCGCCGAAGTTGTAGACATCGGTTTTGGGTGTGATCTCTCGGCGGTGGACTTGTTCGGGTGCGATGTAGTCTGGGGTGCCTTGGATTCGTTTTTTGATGGTGCCGATTTTGCAGGACTGTCCGAGGTCGATGACCTTTGCGGTGAGGTTGCCGTGGATGTCGGCGCCGAGGATGACATTGTGTGGTTTCATGTCGGCGTGGACATAGCCGTGGTTGTGCATTTCAGCGAGACCTGATGCGGTCTGTTGGAAGAGGTCCACGATGACGGGGAGGTCTGTGGGTGTTTCTTCGAACATGGAGATGCCGTCGACGAGTTCCATGACGAGGTAGAGGTCTTTGCACTTGAGGAGTGAGCCCTTTTTGATGAGCTTCTCGATGCGCCGGATGGCTGGGTGGTTGATCTGGTTTGCGATTTTGTATTCGATCTCTGCTTGATCGAGGAATCGCTGCGCCTTTGCGTCGGTTTTCTCGACATGCTTGAGCGCCCAGATCTGTTTGGTCTTGGGGTCTTGGACGAGGTAGATGACTGATGCGGCACCGCGTCCGATTTCGGACATGATCCGGAAGCCTTCGACGGTTTCGCCTGGTTTGAATGTCGTGAGTCCGTCGGTCATGAAAGTCTTTTTCCGATGCTGAATCTGTCTGCTGTTCAGGTTTCTGAACTTGGGTATCCAAACCTGTTGCTCTGAGCCGCCACTTTGATCGTGGATGATCCAAGAACTCTGGAGCCTGTATGAGTAGTTCGGCTCAGCGTGCTTTGGATTGCACCTTGAATCGGAAATCGCCGATTATCGGGTGCTTCATAGTAGACCTGAAGCGGCTCATTGGGGTAGTGGATTTGCCCCGCTTCTGCGGAACAGGTGTCTGATCAGCTGGAGCGGAGTGGATGCAGATATCAATCGGGAGAGACCCTGTGCAAAGAATGCCCGACGAGATGGGCGACGATATCGGTGTGGGATTTGCATCCTGCATCGACCCTCATTATATGGATCGGATGTGTGTGCGGTTCCCGATCTTGTGGATCGTGGAATGAAAAAACCTCCGAACAGATGTTCGGAGGCGTGTATTTACTGTCTGGGTCGGTTGTTAGATCGTCCCGAGGAGCTCGTTGAAGTTTGCTCTTGGGAAGTATCGTCCCGGGCTTGTGGTCGGGGCGAGGTCTTCGTGGAGGAAGACTCGTTCTTGTGAGATGTTGAATCGTTCGGTGAGTGCGCCGACGACTTCTGCGAGGTATCGGATCTGTTCATCGGAGAATGGTTTGCGGTCTCCGTTGCCGATGAGGCAGATTTCGATGGCGTTGGAGGTCTTTGAGGTGCGGAGTCCTGCGAGCTGGGCGCCTTGGGTTTGGTTGAGCCAGCGGTTTCCGAGGTGGATTTCGCCGTCACCCATTCCGGTGCCGTTGCCGATGAGGAAGTGGTAGCTGAGCCCGTCGTATCCGACCGCTTTGTGCTGGGCGCCGATGGATTCTGCTGAACCTGCGGGTGACCCTGAGTGGACGATGACGATGGAGTCCCACTTTGTTGCTTCGAGATCGGCTTTGGTGTTGAAGATTGCTTCGACGCCTCGGGTGCCGGTGATGCTTGCGAGCGGTGAGAGGGAGACTCCACGGGCGCTGAGTGCTGGGTTGCCTGTGTCGAGGAGCGAGAGGAGTCCGACGAGGCCGGTCATTGATACGACAAGCGCGCCCCACACGATCTTGGTGCGGATGCTGGCGTTTGTTCGGACTGTGACTTTTGCGGCCATATCGGGTTCGGTTCCTAGGGAGTTCAGATTATCATATTCATTCGGGCGTTGCACGCTCGTTTCTTGCACATTGGTGCGTAAATTATGGATGTTTCCGCGCACATTTCTGCTTGTGACGAATTGTGTACTTACCGGAACCGAACAAACCATTTGTGTGGGAATTGGCGAGTTGTTTTCGGTCGTATTGCGGTGTGACTATTCGTCGGACTGGACGAGTCGGTCGCGGAGGTTTGGGGTGCGCCGGCCGTATTCATCTTCGAGGTATGGTGGCGCGTACTGGGTGCGTGTTTGGTTGTAGCGATCGAAGGGTGAGCGTGCGTCGTCGGCGTGGAGAAGTGTTTTTTGGCACGCGGGCAAGAGGCACAGCGTTCCCACGCTCGCAAGAAGGATCGCGATGCGGGTTCGGGGGAAGATCGGAGTGTGGTTTGATCTGGTCATTGTCGTGCTGGATTGGGTTGCGTTGGCGTGTTGGTTGGCCACGGGTGATGGACAAAAAACAGTGTACCGCGAGTTACCACGGCACACTGTTCTGGAGAGAGGAGAGAACTACATTTACTCAGACTTTTTCCGTGGAATCAGTCTGGCGGTGTCTCGGGGAATCACTTGACCCGGACACCTCACTGCAACACCTGTTATACGCAAAGCTTTTCTTTGGGTTCGTCGGTGTCTTGAGAATCATTCAAATTATGTTATGTTTGAATTTCGTTAGGGTTCGATAGCGTGATCAGGCGGCCATCGGGGTCGGTTTTGAGCTGATTGGTGCTCAGGAGCGAGTGGATGCAGGTGTAGAGGGTGACGGCACAGGCCGTGGAGAGGTTGAGGGAGCGTTCTCCGGGGGTGAGAGGGATGGAGACGCATTGGTCTGGGTGCTGGTCGAGGAGGTCTTTGGGGAGTCCTACGGATTCTTTGCCGAAGACGAAGTGGTCGCCTTTGGTCAGTGGGATGTCGTAGATGGTTTTGGAGGCGCGGGCGGTGAGGAACCAGGTGTTTGGGGCGGATTTTGCGGCGTTTGATTGGTTGTAGTCTTCGAGGGAGTCGTGGTTGGTCAGGTTGAGTCGGGGCCAATAGTCCAGACCGGCTCTGCGGCAGGCTTTTTCGTCGATGTCGAAGGCGAGGGGGTGGATGAGGTGGAGGGCGGCGCCGGTGGCGACGCAGGTTCTGCCGATGGATCCGGTGTTGTTGGGGATCTCGGGGTTGAGGAGGACGACATGGGCGATGGGGTCTTGTGTGGGGGCTTGTGTGGGTGTTTGGGTAGTCATGGCTGGGGAGTTATAGATGGGTGGATCAATAGAAACACCCCACCGAGATGAGTCGGCGGGGTGTGGTGTGGTTTGATTTTGTTGGTAAGTGTTCGGATCAATCGCTGTTGGCGGCGAGGAGGGGGTCGGCGGCGATGGTCATCGCGACGACTTGCTTGAACTCGTCGTTGAGTGGGTTGCCTTGCCAGCGGATGACGCCGTCGGTTGAGAGGACGACGACATGGGGGATTCCCGTGATTCCAAGGGCGCGGTTGAGTGTTTTATTCTTGTCGAACATTTGTGCATAGTTGCCCTTTTTCTTGAGGACATAGCGTCGGAAGGTTTCTTCTTTTTCCGATCCTCCGATGCCGACGATTTCGAGTCTGCCTTCGTAGGAGTCTTGGAGATCGTGGAGCATTGGCGCGGCGGCGAGGCATGGGCCGCACCAGGTTGCCCAGAAGTCGAGGACGAGGACTTTGCCTTCGAGGGAGCGTTCGTTATCGACCCAATCTTCGTTGCCCATAGGAACGGGGAGTTTTTGCCCTTGGTAGTTGTCGGCATGGAACTGTCGACCGTTGTGGTCTGGCCAAGGGGCTTTGTCGTAGGCGGCGGGGCTGATCGATGCTGCGGATGCGAGGGCGGCTTCGGGTGCGATGCCTTGGGCTTGGAGTGCGGCGTTTGCGACTGCGGTTTCAGTGGTTTCGCTCACGAGCTGTTTGACGGCGTCTTTGAGTGATCGGCCGTCGAGGTCGGCGAAGCGGAGGTTCCCGGCGCGGTCGATGACATAGAGATCTGGGTAGTCGTCGGTGTGCATTGCTGAAGCGAAGACGCCTCCTTCATCGCGCGCGATGGGGACGGTGATTCGACCGGCGTTGATCTTTTCTTTGATCTCGTCCCATCCGGCGTCGGGGTGGATCGCGGCGATGACGACCTGATCTTCGTTGTCGCGCTCCATGCGGGTGAGTTTGGAGAGGGTCATGTAGGAGGAGGGTTCACCTGCGGAGATCATCGCGAGGATGACGACTTTGCCTTGGGTGTTGGAGCTTGAGAGGGTTCCGGGGTGGGTCCAGTCGGTGAGTGATGCGAGCGCGGCTTGATCGAATGGCTTGGTTTCGAGCGCGTCGATGGTGTCGCGGGAGTCGCTGAGTTCGCGTTTGATTTCGGGCGCCATCGCGAGGATTGGGACCAGTGAAGCGACGGCGGCGAGGGTGATGATGGATCGTGGATTCATGTGGGGTCTCCGTATGGAACTGGCCGAGTGTCCGAGAATATCTTTGGAAGGTCGAGTATATCAGAAACTTGCTGGGTTCCCAAGCGAGAATACGGTGGTCATGGGAGAAAATGCGGGTATGAAACGGGCTTTACTCAAAGCAAACACCCGCCTTATTAAGGAGCGGGTGTTTGGGGGAGCTTTGAAGAAAGCTGAGTTGTGGGTCTTTCGGGTGTACCGGGGTGGTTTGCACCGGTTGCGGCATCCCTGAAAACTTTGGTAGGAGCTTGGTTTTTGGGCGGTTTAGCCGTCGTGGGAGTGGGCGGCTGGTTTGGCGGTCACTCGCGTTTGGATGGCTGGGTCCACAGCGATGGTCTTGTTCACGGCTGGGAGGAACCCTTCTTCGTGTGGGTTTCCGATCCAGCGGATGATGCCATCGGTTGAGATGACGACGACCAGTGGGATGCCTTTGGATTCAAACGACTCGTAGACGGCTTGGCTGTCTGAGTAGAGGTTTGCGTAGGCGACTGGGTGCTCGTCGATGTAGGACTGGACATCGGACTGTGGGTCGCGTTGTCCGGCGATGGCCATGACGGTGAGTGCGTCTGGGTTTTCTTTTTGGAGTTCATCGAGGATTGGTGACGCGGCGCGGCAGGGTGGGCACCAGGTTGCCCAGAAGTCGAGGACGACGACTTTGCCTTCGGTGTCGACTGTATCGGAGAGCCAGGTTTCGGTGCCGAGGGCGACTGGGAGGGGCTTGCCTTGGAGGTCATTGGCGTAGAGGTCGGTGTTGTGTGCGGGCCAGTCTGCGGCTTCGTAGGCTTTGGCTTTCTTTTCTTGGCATCCTTTGCAGTCACCTGCGTCGCAGCACATGCTGGATTTGTCAGCGGACTTTTCGGCCCCTTTGTCGGCGCACAGGGCGCAGTTTGGGCCTGCGGTGGTGAGGGCGATTCCGGATGAGGCGATGAGCATGGCGATGAGGTGTGACATTGATGTTCTCCAAAGATGAACGGTTTGTGTGAGTGCATGCACGACAGGGCACGCGAACGAACCCCTCGTGTGTTGATCTCCGCTGGCAATCTGAACGGGCTGATTAGCCTTGCGGTGGGATCAATCTGTGGAGAGCAACCGCTGCGGCGACGGAAATATTCAGAGAATCTGCAGTACTTGCCAAAGGAATTTTCACTTTGTGGGAGGCGGCTTGGATGGACTCTGGGGTGAGTCCTGGGCCTTCGGCGCCGAGCATGAGGGCGAGTTTTGAGCTTTGGGAGGTGTTTTTAGCGATTTGGTCAATATCGAGGGCATCACGAGCGGGGGTCAGGGCGAGGGTGGTGAATCCGGCGGCTTGGACGGCTGTGAGGGTTGGGATCCAATCGGACTGATTTTCGGTCTGGGTGAAGGGGATGGTGAGGGCGTGTCCCATCGAGACTCGGAGGGACTTGCGGTAGAGGGGATCGCAACAGCGCGGGGAGAGGAGGACGGGGACCCCGGTGCCACAGAGGGCGGCGACGGAGCGGAAGACGGATCCGAGGTTGTCGTGGTTGGCGAGGTCTTCGAGGATGACGAGGGCGCGGGCGGACTGGAGGAGGTTTGCGAGTGGAGGGTTTGGGATTCGATGGCCGGCGGCGAGGAGTCCTCGGTGGATGGGGTATCCGGTGATTTGGTCGAGGATGGCGCGGGTGGCGGTGTAGATCGGGACGGTTTGCGGAACGGATGCGAGGAGGTCGGCGTGGGATTCGACTTTGGATTCGGCGATGAGGATCGAGTGGAGCGGGTAGGGGGAGGCGATGTGGTGTTCGAGGACGAGGGAACCTTCTGAGATGAAGAGTGGGTCTTTGTCGGGCTGGGATGAATCGGTGTTTGGCGCATCGGGGTTATGGGCGGCTTTGAGCCAAGCATCTTTTTGATTGCGGTATGGCTCGATGCGTGGGTCGTTTGGGTCATGAATTGGTGTGAATCGGTCGATCATTGGTAGAGAACCCTAGACTCGGGGTTGTGGTGATGACTTGAACTGAGAGACGCTATGGACACGATGACTTTATTGCAGGCGGCGGTGCTCGGTTTGGTCGAGGGGATCACGGAATATCTTCCGATCTCGTCAACCGGTCACCTGATTCTCGCGTCGGAGTTGATGGGGCTTGGGGACTCAGCAAGCCAGCGGTCTGCGGTGGACACTTTCAATATTGTGATTCAGGGGGGGGCGATCCTCGCGGTGCTGGGGTTGTACTTCCCGCGCGTGGTGCAGATGTGTAAGGGGCTGATCGGGAAGGACTCCGACGGGCTCAAGCTCGCGATCCGGATCATTGTTGCGTTTCTTCCTGCGGCGGTGCTTGGGGTGCTGCTCAATGATTGGATCGAGAGCAAGCTGTTCAATACGCCTGCGGTGCTTGCGGCGCTCGCGCTGGGCGGGGTGTTCATGATTGTGATTGACAAGTGGAAGTTCAGTTCACACAAGGAAGGCGAAGCGTTTGACGAGGGGATGGATCTGCATGAGATCAGCATTGTGCAGGCGCTGTTCATTGGATTGCTTCAGTGCGTGGCGATGTGGCCTGGCACTTCGAGGTCGATGATGACGATCGCGGGCGGGGTGCTGGTTGGTCTCAAACCAAAGCGTGCGGCGGAGTTTAGTTTCTTGCTGGGGCTCCCGACGCTTGGTGGGGCGACGGTGTATTCGTTGTACAAGACACTCAATGGGGATGGGCCGAACATGTTTGAGGTGATCGGTTGGATGCCGATCATTGTGGGTCTTGTGGTCGCGACGATCAGCGCGGCGGTTGCGGTGCGGTGGTTGGTTGCGTTCTTGACCAAGCACGGCTTGGCGGTGTTTGGATACTACCGGTTGGTGCTGACGGCGGTCTTGGGGGGCGCGATCGCGATGGGGGTGGTGACTTTGCATGCTGCTGATGCGGGTGGTGCTGTGGGTGTTGAAGGAAATGACACGATTGGAGAGGTGCTGCCATGAGCGATTCGATTCAGACTTCGTTTCCGAAGGACAAGATCGAGGTGGTATTGCTGGAGGGGACGCATCCTTCTGGGACGCATTTGATCGAGAAGGAAGGGTTTCATGTCACGACGCTTCACGGTGCGCTTGAGGACGATGCGCTGATCGAGGCGATCGGGCGCGCGCATGTGGTTGGGGTTCGCTCCAAGACGCAGCTGACTGGGGAGGTGCTCAAGCAATGCGAGCGGCTGCTTGCGGTGGGTTGTTTTTGTGCGGGGACGAATCAGGTTGATCTTGATGTCGCGGCTTCGATGGGGGTTCCGGTGTTTAACTCGCCGTTTAGTAATACGCGATCGGTCGCGGAGTTGACGCTGTGCGAGATTATCGCGCTGCATCGTCGCGTATCGCATCGGTCGGTGTTGTTGCATAGTGGGGAATGGGACAAGAGCGCGGATCGTTCGCATGAAGTGCGTGGGCGGACGCTTGGGATCATTGGGTACGGGCATATCGGTTCGCAGATCAGTGTGCTTGCTGAGGCGGTGGGTATGCGGGTGGTGTTTTATGATGTGGAGAGCAAGCTTCCTTTGGGGAACGCGAGTTCGGTGGGGTCGATTGATGAACTTCTAGAGGTTTCGGATGTGGTGAGCATCCATGTCCCTGAGACGAGCGACACGGTCGGGATGATCGATGCGAAGCGGATCGGGCTGATGAAACACGGGGCGTACTTGATCAACAACGCGCGTGGGTCGGTGGTTGATCTTGAGGCACTGCGGGTCGCGGTGGATGATGGGCATATCGCGGGGGCGGCGGTGGATGTGTTCCCGGTTGAGCCGAGCAAGCGAGGCGAGGGGTTTACGAATGTGATGCAGGGGGCGGAGAATGTGATTTTGACGCCTCATGTTGGGGGGTCGACGATGGAGGCGCAGGAAGCGATCAGCGTGGATGCGGCGGAGAAGCTGGTGAAGTTTGTCAATCGTGGGACGACGACGGGATCGGTGAATGTTCCCAATGTTGATCTGCCTTCGCAGACGGTGGATGGGGCGCGGTCGCATCGGATTTTGAACTTCCATCGGAATGTGCCTGGGGTGCTTGGGAAGTTCCATGAGGCGGCGAGCTCGCTTGGGGTGAACATCACTGGGCAGTACCTGCGGACGGTTGGGGATGTTGGGTATGTGGTGCTGGATGCTGATCCGAGCGGGGCTGAGGCGCTTAAGGATGCGATGGATGGGATTGATGAGTCGATCCGGACGCGGATGTTGTGGTAGGGAAGAAGCGATTGGGAACTGACCATTGGCCACTAGGGAAGATAAGAGAAGACCCCCTCCGTCCGCGAAGCGCGGACACCTCCCCCGCAGGCGCGGGGGAGGAGATAAAGATGGCAATTTGCTTTGGGGAGGCGAACAATCGTGTATGCCTACTTTTGTACGATCATCGGAGTCTTTGGAACACACTGGGGTGATCGCGCGGGACTTTGCGTCGGTGCTTCGGGCGGGGGATTTGGTTCGGCTGGTTGGGGAGATGGGGGCGGGGAAGACGACCTTTGTTCGATTGGTTGCTGAGGCGATGGGGGTGGATGTGTCGCTTGTCAGCTCCCCCACTTTCGTGCTGATGAACAACTATCCGTGCACGATCATGGGTGAGGCGGGATCGATTGCGCACTTGGACTGTTACCGGTTTGGTGATGAGGATGAGCTTGAGGCGCTCGGGTGGGACCGGGTGTGCAGTGATGGGTCGATCCGGTTGGTTGAATGGCCTGAGCGGATTGATGGGTTGCTGGATGAGGAGTCGCTGACGGTGACGATCTCGCATGTGGACGAGGAATCGCGGGGGTTTGTGTTTGATGTTCCCGAGTCGTGGATGGGCCGGGCTTCGATTGGTGCACTCAAGGCGCGGGATCGGGTGAAGTGTCCGACGACGGGTGAGGTGGTGCATCCGGAGTGTCCGAGCTGGCCGTTTGTTGATGAGCGGGCGCGGATGAGTGATTTGCATGGGTGGATGAGCGGGAAGTTTGCGATCACGCGTCCGATTGATCAGGCGGATCTTGATCAGGAGTAGGAAGAAGGGGCTGGGGGCTGGGGGCTGGCCATTTGGAAAGAAAAGAGAAGACCCCCTCCGTCGCTGCGCGACACCTCCCCCGCAGGCGCGGGGGAGGAGAAAGCCACGGCTTGCCGAAGACGGTCAAGCCGTGGCACCCGTCCGATTGTGCGTTGTGGGGTTTGGGGTGGTATTGTGTGGGTATGAATGAAGAAGTTGGATCCGTCGTTGAGACGAGTGTGTGGTCGTTGTTTTCTGAGAGCTTTGATGTGTTCTCGGTGGTGCTGTTGATCGGGTCGATGATCGCGGTGTCGTTGATTGTCAAACTTGTGCTTGATGCTCGGCGGTCGGTGATTGCTCCGGATGGGATTGTGGATTCGCTCTCCAAGAAACTCGACTCGGGGAATCTGGATTCGTTTCTTGCGACGGCGGGTGAAGACTCTGGGATTGTTGGGTCGGCGTGTGTTGCGGCGTTCAATGCTCGGAAGAACGGGCAATCCGCGATGCGCGAAGCGGCGGAGATCGCGGCGAGCAATGCGTGCAGCCGGTGGACGCGGACTTTGGATTTGCTTCGCGTGATCGGGGAGATCGGGCCTTTGATTGGACTGGCGGGGACGGTGTGGGGGATGATTCTTGCGTTTGTGAAACTGGGCCAGGCGGGTGGATCTGCGGGGCCTACGGATCTTTCGATGGGGATTTCGAAGGCGTTGTTCCATACCTTGCTGGGGTTGATGCTTGCGGTGCCTTGCTTGTTGATTTATGGGTGGTACCGGAGTGTGATCGATAAGCATTGCAATCGTGCGTTTGAGCAGGCGGGTGGGTTGGTGGATCGGCTGGCGGCCGAGCAAGACACAGGCGGGACGCCTGTGCCACGGGGGGAGGCGGAATGAG
>TARA_R110000868_G_scaffold83515_3_pt1 | contig 34091 bp, 22 predicted proteins | sample TARA_R110000868 | Tara Oceans TARA_R110000868 (sample SAMEA4397489) | marine metagenome | biome: Polar Biome; feature: [SRF] surface water layer (ENVO:00010504); material: water (ENVO:00002006), including particulate matter (ENVO:01000060) such as... | depth 5 m | reverse complement strand
ATAAAAGGAGCATGAAAAACATGCCCACTCATGCCATAAGAACATAATGCGGTAGTAATTGGTTTCATAAACTTTGTTTTTATAGATGACTAAAAAGATTTCTTAGCATCCTAATTTAAATTAATTATGGTTGTTATAAACAACATTATTTGAATGTAAATTACTGCTTTTTTTCATTTAAAATTAGCTGCCAACCTTCATAAGAATTCATAATTAGCGTATTATCATGATTTGGTTTATAGCACTTAATCATCTCCTTTGGTAATTTTGGAAGATCCTCAAAACTCCTCCAAAGTTTTACTCCCAAGCCAGAGATAAGTGCAGCTCCCCATGCAGAAACATCGGTAATTCCCATATTTGTTATTGGTGTCTTTAATAAATCGGCCAAGAATTGCATTAAAAATTCATTTGCCGTAATGCCTCCATTGACTTTAAGCTCTTTTAGAGGTGTATTAGTTTCTTTCTCTATAGACTGAATAACATCTTTAATTTGAAAAGCAATAGACTCTAACGCAGCGCGTACAAGGTGATCTTTGGTTGTACCAAATGTTAATCCATGAATAGAGGCCTTCCAGTCTTTTTGCCAGTAAGGCGCTCCCATACCACTAAATGCAGGAATTAAATAAACACCTTCATTGCTTTGTAATGAAATTGCCATAGGTTCTAATTCGGAATAAGAATTAAAGACTCCAAGCTGATTTTTCAACCATTCTATAGTAGAGCCACAGCTAACAATCACACCTTCTAAGGCATAATTCACTTGTCCTTCCACACTCCATCCAATGGTGGTTAACATACCTTTATTGGATTGTTTAGATAGGTTCTCTGCATTATATAAAATTGATGATCCCGTGCCTAAGGTTGCTTTTGCCATTCCATTAGAAAAACATTCTTCACCAAAAAAAGCAGCCTGTGAATCACCTATCATTCCAGTTATTGGTAGTGCATTTTTAAAAGCACCATCAAAAGTAGTATCTCCAAAATGATCCGATGAAAAAGTTACTTTAGGCAAATTTAAATTTTCTAAACCAAAGGCCTTCAACAGTGTTTTATCCCATTCTAATGTATAGATATTATAAAATAACGTTCGCGATGCATTAGTATATTCCGTCTTATAACTCTTGCCATTGGTTAGTTTGTAAAGCAACCATGTATCTACAGTTCCAAAAAAAGCCTCACCATTACGAATTGCACTTTTTACATTAGCATTATTTTCATTTAACCAAATTACTTTGGTTGCTGAAAAATAGGGATCAATAGTTAAACCAGTTCTAGAATTAACTGTACTTTCAAAATCATTATTTTTCAATAGTTCGCATACTGCAACAGAACGCTTACATTGCCAAACTACTGCATTATGCAATGGGTTCCCATTTTTATCCCATACTACAAAGGTTTCTCGTTGGTTAGATATACCGCATGAAACTATACTACTTTCTTCACCTGGAAATTGTGCCCGAAATTCTTTAATACAAGATTGAACTGCATTTAATACCGATTGATAAATTTCTTGTGGATCTTGTTCCACAAAACTAGATTCAGGATAATACGATTTTAAAGGTGCTGTGGTTTTAATAACCACTTTTCCATAAGCATCAAAAATAATTGCTTTTGTACCACTTGTTCCTTGATCTATGGATAATATATAAGATTTTGACATCATAAATTTTACTTAAAAAAAGTCAATTAAGGCTTATTTAGTCTTCGTTAGGATGATTTAATCTATCCATTATTACTGCAACTAAAATAACCAAACCTTTAATTATTTGTTGCCAAAAAGGAGATACGTTAAGTAAAACCAATCCACTATTAAGCACTCCAATTATTAGCGCACCTTGTACCGTTCCCATAATGGATCCTCTACCCCCAGATAGCGAAGTGCCTCCAATAACTACTGCAGCTATAGAATCTAATTCATAGCTCATACCTGCATTAGGTTGTGCCGAATCTAAGCGAGCAGTAAGTATAATACCTCCAACGGCTGCTAAAACACCCGCAATGGCGTACACCCAAATTTTTATTTTATTAATATTTATACCCGATAATCTTGCAGCACTTTCATTGCCACCAATGGCATAAATATGTCTTCCGAATTGTGTTTTTTTAGTAACGACAACCGCAATTACCACTATTACTGCTGTAATCCAAACAGGCATTGGCATTCCTAAAAACCAGCCTGTACCAATAAAATCAAAATTGTCTCCTAATCCTGTTATTGGAAAACCACCAGTCCATAACATTGTGGCTCCTCTTGCAATGGTTAACATAGCTAAAGTTGCCACAAACGGAGGCACTTTAAATCGTGTAATCATCCAACCATTAAAAACTCCTAAACCACCGCCAATAGCCAAACCTGCTAATATGGCACCAAATACTGTAAATCCAATATGGGTATTTAAAGCAGGTACATCTAGTCCTAGCTTTAATAAACCTGCAGCAATTGCGCCACTAAAAGCAAGTATAGAGCCTACCGATAAATCTATCCCTTTGGTAAGGATAATTAATGTCATACCAACAGAAATACATACGTTGATCGATATTTGCCGCGCAATATTCCAACCATTCTCAACGGTTAAAAATTTGTCTGACAAAAGAGTTAAGACAATGCACAATACCAGTAATGCTATAATGGATTGAAATTTTACTAAAGTATTTTTAACATCAGCCATTTTTAGTAATCTTATATTTAGTTGATTGGTTTTCGTTTGTTTTTTGTTGTATTCATTATACAATGGCGGCCTTCATAATATCTTCTTCATTGAAATTCTGTTGATGAAATTCTCCTGTAATTTTAGCATCACTTAATACTAAAATTCTATCAGAAATTGCCATTATTTCTGGAAGCTCGGAGGAAACAACCACGAGGCCTAATCCTTCTTTAGCTAAATTATTTATTAAATGATATATTTCATTTTTGGCATTTACATCAATACCTCGTGTAGGTTCGTCTAAGAACAACACTTTAGGGGTTGTTGCTAGCCATTTAGATAGTACCACTTTTTGTTGGTTGCCTCCACTTAAATTTCGTGCCAACTGTTTTTCTGATGGTGTTTTAATCTTTAGGGCTTCAATATATTTTTTAGATAATAGTACTTCTAATTTAGAACTTAAAAAACCGTTTTTCACAACCTCTTTTATACTGGCCATACTAACGTTTTTAGATATTTCCATTTGCAAAACCAAACCATCTTCTTTACGATCTTCCGGCACTAAACCCATTCCGTTTTTAATGGCATCCATCACAGACTTAATCTTTACCTCTTTGCTATCAATACATACTTTGCCAGTCATTACGCTGGTATGCAAACCGAAAATTGTTTCTAGCAACTCCGTTCTTCCGGCACCCATTAATCCAAAAATCCCAAGTACCTCCCCTCTTTTAACAGTAAAACTGATGTCTTTTATTAAATATGAAGATTTACTGCTAAGTTTAGGTAATGATATATTTTCGACTCTTAGAATTTCATCTCCAAAGGGTACAGATTCTTTTTTATATAGGTTTTTAATATCTCTACCTACCATTAAACGAATAAGATCATCTTTTTTAGCTTCTTGCACATTTTCAATACTACCCACTATTTTCCCATCACGTAAACCTATAAAGCGATCTGCAATTACAAATAGTTCGTCTAATTTATGTGAGATGTAAAGAATAGATACATTATCTTTCTTAAGGGATGCTATTATTTTAAAAAGCGATTCTACCTCTGTATCTGAAATTGCAGAAGTAGGTTCATCCATAATAACTAATTTGGCTTCTTCCAATAAGGCTTTTGCAATCTCTATGAGTTGTTGCTCCCCAACTCTTAGATCAGATACTAACGTTTTTGGGTTTAAATTACAATCCAAGCGCAATAAAAGCTCCTTGGTTTTTTTATTCATTTGTTTTGCGTCTAAAATTCCAAACGCGTTATGTATTTCTCTTCCTAAAAAAATATTTTCGGTAATACTCAAATAGGGTATTAGATTCAACTCCTGATGAATAATGGCTATTCCTTTTTTCATAGCATCTTTTGGAGTGCTAAAATTTACTTCTTCGCCATTCAATACTAATTTTCCTTCATAATCAGGATACACACCAGATAAAATCTTCATTAATGTAGATTTACCGGCTCCATTTTCGCCTACAATTACATTTACTTTTCCTGTATGCACATCAAGATTAACATCATTCAAGGCAATAACACCTCCAAACTTTTTTGTTATTCCTTTGGCTTGTAATAATATGTTTGGTTGGTTTTCCACGTTTTAATTGTTGAATTTAATAAGTAGCGGAATCACTTTTAGTTCTTCTAATTTAGGATGCTTGGCATTCACTTTTAATGCACCTTTAAAATATAACTTATCCCCTTCTTTTACCTGCTTTTTAAAAGGAAGTACAATGGTTTCTCTTACCGTATTATTTAGTTCTACAGATAAGGTATTGAAGTCCATTGTGTTTTGAAAATCGCCGATATCTGCAATGGCACTAGCATCACGGATTGCATTACCAAAGATAAAATCTGTTGCGATACGAATTTGTTGTGCGCTATTCTCATCTAAAGAAAGTAACACATTCTCCTCTTCAATTGCAAGCACTGTAGCATTGCCATCTATTATAAAATTGTATTCATCACTAATACCTAATTTTTTGCCCTTAGCTAAACAATATTCTTTTACATTTTCTGTAATAGCTGTCAGAAATTCTGAAGCATTTATCGCTGGCAATGCTTGAGTCTTATTGGATAGAAAATCTGTGGCTAATGTTTTTGCATTAAAAACGCTATTATTTTGAGCTTTCTTAAACTCATCTAAAGGTTCAAAATAAACAGAACCATAAAGTGAAACCCCAACAACTAAGGCTAAAACGATATATTTAAGTGTTCTTTTCATAATTAATTATCTGTACCGTATGAACCGTATTCTTTAATATTTTCTTTAGTAACAAGACCAACTGCTAATGGTGTTTTTTTACTAAAATCGCGTTTTCCTTTTATGTATTCATCCGCCAATTCTGCTGCAGTTCTAGCCATTTTCACTGGAGATTGCATAACCGTAGCTTTAATTTTATTATCGGCAATAGCATTCATAACATCATCCGCGCCATCAAAACCAAAGATCATAACTTCTTTTTCTTTTCCTGCTGCTACCAAGGCTTGATAGGCACCCATTGCCATGGCATCATTACCACAAAATACAGCATTAATATCTGGGTTAGATTGCATGATAGATTCCAATACTTCCATGGCTTTACTTCTATCAAAATCAGCACTTTGTTGCGATACCATTTCTAATTCAGGAAAAAGGTCTACCACACTATGGAAGCCTTTAGATCGATTCCAAGTATTATTATCACCTACTAAACCAAGCAGTTCTACATATTTTCCTTTTTTATTGAGTTGCCGAACAAAGTATTCACCAAGTTCTACACAGCCCGAAAAACTATCGGAGATTATTTGTGATGTTGCCACATCTAAAGAATTTACTTCTCTATCCATGCAAAAAACAGAAACACCAGCTTGTTTTGCGCGTTTTACATTAGATACAGAACCTTCTGAATCGGTTGGGTTAAATAAAACCGCACTGTAACCCGCAGCAATTAAATTTTCAAAATGCTCAGCTTCTTTTGATGTGTTATTTTGCGAATCGAAAATGGTTACTTCATAGCCAAGTTCTCTAGCACGTTCTGCAGCAGATTCCCCCAACACAACAAACCATGGATTGTTTAGTGTTGAAATTACAACAGCTACTTTTTTAGGTGCATCATCTTTCTTGTTGGAACAACCAAAAAACGTTAGCAGTACAACTAATGCCACTACTTTTTTAAATCTAAAAGTCCCTTTAGGTTTATTCATGAAATGTTTTTTAAAATTAAAGAAGTGCTTTACAGGTTTTGTATAAACCATCTTGCGATATTCCGTAGTAGTTGAAAATTTCTACCTGAGAACCTGTTACCGTATATTCGTCTGGAATACCTACTATTTTAAATTTATTTCTCATACCCTTTTGAAATAAATAAGAAGCACAGGCTTCACCCAAACCACCATTAACCATATGCTCTTCAACAGTAACTATTGGTCTCCCGTTAGCTGCTAATTCTTCTAATAATTTTACATCTAGAGGTTTTATGGTATGCATGCTAACAACAGTAGCTTTTACCCCTAGTTCATCTTCCAATTTTTTAGCAGCTAACCAAGCAGGATAAACTGTTTCACCTGTTGCTATAATAGCGATATCAGAACCTTCGCGTACGATACGCCCTTTACCAAATTCAAAATTTTTATTAGTTTCGCTTAAAAATGGCATAGCTTTTTTACCATATCGCATGTAAATGGGTTTACTTGTTTTGGCGGCCAAACGTACTGCCTGTTCCGTCTCAAAATTATCCGCAGGAGCAACAATAATTATATTATTTATTGCCCTAAGTACAGCATAATCATGTAAACTATGATGTGTTGTTCCTAAGGCTCCATAACTAACCCCAGAACTAATTCCGACAAGAGTTACGGGATTATCAGAATAGCAAACGTCATTTTTTATTTGCTCTAAAGCTCTTGCGCTCAAAAAACAGGCTGGCGAAACCGCAAATGCCTTTTTACCTGCCGAAGCTAGACCAGCGGCAACACCCACCAAGTTTTGTTCAGCAATACCAACCTCAACAATCTGGCTTGGAAATTTTTCTCCAAAGGGCACTAGTTTTCCTGAACCTCTAGAATCACTAGTTACTGCTACGATATCTTTATCGGTTTTAGCTAATTCTTGCATGATTTCTGAGAAAACATCTTGATTAGCTTTACCCATTTTTAAGTCTTTTTCCTCTATTTTATCTAATTCCATGATTTTTTAGATTAGTGCTTGAGCTTCTGCTAATTCTGAAAGTGCTAATTCATATTGCTCTTGCGTTGGAACTCCATGATGCCATTTTGTAACTCCCTCCATATAACTTACACCCTTACCTTTAATGGTATGAGCAATGATGAAATTAGGCTTACCAACCTGAAAAGGCCCATTGTTTAAGGCTTGTTCTAGCTCCTCTAGATTATGCCCATCAACCTCTTTTACTGCCCAACCAAAGGCTTCTAATTTTTGGCGAACAGAATCGGTATTCATAACATCTTTATTGTAACCTGTTATCTGTTGTTTGTTATTGTCTAGTATGGCATATAAATTATCTAATTTATAATGCGATGCTGATAAAAATGCCTCCCAGTTAGATCCTTCTGGCAATTCACCATCACCCAAAAGTGTGAAAACTCTGTGCGTTTTATTATCTAATTTTGCTGCAATTGCTTCTCCAACACAAATTGGCAAACCATGCCCTAATGCTCCAGTGTTTTGTTCAACACCATGTACTTTTTTTGTAGGATGCCCTATATAATGCGATTGGAATTTACAAAGTGTTTCTAAATCTGATTCTGGAAAAAAACCTCGGTCTGCTAAGGTTACAAAAAGCGCCTCAACACAATGACCTTTACTCTGTATATACCTATCTCTATTAGGATCATTAAAATTATTCGGATCCACCTTTAAAACTCTATTATAAAGCACATTGAGTGTGTCTACACATGAGAGACTTCCTCCGGTATGACCTGCTTTAGCCATATATATATATTTAAGCAGATTTTTTCTGAGTAAAACAGATTTTAATTTTAATTCTTGATTTGTCATTATAATTTAATGTTTGCAAAAATTATTATTTGGATATTTCAACAACAAGCAATCGATTACATTAATGGTTAATTTTTATGGTTGTAAATTTCCCATCCCATATAATTGCCTAATGCTTCCTCTAAAATTGCAGCAGTTTTAGATGCATTCATTACCACATGATGTTCAAAACCATTTCTACATACATGATTCATTAAACCTTGTAAGTTTCCAATTTTTGCCACCGCTCTATTACCAAATGTTTTTAATGGGTCATCGGTTAATTCACCTTCACCTATATATGCTTTAATAATACCTTTTGGATCATCCGTGCTAATTCTACCATAGGTAAGTGGCATTGCCGGAGTACGGCCATCAAGTGCCCCATACGTATTTTCTACACCAACACTAGTACCTAAAATAGGTGCATTACTTATTTCAATATCTGGAAGAAAGGACTTTGCCCAGTTTCCACAATGGAATAAAACACATTTATTCGGGTCTTCGGCATAATTATTATTCCAATCTACCAATGCGCTTGGAGAGCCCGAAGCCAATTGCATAGCGTACATACTTAATGTACCTGTAACATCTACTTCACAAGCAGAAGGCAACATGTTCTCGGACATGATACTCATAGAGGTACACACATTACAACCAAAATTCTGCTGAAGAGATGTCCAGCATTGAATTGCCGTCGCATCTAATGAATATTCTTCTACATATTCGTTCAACACAACATCTAATTTTGCAATCTGAATCATAGCTTCATTAGGTGTTTTACCTTTTGAAGCGTAGGCATTAATTTTATCTAAATGTTTTTTAACAGATGCGTCGTCTTTGGTTAGTTTGTTCGCTTTACCTAGAATTTCCGATAAATCTACTGTAGTAACAGTAATCCCATTTCTTTGTAATATTTTTTCTGAATAACGTACCGTATTAAATGCACCTGGTCTTGCTCCTACCGCACCTATTCTAACATTTCTTAAACCCTTTACTACGCGACAAACAGCAACAAAATCTTTTAAATCTTTCTGAAATATTTCTTCTGTTGGAAAAGACACATGCTTGCTGGTTAATGAATATTTTATACCATATTGATACAAATTATTGCAGACAGATATTTTACCGCACCAAGAATCACGTCGATTTACCACATTCATTTTAGATAATTCATCTGGGTAGGCCTGTATTAAAACTGGCACATTTAAATCGGCAAGTTTTAAGGTATCTGCTACTCCCCTTTCATCTCCGAAATTTGGCAGTAAAACCAATATACCGGCCACTTCATTTCTATGCTTTTTAAATAGTTCTGCACATTTTTGAGAATCTTTATACGTTTCTACACCACCCAATTTAGTGTCTGTGGTTTCCAATAGAATTGGTTTGATGTTTAATTTGTCAAAAACAGCTATAATTTCTGTTCTTGCTTTTTCAACCAAACTATCAGGGAAAAAATCACGATTCCCAATAATTATTCCAATGCTTAATGCTGATTTTGACATTTTTATATTTTATAAATTTTGATTTAAGCTATTATCACTTCTATTTCGTGGTTTTTAAAAACCTTTTTATCTTTTTCAGCAATACCTGAATCTGTAATCATATAATCTATTAATGATAGCGCTCCCAAACTAGCCAAAGCACTTTTCCCAATTTTAGTGCTATCCGCTACTAAATAGGTAATATCTGCAGCATCAATCATAGCTCGTTTTACAACTAAATCGCTAATACTTGGATATGTTAAACCTGATTTTAAAGAAATCCCTGCGGTAGCTAAAAATAGTTTTTGAACATTTAAACCTTTAAAAAAATCAGCAGCCTTTTGCCCGGTTAATGATAATGTGGGTGGTTTAAATTCTCCTCCTGTCATTATAACATCTATACCTGGTTCTGTACCTAGCATAATTGCAATATTCAGGGCGTTCGTTATCACTGTTAAATTCTTATAACCAATTAATTTTTTAGCAATCTCAGTAGTTGTACTCCCAGAGTCTAAAATAATTATATCCCCACTTTCAATAAATTCAAGACATTTTGCAGCTATACTTTCTTTAAGCTCCAAATTATCTTGATGTACTAATGAAAAGTTTTTAACATGGTCTTCCATGTTTTTTAAAAATGCACCTCCGTGCTCACGAATTATTAAGCCCTGCTTTTCGAGTTTTTCAAGATCTTGCCGAACAGTTACCTCCGTAACTTTAAATAATTTAGCAAGGTCTACAACCTTCGCAGAACCGTCCTCTCGTAACAATTCGATAATTTTTTCTCTCCGTTGATTTGGTAGTAAAGCCATGTTACAAATAAAAGAAAAAAAACGAAAAAAAACGAAAGTATAAGAAAAAATATTATTTTTAAAAATGCTTTACTCCGATTTGCTTGTATGTAAAAAATACAGGTGGGTACAGGATACTATTCAGAACAAAAAAATACATTTTTACTAAAACGAGAACCACTATGTTTAAAAAATATCTAAATGAAAAAAGCTTTACTTTTCTACTATTTTTATCCATAACTTACCTAACTGCACAAAAGGATAGTTCTAGGGCAACTTGGATTTGGTATCCTGGAGATTTTGAAATAAACCTAGCCAATGAAATGCAAAATCGCAGAACTGAAAGAGGTTCCTTTTTTCCTGTTTTTTGGAAAACCGATAGCCACTACAACCTAATAGATTTTCACAAAGAATTTAACCTTACTGAACCAGAAGAAATAACAATTTCAGTTGAAGGCACTTATAATATTAAGATTGATGGTAAAGCCTTTCCTGGATTTCCAAAAAAAGTAACTGTCCCTGCTGGTAAACATAAATTAAGCTTAAAAGTATACAACCAAGCAACAGTCCCATCTATTTTTATCAACGGAAAAACCATCAAAACTGACCATACTTGGTTAGTTACCTTCGAAGACAAAGAATGGATTGACCAAAGTGGTAAAGTATCGGACCAATCTGGCACCACTTGGCTACAAGCAGGCTCTTGGAATCTTAATGATCCTAATAATCCACCTTCAAAATTTGCCCTACCTACTAAAGAATTGCAACCTGTAGAAATAGAAAAGTTAGCTGCCGCAGGTAGTAACTTATACGATTTTGGTAAAGAAACCTTCGGATTTATCAAATTAAATGGAGTACAAGGAAAAGGTACTATCAATATCTATTATGGGGAATCAAAAGAAGAAGCACTATCTAAAGATTACTGCGAAACTTTAGATTATTTAGAATTAGATTTTAATTCACCAACTAATTACACATTAGAGTTATCTAAAGCTTTTAGATATGCACAAATCGTTGCATCATCTAACATTAAAATTGGATCCGTAAGCATGTTATATGAATATGCTGATATTGAAGATAAAGGTGGTTTTAGATGCTCAGATGAAGAAATAAATAAAATCTACGACATTGCTAAATATACCTTTCATTTAACAACTCGTGAGTTTTTTATAGATGGAATTAAACGGGATCGTTGGATTTGGTCTGGTGATGCTAATCAGAGTTACTTAATGAATTACTACCTAACAAATGATTCCCCAACAGTTGAAAGAACCTTGTTGGCATTGCGTGGCAAAGACCCTGTAACAGCTCACATAAATACCATTATGGATTACACGCTGTATTGGTTTCTAGGCATTTATGATTATTATCAATATACCGGAGATACCCTGTTTATTCAACAATTCTATCCTAGAATGCAATCATTAATGGACTATTGTTTATCTCGAAGAAATGAAAATGGCATGCTAGAGGGCCTCTCTGGTGATTGGATTTTTATAGATTGGGCAGAAGGACTTAGTAAAAAAGGGGAAGTTAGTTTTGAGCAATTGTTATTTGCCAGAAGTTTAGAAGCCATGACCGTATGCGCAGAAATAGCTGGTGATACTCAAGGTGCTGTAAAATATAACGCCTTAAGTGTAGATTTAAAAAATAAGGTTTTTGACAAATATTGGAATGCAGATAAAGGCGCATTGGTTCATAGTTTTATTGATGGTAAACAAACAGAAAACGTAACTCGTTATGCCAATATGTTTGCTATTTTCTTTGATTACTTTTCAGCAGCGCAAAAACAACAAGTAAAAAATACCGTATTGCTAAATAACAATGTCCAAAAAATTGTAACTCCCTATATGCGCTTTTATGAACTAGAGGCTTTTTGTGCCATGGGTGAACAAGATTATGTATTAAAAGAAATGAAAGATTATTGGGGAGGAATGTTGGATTTAGGGGCTACATCATTTTGGGAAGAGTACAATCCGGAAAAGAAAGATACGGAACATTTAGCAATGTATGGAAGAGCGTTTGGAAAAAGCTTATGCCACGCTTGGGGAGCAAGTCCTATTTACTTATTAGGTAAATACTATTTAGGAGTAAAACCAACAAAACCAGGATATGCTGAATACGAAATTAAACCAGAATTAGGTGGTTTACAATGGATGGAAGGGAAAGTACCCACTCCAAATGGAGCTGTAGAAGTGTATTGTAATAAAAAAGAAATCTCAGTTACAGCTGATGAAGGCGAAGGGAAACTAATTTTTGAAAGTAAAAGCAAGCCAACAACAAATAAAGGCCAAATAACACAATTAGATAAGAATACCTATCAATTGATACTTCAACCAAAAACGAAATATCAAATTACTTATAAAGCGCTTTAGTCTTAAATATGAAAAAAAAACGTCTGCTAATACTATTAACTTTATGTGCCTTTTGCATTCCGAAAGCACAAACGGTAAGAGGCGAACCCGCTGGCATTCCTGAAATTCCAACAAAATACAGTTATGCTCCATGGGAAGATCCAATGGTTACTAGTATTAACAGACAACCTGCAAGATCCACCTCCTACTCTTATACTTCTGTAGAAGATGCCCTTGAAGGCAACAGGGAAAAAAGTAGAATTGTAATGCTAAATGGGCAATGGGATTTTAACTATGCTAAAAACCTTAGCCAAGCACCCAAGGATTTTTATAAGGCTAAAGTTTCTAATTGGGATACTATACATGTACCCTCTAATTGGGAATTGCAAGGATTTGATATTCCTATTTATAAAAGTGCAGTTTATCCATTTCGTCCTATAAATCCTCCTTTTATACCAAAAAATTATAATGGCATTGGCTCGTACCAACGGAGTTTCTCAGTACCCGAAAACTGGAAAAATCTAAATGTAACATTGCATTTTGGCGCAGTAAGTTCAGCCTTTCAAGTTTGGCTAAATGGCGAATTTCTGGGCTATGGTGAAGATAGTTTTCTTCCTTCTGAATTTAATATTACACCTTATTTAAAGGAAGGCGAAAATATTGTATCTGTTCAAGTAATTCGTTGGTCTGATGGTTCGTATTTAGAAGATCAAGATCACTGGCGTATGAGTGGTATTCAGCGTGAAGTATTCCTTATGGCCGAACCTAAATTACGTATACAAGACTTTTTCTATCAAACCAAACTGGATAAAAATTATGAAGATGCTGTTTTTCAATTACGACCAAAATTAGAGAATTTAACAGGAGATACTATTCATAATCATACCTTCGAATTTCAATTATATGATGCCAATAAAAAGCCAATATTTGATAAACCAATAGCTAAGCCAGCGGCTGCTATTATTAATGAAAGTTATCCTCGTTTAGATAATGTAAGATTTGGTTTTTTCGAAGAAACTACACAAAAACCCTTATTATGGAGTTCTGAAAATCCGAATCTCTATACCTTAATTTTAACCTTAAGGGATGAAAATGGAATAATTACCGAAGTAAAATCTTGTAAAGTTGGTTTTCGTGCTATTGAGTTTTCAAAGGAAAATTCAAAACTACTAATCAATGGCAAAGAAACTTATATCTATGGTGTCAACAGAAATGACCATCACCCTATTCGTGGTAAAGCATTAACTAGAAAAGATATAGAGGAAGATATAAAAACAATAAAGCAATTTAATTTTAACACCATAAGAACTAGTCATTACCCGAATGACCCTTATTTCTATGAATTATGTGACCAATATGGAATAATGGTCATAGATGAAGCTAATTTAGAAACGCATGGTTTAGGTGGTAAGTTAAGTAACGACACAAATTGGTCACATGCTTTTTTAGAGCGAATGACACGAATGGTTGAGCGTGATAAAAACCATCCAAGTATAATCTTTTGGAGTTTAGGAAACGAAGCTGGCAAAGGTCCAAATCATGCAATAATGGCTGGTTGGGTGCATGATTTTGATATCACAAGATTTGTACATTATGAACCTGCCCAAGGTAATCCCAGATTAGATGGGTATATAGATCCTTTAGATGCTAGGTACCCAAAACCAGTAGATCATGCACATAGGTTTGAAAATCCACAAGACGAGCCCTATGTAGATATGGTTAGTAGATTTTATCCTGGCATATTTACCCCAAAGTTTCTAGTGGATCAAAAAGCAGATACACGACCCATTCTTTTTGTTGAATATGCCCATTCTATGGGTAATTCCACTGGTAATATGAAAGAACTTTGGGATGAATTTAGATCATTACCCCGAATTATTGGTGGTTGTATATGGGATTTTAAAGATCAAGGATTATTAAAAACTGATAAGAATACAGGGAAGGAGTTTTTTGCTTATGGTGGAGATTTTGGCGAAACTAAACATGATGGAAATTTTAATATAAATGGTATGGTTGCCTCCGATGGTCGCCCAAAAGCAGCCATGTATGAAAATAAGTGGGTATATCAACCTGCCACTTGCTCCTTAGATAATTTTCAGCTAAAAATTAAAAACAGACAAGCTACTCAATCCTTATCGGCATTCATTCCAGTACTTCAATTTTTGGAGAATGGAAATCTTATTAAGGAAGAAATTCTAAATCCTTTTAAACTTGAAGCTGGAGAAGAGATGGTATTCAGTATTGAAAAGTATTTACCAAAATTAAAAACCAATGCAGAATACTTTGTTACTATTCAATTTCAATTATCCAAAAATGAAGCTTGGGCAAGAAAAGGATTTGTTGTAGCGGAAAATCAGTTTTTAATCAATGCTAAAAAAGTACAGGCATACAATACAACATATACTAAAGTTCCACTAACAATTTCAGAATCTGACGAAGAATTTCAAATAAAAGGGGATGATTTCGATATAAAATTTAAAAAAGAAACTGGTGCTTTAGGCTCTTATTTATATAAAGGTAACGAGCAAATATTCGCACCGCTATTGCCCAATTTTACGCGACCATTAACAGATAATGATCGTAAAGGTTGGAAACCAAACAAAGTATTAAAACAATGGTATGATGCTATTCCTGAATTAACTTCAACAACAAGCCAAAAAATAGAAGAGGATATTAGAATTACCTCTACTTATAACATGATAAAAGATAGTGCACAAGTTAGCGTTACCTACACAATTAAACCAGATGGGGTTATACAAGTACAATATCAATTAGATGCCGCTAGAAGCCTACCTAACATCCCAAAAATTGGTATGCAAATGGGAATTAAAAATAGTTTTAAGCAAATATCATGGTATGGAAAAGGAGCTCTTGAAAACTATATTGATCGAAATTTTGGATTTCCCATTCAGCGCTATTCCCTTCCATTAAACCAATTTTTAGAGCCTTATGTAATGCCTCAAGAAAATGGCAATAGAACTGATGTTAGATGGATGGCTTTCTCAACAAAAAATCTTAACGAGGGGCTATTAATTGTCAGCCATCAAACTCCACTAAGCACAAGTATTTGGCCTTGTACACAGCAAAATCTACAAGATGCAAAACACACTTTTGATTTGGTTGACGCTGGCTACTTAACTGTAAACATAGATTTAATTCAAATGGGCGTTGGCGGAAATGATAGTTGGTCACCTGTGAGTGCGCCATTAGAACAATATCAAATACCATCAAAAAGCTATGTATATAGTTTTTATATAAAACCATTTTATGATGCTAAAAATTTATTGAATGAGCATCTGAAGTCATTCGATTATTAGCCAAAATAGTCGCTTATATATTATGAAATATAAATTATCATACATTTTTATACTCTTAGCTTTTTGTATTAATGCGCAAATTCCTGAGCTTAAAAGTTATCATCAAGTATGGGATTCTCAAAGTAAAAATTCATCAGAATCCATGCCTTTAGGTGGGGGTGATATTGGCTTAAATGTTTGGGTAGAAAAAGGTGATTTATATTTTTATATATCGCGTAGCGGAACTTTTGATGAACACAATACTTTATTAAAATTGGGGCGTGTAAAAGTGACCTTAGACCCAAATCCATTTAAAAGCAATCAACCTTTTAAACAAGAACTTATTTTAAAAGATGGCTACATTTCTATGGAACAAAATAGTACAAATATTAAACTTTGGGTAGATGTTTTTAATCCTGTCATTCACATGGACTTAATAAGTGATCAACCAATAAAAATAAAAGCATCATTTGAAAGTTGGCGCTATAAAAATCGTGAAGTAAAAGGTAAAGCTAATAATGCTAATTCTTATAAATGGGCACCACAGGGCGAGATTATTACTTTTAGAGATTCTATTAGTTTTGAAAATGGAGGCATTAAATTCTACCATAAAAATCGTGAAAACACGGTTTTTGATGTTGCTGTAAAACAACAAAAAATGGAATCGGTTAAGAGCCAAATGATGAATCCATTAAAAGACCTAACTTTTGGAGGTTTCCTATATGGAAAAAACTTAAGTTATGATGGGACTTATTATGGCACCTATCAAAATACCGATTTTAAAGGATATACCTTATCAAGTATAAAAGCATCAAAAAAGCAAGAATTTCAAATCACCCTTTATACGGAACAAACGGAAGATCTTCTCCAGTGGGATACCAATTTAAAAAAGCAAATTTCAACCTATAAAAAAAATCATAAGTCCAGTATCAACTGGTGGAATAATTTTTGGAATCGAAGTTTTATTTATTCCCAAAAAAGCAACACAACAACACAAGATTCTGTGTATCAAATTGGACAAAACTATCAATTGTTTCGTTACATGTTGGCTTGCAATGCTTATGGCAAATACCCCACAAAATTTAATGGTGGATTATTTACATATGATCCTGTTTATACCAATTCAGAACTGAATTTTACACCAGATTTTAGAAACTGGGGCGGTGGGACCATGACCCAACAAAACCAGCGATTAGTTTATTTTCCAATGCTAAAAAGCGGCGATTTTGATATGATGGATTCACAGCTTGATTATTATTTAAGTTTATTAAAAAATGCAGAATTGCGTAGTGAGGTGTATTGGAATCATAAAGGAGCAAGTTTTACAGAGCAATTGGAGAATTACGGATTACCAAACCCTGCAGAATATGATTGGAAACGACCAGCAGATTATGACCCTGGAATGCAGTATAATGCATGGTTAGAATATGAATGGGATACGGTTTTAGAATTCTGTAAAATGATGCTAGAACAAAAAGAATATGCCCATAAGAATATAGAAAAATACAATCCATTTATAATTAGCTGCCTTCGTTTTTTTGATGAGCATTATCAATATTTAGCTAAAAAAAGAGGCAGAAAATCCCTAGATACTAACGGCCATTTAGTACTATACCCTGGCTCTGGCGCCGAAACTTATAAAATGGCCAACAACGCCAATAGCACTATTGCTGCATTGCAGGTTATAACAAAAAAACTATTAGCGCTTTCCTCTAATGAATTAAATAAGGAAGACATTCTTTATTTAGAAGGTTTTCAGGAAAGAATCCCACCATTAAATTATAGCGATATAAAAGGGCATAAAGTAATTGCACCCGCAAAAACTTGGGAGCGTATTAATAATACAGAACCCGCACAATTATACCCTGTATATCCATGGGGTATTTATGGTATAGGATTACCAGACTTGTCGATTGCACAAAACACTTGGAATTATGATACAGATGCTATCCAATTTAGAAGCCATGTTGGTTGGAAACAAGATAATATTTTTGCTGCTCGATTAGGATTAACGAATGAAGCCGCTAAATACAACCTTTTAAAAATGGCAAACTCAGGAAGACGTTTTCCTGCGTTTTGGGGACCTGGATATGATTGGGTTCCCGATCATAATTGGGGAGGTTCAGGCATGATAGGCATGCAAGAAATGCTTATTCAAGAAGCCGATGGAAAAATATACTTGTTTCCAGCATGGCCAAAAGATTGGAATGTTCATTTTAAACTGCATGCTACTCAAAGTACTACTATAGAAGCTAAACTTATAGATGGTGTGGTACAAATTTTAAAAGTAGTTCCTGAAGATAGAAAATCGGCCATTATTAATCTGTTAGATTACAGCGAAGAACAGAAAATTAAAATTACACAATGAAAAATAGCAACCTTATACTACTCTTTCTGCTCACAATAAATACTATGCTATTTGCACAGAACAAAGGTTTAGTGGCAAATTCTAATAGTCCGTATACTAAATTACAGAGTGTAGATCTGCAAGACGTTATCTGGACAAATGGATTTTGGAAGGAACAATTTGATATTGAAATTCAAAATACATTACCATATATGTGGAATCTGTATCATAATAATTCCATTACTCATGCGTATGCAAATTTCGAAATTGCGGCAGGTGTAATGAAAGGTAAACATAGTGGACCTTCTTTTCATGACGGTGATTTTTATAAAATTTTTGAAGGTATGGCCGCCGCCTATGCCATTTCAAAAGACCCAAAACTAGATGCACAAATGGATACTGCCATTGCACTATTCGCTAAAGCGCAAAGGGCCGATGGCTATTTAAACACCCCTGTCCTAATTGAAGAGCGTTGGGGAACAATAGGCCCTGAAGAGCTAAAAAAACAGCTAGGCTTTGAAAAATACAATATGGGTCATTTAATGACTGCTGCCTGTATACATTATAGAGCAACAGGAAAATCAAATTTTTTAGAAGTTGCAAAAGGAGTTGCTAATTTCTTATATGATTTTTATAAGAAGGCCTCTCCAGAATTAGCTCGTAATGCCATTTGTCCATCACATTATATGGGTATTGTAGAAATGTATCGTACCGTAAAAGACCCTCGTTATTTAGAGTTAGCAAATAATCTTATAGATATACGAGGTACCACCAATGATGGCACGGATGACAATCAAGATCGTATTCCGTTTAGGCAACAAACAACAGCCATGGGGCATGCTGTAAGAGCCAATTATTTATATGCTGGCATTGCAGACTTGTATGCCGAGACAGGCGAAGAAAAACTACTAACCAATTTAAAAGCTATATGGGAGGATGTCGCTTACCGAAAAATGTATATTACTGGAGCTTGTGGTGCTCTTTATGATGGTGTATCTCCAGATGGTCTCTCTTACAACCCATCTGAGGTTCGAAAAATACATCAAGCCTACGCGCGGCCATACCAATTACCGAATGCTACAGCACACACAGAAACTTGTGCTAATATTGGTAATGTATTATGGAATTGGCGAATGTTACAGATAACTGCAGATGCTAAATACGCCGATGTACTGGAACTAGCCTTATACAATAGTGTGCTATCAGGCGTTAGTTTAAATGGAACAGAGTTTAATTATAATAACCCATTAAGCGTATCTGCAGCGCTTCCGTTCCAGCAAAGATGGGGCAATATACGAGAAGGGTATATTACATTATCAAATTGTTGCGCCCCCAATGTAGCTCGCACTTTAGCCGAAGTAAGTAATTATGCCTATAATATTTCTAATGATGGTCTATATGTTAATTTATATGGAAGTAATCATATAAGCACTTCAAATGCTCAAGGCGAAAAAATTGAGATTGAGCAACAAACTAACTATCCTTGGGATGGGAAAATAACTTTGAAAGTAGTTAAAACGCCAAAAAATAATTTTTCCTTATTCTTAAGAATTCCAGGTTGGAGTACTGGAGCAACCATAGCTGTTAACAAGGAATTATTAACCCCCGAGATAAATTCTGGAACTTATGCTAAAGTGCATAGAAAATGGAAAAAAGGTGATGTTGTTGAACTAAATATACCCATGCCGGTTGTATTAATGCAGGGTAATCCATTAGTTGAGGAAATTAAAAACCAAATAGCTGTAAAAAGAGGCCCTATTGTTTATTGCCTAGAGTCTGAAGATATGCCTAAAAACGTGGGTATTAACTCCATTATTTTAGATTCAAGTTCGGATTTTAAAATAAGCACTACACGTATTAATCACAGAAACTTAATAGCCCTTAACGGTAAAGGTTTTATAACAAAAACGCAATGGGACAAGGCATTATATAAGCCATTAGACCTACAAGTAGAACCTGTAGAATTTAAATTAGTCCCATATTTCAGTTGGGGTAACAGATCGCAAGGTGATATGACAGTGTGGCTACCTTTTAAAAATTAAAATGGTTAAAAAGTAAACTAAAATGCATTGTACAATTAAAACGAATAAATTATTTCACATAACAATCATGGCTTGTTGCTTTGTAATGCAAAACATACATGCACAATACCCTAAAATCCCCCAAGAATTACAGCAAAAAACGGACTCTATTTTAGCTGCAGAAGAAGTAAGATTGAACCAGATTTGGGCAACTAATTACCACATTATAAAAGAAGAGTCCAAACAAGGCAAACCTTATAAACCATGGGCTTCCTATCCTAAAGACCTGATAAAATCAAACATACCTGCATTTCCTGGAGCAGAAGGCGGAGGTGCCTTTACCCCTGGTGGAAGAGGTGGTAAAATTTATGTTATCACCAATTTAAATGATAGTGGCAAAGGTTCTTTTAGAGAAGCATGTGAAGCCTTAGGCAGTAGAACTATAGTATTTAACGTTGCCGGAATTATAAAATTAGAAAAACCAATAAATATTAATGCACCTTATGTTACCATTGCCGGACAATCAGCACCAGGTGACGGTGTTTGTATTGCCGGAGAATCTGTTCTGATTAATACACATGATGTTATAATACGGCACATGCGATTTCGTAGAGGAGCAACAGAAGTCACCAGAAGAGATGATGCACTTGGAGGGAATGCTGTGGGGAATATAATTATAGACCACTGCTCTGTTAGTTGGGGTCTAGATGAAAATATTTCACTATATAGACATCAATATATAGCTAATGATAAATCAGAAAAAATAAAATTACCAACCGTAAATGTCACCATACAAAACACAATTTCTTCAGAATGTTTAGATACTTATAATCATGCATTTGGAAGTACCATTGGTGGCTTAAATAGCACATTTGTTCGCAACCTATGGGCAAATAATATTGCTCGAAACCCATCAATAGGTATGTACGGTGATTTTAATTTTATTAATAATGTTTTGTTTAATTGGTGGAATCGTTCGGTAGATGGTGGAGATTATAAGTCTATGTTCAATATAATTAACAACTATTACAAACCCGGACCAATAACGCCAAAAAACAAGCCTATTAGCTATCGAATACTAAAACCCGAAACCGGAGATTATCTTCCAAAAACATTTGGACTTGCCTATGTTTCTGGTAATTATGTGGAAGGTGCACCAGAAGTTTCTAAAAATAATTGGAATGGTGGTGTACAACTTCAAGATTTTTCACCAGAGTTATACCGAGAGCATTTAGAAATGATGCATCAAAATAAACCATTTACCATTGAAAATACTACGGTTCTCAGCGCTGAAGAAGCTTATAAGTTTGTTCTAAACAATGTAGGTGCAACTTTCCCTAAAAGAGATGCCGTAGACTTGAGAATTATTAAACAAGTAAAAACTGGAGAAATAGCATATTTAGATGGCTTAGAAAACACCATTGGCACTGAATTTATAAAAAGAAGGTTGCCTGCAGATTCTTATAAAAAAGGGATTATAACCAGTGTAAATCAAGTGGGTGGTTATCCTGCTTATAGAGGTGAACCCTATAAAGATTCTGATGGAGATGGAATTTCGGATAAGTGGGAATTAAAGTATGGTTTAAACCCCAAAGATGCATCTGATGCCAATAAAGATTGTAATGGTGATGGTTATACTAATATTGAAAAATTTATAAATGGCATTAATCCGAATAAAAAAATAGACTGGACTAAAATTGAAAATAATACTGATACACTTTCCAAACTAAGCTATGGGATTTTACGGTAGTATTATACTAACAATATATAATTATGAAACACAAAAGAAAACTAACAAGCATCTGTATTGCAACCCTATTCTCTGTAACATTAATTTCATGTAAAGAGTCTAAAAAAGCAACTATTGTAACTGAGGTAGAAGAATTTTCCCAGATTAAAGTATCGGAAAACGGGCATTATTTTCAAACAAAAGATGGTAAACCATTTTTCTGGTTAGGAGATACGGGTTGGTTAACATTTAAAAAATTAAATAGAGATGAAATAAAAACATACTTTGAAGACCGAAAACAGAAAAGTTTTAATGTTATTCAAATTATGACATTACATTCTGATGAAATGACTAACGTCTACGGAGATTCTGCAATTGTACATAAAGACGTATCAAAACCATTAATAACAGAAGGGAATAATTTTGAAAATGCAGAAGAATATGATTTTTGGGATCATGTTGACTATGCGCTTGATATTGCTGAAGAGAAAGATTTATTTTTAGGTATGGTACCTATTTGGGGTTCGTCTGTAAAATCTGGAAAAGTTAATTTAGAGCAAGCAAAAGCATACGCAACTTTTCTTGGGGATAGGTTTAAGGATAGGAAAAATATTATTTGGTTGAATGGTGGCGACACTCCTGGTGAGCAAAATAAAGAAATATGGAATGCAATAGGAGAAATATTAAATACTAAAATGCCAAATACCATGATTACTTTTCATCCATTTGGCCGAACAGATTCATCCGACAATTACCATAATGAAGATTGGTTAGACTTTAATATGTTTCAATCAGGACACAGAAGATATGATCAAGAAACAGAAGGTAGAATGTTTGCGCAGGACAATTATAAATACGTAAAAACCGATTTTAACTTAAAACCAACTAAGCCAACTTTAGATGGGGAACCATCATATGAAGGAATTCCGCAAGGTCTTCACGATACACTACAACCTTTATGGAATGCTAACGATTTAAGACGATACGCTTATTGGTCTGTTTTTGCAGGCGCTGCCGGTTTTACTTATGGTAATAATGCCGTAATGCAAATGCATGAAAACCATACAAAACCAGAAGCATATGGAAGTAAAACGTATTGGCTAGATGCCATAAATGATCCTGGAGCACAACATATGAAATACGTTAAAGAATTGATTTTACAGTTTCCATATTTTGAAAGAATACCAGATGAAAGTTTAATTGCCAATCAAGGCGAAAAATATGACTACTTAGCAGCAACAAGAGGTGAAGATTTTGCCCTAATATACACCTATAATGGTCGTGTCATTTCGGTAAATATGAATAGAATTAAAGGCTCAAAAGTTGAGGCCACTTGGTATAATCCAAAGAATGGAGAAGTAAGCAAAATTGGAATATTCAATAACACCGGAATTCAAAATTTTGATCCTCAAGGTGAACAGGAAGATGGTAATGATTGGGTGCTCGTGTTAAAAACAGTAAAATAGTGCATTTAATGTATACTTAATTTCATCAAAGTATTGAATCAACTTCTTTAATATCAGTTCTTATCAGTTTAGAACTCAGTACCTAGTTGTGCTATTTATGGCCCCTCTCTATAGGCATACTTAGCTGAATAAAAAACCTTAAGCTGATTGTCAAAAGCAGAAATCCTTAATCAAAAAATGGTCTTTGATTAAGGATTTTCTTATTTAAAACATAAAATAAGTAAGCCTGATAGAACTATCAGGCTTACTAAAAACTAACTCAAAATAACAAAATAAAAATCTATTGTACTCTATTTAGAAGTTTAAATTATTCCGAAGCATGACCATACCCTTGGGTAATTAAACCTTTAGAGGCCGCTAAAGTTGTATAAGGAATAGCTCTCATATAACGTGGTGGTTCACCAGCAGAATAGTAAGAATCTGGATATCCTTTAAATATATCAGAAGTATATTGGCTTTCGTTCGCTATAATATTTGCTCCCCAAGGAGATTGAACATAACCATCTGCAACTAAAGCAGCAGCGCGTGCTCCATTTGGATCAATATATTCGTATAAGCCTTGAATAGCTAAAGTAACTTTATCACTACTTAAAGTACTAATATAGTCTGTCCACAAATCACTTGTTCCTCTCCAACCTGGAACTAAAACAGGATATCTAGGATCTGTAGGCGCAAGCCCTGGAGGTGTTTGAGTGGTTAAAAGTTTTAAAGATGGGTCTATATCGCTCATTCTAACTTTCTTAGTCCAAACGTAATTAGATATTGTCATACCTGTTTCTGGGAATGTGTAATATCCATTTGCTTTTAAACCTTCTACCATAGCAATTTGCTTATCACGAACTTGCTTTATTCTATCTGGCATAGTTCCGTAAAGCGTCATATCCCAACGTGTTTTACCTTCTCCTGCCAATTCTAATTTACGCTCTTGAGCAATACCCTCTAAAAGTGCTGGTCCAGAAAGAGCATCTACATAACTATTTACAAAAGCAGCTTGGTCCGTACCTGAAAATGCACGACTACGAACTCTTTTAAAGTATGTTCTTGCAGTACCTTCATCACCTGTAGCTGCCGAAGCATAAGCTAAATCTAGCATAACATCAGCCATACGTAATTGTTGCCAGTTACAACCCGATTGACGTTGTTTTAAAGTATACGGATCTGCAAAACGGGATTCATCTAATTTATTCAAAGCAAGACCACCTTTTTCACGGCTACCAGGAGCAAAATTCATTAATATTTCTGAAGCGGCACCAGAATTTCCGGTTACACAAGCCGTTACATCTCTACGCATATCGTTTGGCACAAAATCACCATAATAAAAACTTGCATAAATACGTGCTTGACCATAATTTTTAGGAGGATATGCATTAGATCCACCACCACCAGAAGGGCGTCCAAAAGAATATGGAAAATCTGAGTTATTACCTCTTGTATATCCAGATTCATAAAGTGATTCTGGACTCACTTGCAAATCCATTAAGTATTGAAAGTTACGTTGAAAAGGGTTGTTAAATGCAGCACCTCTTTCATCAGACTCAATCAAGTAAGCAGAACCAGGATTATTCACTACATTAAGATAATGCGTTTTGGCAATAGCCATAAAAGTTTGCCAATCACTACGACGAACATATTTAGCTTTCCAAGTGCTATTTTCAATTCCCTTTTGTTCAAAAGTTACAGTACCATAATCAAAATCTGTACGACGTAATTGAAAACCAGCCGCATCGAAAGCAAGTCTTCCGATTAAAGCATCTCCATAGGTGCCAGAAAAACGTTCAGCAGTAATACCACCATCACCCAATCTGTACATTAAAGGTACTGCTTGTTTTAAAGCCGCAATTTCACCTTCATATATTTTATCTCTTGACACTAAACCTAAAGTATCTGCTTGTCCGGCTGTTCTAATGGCTACACTAAAATAAGGTACATCACCAAAATAACGAATTAGTAGCTTGTAAGCAGTTGCACGTGCAGCAAGAGCCTCTCCGTATAATTGCGTCCAATCACTTACCGTTCCTGAAGCCTTATCGCTTTGATATGTTTCATTCCCTTCAATACCTTCTAATATTAGGTTTGCACGAGTAATTACTTTATAACATTCTCTCCAAGTGGTAGCTGAATTCCCATCGTTAATATCAAATTCAGATGCAAATAAACCTTCTGGAATATGACGCCCTTGAGAACTATAGTTTTCAGGGTGACATTCAGAATCGGATCCTACAACTTCAGTTTCATAATACAACAAACGATCTAAATCATATTGTACATCATAAATACCAGTTAGTGCTTTTTGCACTTCGCTTGGTGCTGTAAATAAAAAGGCTTCATCAAGATCTGAAGGCGATTGTGTCTCCAGGAAATCTTTTTGGCATGCCGTATTCATAAGAACACATATTGGCAGTATTAAATAAAATAACTTTTTCATAATATTAAATATTTTATAAATTAAAATTCGATATTAACACCAAACGTATAGGTACGAGCTCTTGGATATGAACCAAAATCAAGGCCTGGTGTTGGATATGGACTACCATCACCGTATTCATTTGCATTAATTTCAGGGTCAAAACCACTGTAGCCAGTTAGTGTAAATACATTAAATATAGAACCGTATACTCTTAATCTAGTAAATCCAAATTTATTGATGGTAGCTTCTGGTAATGAATACCCTAAAGTAGCTGTATTTAATCTTAAATATGATCCATCTTCAACACCAAATGTTGTATTTATTGCACTTTCTGGATAAGGTAAAAATGTAGTTGCATTGGCATTTAAAGCATCTAGAGCAGCAGGCTCTACAACTTTGGTTAATTGTCCGTTTACAATATCATAAATTTTATAGTGTCCAGCCAATTCTTGCAGTCTGTTTCTGAACAATCCAGATTCCTTATTACCTAAATAAGCAGTAACATGGGTTGCATTGTAGATATCATTACCAGCACTCCAAGTAAAGTTAAGACCAAAATCTAATGCTTTATAATTACCTGTTAAATTAAATCCTCCAGTATGTACTGGGTTGGTATTACCAATAACACCTAAATCTAAATCATCAATAGTACCATCACCATTTGTATCAACTACTTTTTGCACACCAGGATAAGCTGTTTGTGAGCCTGGTTTATTAGCAAACGTACCATAAACATTAGGTAAAAGTCCGCTTGCATAATCAGCAATACCATCTTTTAAAGTATAAATTTGAGTAGCTGGATCGTAATTAAAATCATCCGTAGTATACCAACCATTATCTACCCAACCTCTAATTAAACCAACAGGTTGTCCTACCTCAAGGATATAATCGTTTCTTGGAGATAAACGAACACCGGCCCAATTAGAACTATATTCATTATTAATTCCTTCTGATAACTCATCTACGTTACCTTTATTAAAGTTGATGTTGAAACTACCTTGTAAGTTAAAATCTTCTGAATTGATAAGATCTGCAGATAATGAAATTTCAATACCTTTATTACTCGTCTGTCCTACGTTTCTGAACTGCGAAGAAAACCCAGTAATTTCAGATAAAGATGTATCTACTAAAAGTAAATCTTTTACAGAGTTTTTGTAGACTTCCACAGTACCTGATAATTTGTTATCGAATAATGTAAAATCTAAACCTATGTTTCTTGTAATTGTTGTTTCCCATGTAATATCAGGATTCCCCAATTGATCAGAAGCAGGCTCATAAAGTGGTTGTAAAACTTCATTAATAGAATATGTTCCTAAACCAGGACTATATAAATTTTGGTACGCTGAAAATGGAATTCTGTCATTACCCACAGAACCATACGACACACGTAATTTAAGGTCATTTATCCAACTAGTATCTTGTAAGAACGATTCATTAGACATACGCCAAGCAAATGCAGCTGCTGGAAAATAGCCCCAACGATTTTTGGGAGCAAATCTTGAAGATCCATCCGCACGCATGGTTCCAGTTAAAAGGTACTTATCTTTAAATGAATAATTGAAACGTCCAAAATACGACTCCCATCTTGATGCAGCACCAATATTAGATCCTAACGAGTAAAATTGTTGTTCGGCTACTTCATAACTATTTATATTTGCCCAAGCACGTTCTGCATCAAATGATGAAGGGTATCTTTCACCACCAACTGAAATACTTTCTGATTTACCATCAATAATTTCTGTACCAGCCAAAAGACTTAATTTGTGATTATCACCTAAGCCTTGAATATCGTAGTTAAGTGTGTTTGTCCAAATTAATTTCCATGATTCAGAGGCTGATATACTGGCATCTCCACCAAATGTAGCCTCACCATTACCATCTATATAATTATTTGCGATTGCTCCAGACCATTGTTTATTACGATTCCAGAATCCAGATACACTTAAATTTGTTTTTGCAGTTAATCCATCAATAATTCTATAACTTAATGAACCATTGGCAACTATTTCGCGTTTTACGTTTTTAGAATCTGTATCATACAATTGTGAAACCGGATTAAATACGTCATTTAAAACAGATTCGTAATCTCCTAATTGTGTATTGCTGGTAATATCAGAATCACCTAAGATATCTTGTGCACCAATTGGGCGAAAGTAATAAGCTGTTGAATTACCATCATTATTACCTGTTGTAACTTGAGCAAAACGCGTGTTTAAGTTAAAATCAAATCTTTCTCCAAGCTTTTGATCCAATTTAAATTGCATGTTAGTTCTTTCATAAAAAGATCTAACTTTATTACCTTCTTGATCTATATAGTTTAATGATAATAAATATCTTGTATTTTCATTACCACTAGATATATTTACGTTATGATTATGTGTAAATGCATCATTATATAACTCTTTTGTAAAATCACGACTTGCAACATCTTTGTAGTAATCAATACCAGAGGCATTGCTACCTTCAAAATTACCAATTGCCCATAAACGCTCCCAAGCATCTCTATATTGAGAACCAATTGCATCTGCATAAGCCCAGTTATAAGCTATATAATCATAACCATCCATAACTGGTACATATTTAGGAATCATGCTATATTGCGTATAGCCATCATAACTAACCTTTGTTTTTCCAGCTTTTCCACTTTTAGTAGTAACAATAATTACCCCATTAGCACCTCTTGCTCCGTAAATGGCAGTAGAAGCAGCATCTTTTAGTACGTCTATACTTTGTATTTGGCTACCAGGTATATTACTAATATTTGTTACTTGAAAACCATCAACTATATATAAAGGATCGTTACTTTGAGAAACTGAACCTCCGCCTCGAACACGTATTCTAACTTCGGCACCTGGGCGACCATCTTGAGTTGTAATATTTACCCCAGGAAGTTTACCTTGCAAAGCTTGAGCAACATCTGGCACAGGTACAGCAGCTAATTTTTCTCCTGTTACCGATGCAACAGATCCTGTTAAATCACGTCTAGCAGAAGTACCATACCCAATTACCACAACCTCATCTAGCAAATTGTTGTCCTCGGCTAAGGCTAGGTTAATATTAGATTTTCCATTAATCGCCACTTCTTGTTTTTTATAGCCTATAGAGCTAAAAACCAAAATATCGTTGGAATTAGCACTAATGGTATAATTACCATCAAAATCTGTTGATGTTCCTTTTGTGGAATTTTTTACTACTACAGAAACGCCCGGTATAGGCTGTTGTGTTGATCCATCTGTAATAGTACCACTAACGGTAATGCTTTGCTGAGCATTCACATTTGAACTACATAGCAGCAAAAGTAAAAAGCTACTAGCGAGAATCCAATTACCGGATTTTCTAATTGATAATTTAAGTTTAATCATGTTTGTTGAGTTTAATTAAAAGTTGATTTTAAGAGTTATTTTTTGGTTTATGCGTTCAGACTTAATGCGTTTTAATAATTCGATGCAAATAATGTAATCGATTGCCTAAATATGTAAAGCGTTTAACGAAAATAGAATTTAATTAGATATTAACAAAAATTTATGGTTAAAAATATCGAAAATTCGAAAACAAACACAAATTTTTAACAATAAAAAGCAAAAATTCGATAAAATTTTGCTATACAAACGAAAAATTAGGTGCTTTCTGGTAAAACTGATTGTCAAAATTAAATTAATGTAATCGATAACTTAAATTATGCTTTATGTGGTAAATAGCATCTGATTTTTATTGGTTTTAATCATTCAAGATTCTAAAATATCCATCAATTTTACTTAGTCTCTGATATTAATACCCAAAATACCAATCAATTAGGTGAATTAATATTGGAATCATCGTTTAGTATATATTTCTTTAATGAAGGCACATGAATTATAATATGCTGTACTGCCAACTTTGCTATTTCCAATGCCCCTTTATGACTTAGATGGGTATCATCATGCTTTCCATCTTTATAATACTCGTTTTCGCCAGGCTCGAAATGAAGGTGTAATTTTTTAGAACCCTCAATACCATACTTCTCTTCTAATTGCTCCGATAAGTACTGTAGATCTATAAATGGAACTTTATACTCTTGAGCAACCAATCTAGCCTCCATCGGATATTCCCCATGTGTATCAATTAAAGTACCTTGATCATTAAAATTTCTTCGGATAATAGAGGTAAACAATACTGGTCTTGCACCCTTTTTCCTAGTCTCTTGAATAAAACGTATTAGATTGTGGCGATAGGATGTGTGCGGATTGGTATATCGATCTGGCGACAATACTTTCTGGTCATTATGACCAAATTGTATAAAAACATAATCACCTTTCTTTAAAGTTCTTACAATTGAGTCCCATTTATTTTCATTAATAAAACTTTTTGTACTTCGTCCGTTAACAGCACGATTATCTATAGCTACCCTTTCATTAAAAAAATCTGGAAGCACTTGCCCCCAACCAAATTCAGGATTAACATCAGGACTTTTTTTATTTGCCATAGTTGAATCTCCAATCATATAAATTGTCTTTTGTTGGGTAGTACAACTAGTACCTATGACAAATGATAAGAGAACAATAATTTTTAAGAATTTCATAATCTATTGGTGTGTATTATTTATTACGCTTATTCCACAGTTGTAAATACCGAATACCATTGAAATTTTAATGGTTGAGAATTATCCCCCAATATATTCGCAATTGTATACTTTTTTGCTTGTTTTTTATTTAATTGATACGACCATTTTACTCTATTCTCTGGCTTATACCCTTCCCCAGTACACTCGTATTCAGCGTAAAACGAGGCCGATTCCGCCTCTTTATTAGACCAGTTATGCCAACCTTCTGATTTTATATGACTACCCAAATTACAGTTGAGAAATACTGTTTTTGCGTGTTTTCGCCAAGGTCTGCCTAAGAAAACGCTATTTACATCTTCATCGGCAGTAAGTTTACATTCTTTAAAAACAAAACCAAAATCTTGGTTTTCGGGTGTAGAAGCAGCGGTAATATAAGAATTGGCTTTACTTCGTATTTCGCACCTTTCGAATAATACAGTAGCCTCGCCAAAAATAAAATCGGTACTACCCTCTATATAACAGTTTTTAAAATAGTTTTTAAACCCTTCGCCAGCTGCATACAAAGTGTCTTGGAACCCAATTAGCCAACAATTTTCAAAATAACTTCTGTTGGCTTTAACGGAAAGCGCTACTGCTTGACCTACAGGTCCCGAAGTATTCTTAATGGTCAAATTTTTTGCAATAAAATCATTCCCTTCAATCAAAACAGTGGCGGTATGAAACGTACTGTTTCTTCCTAAATTAATTTTATCAAAATAATCATCAAAAGTAATTATGGTGTTTTCTTTACTTTCCCCAATTAATGAAACCTGAGTATTCCAGGAATACACATGTACTTTTTCGTTATAAATGCCATTTTTAATATGTATTATCACCCTCTTATATGGAAAGGCCTTTGCCGCATAAATAGCTTCCTGAATTTTTGTAAAATCTCCACTTCCATCTTTTGCGACTGTCATGTTATATTCATCTTTTGCTTGATAAGCATGCAAATAGTTACTTGCAAAAATGAATACTACTATAATTAAATATTTAAAATAATTCATCAATACTATTTTTAATGCCATTTAAAAGCAAAGTAATTACAGGGAGTTTCAGAGGCATTACGAATACCATGAAATAATTCAGAACTCACAAAAAACAAATCACCAGCACTTCCTTTATATTCTTTATCGCCTATCGTCATTTCAACATCTCCAGAAATTACAAGAAATATCTCTGTTTCTATATGAGAATGTGGCGTATTACTTGGTCCTTTTTTATTTAAAACGGTGGTATGCATTTCAAAATTTTCGCACATTGCGGTAGGTCTGTTAAAATAATCTGTTATACCACCACGCTCGGTTTTTTTAAAAACTAAATCATTCTTATCGATTATTAATGAACCGCCATTTACTTTTCCTCTTTCCAGATTCATCGGCTTTTTAGATTTATATCGCATGACATAATAGGTTAAGTTGGTGGTTCCAACATTTTCAAGGGAGTGCATCTGCTGTGGCATTAAAGAAAAAACACTGCCAGCGCCAATTATTTTACTTTCACCTTCAACAATAACCTTCATTTGTCCTTCTTTCACGATAATACACTCTTCAATATCCTCATTGGCATGTGCCGTACTAGGTTTCGCACCAGGAAATTGTGTTGTTGCATGGATTTCTAAATATTCGAAATGCGGAGAAACTCCTTCCAATAATTTTCTTGATTCTCTATCTTCACTAGTACTTACCTTAAGTTCAGACCATTTATATAAACCTTCCATGGCAGCATTTTTATTAGTCTTTATAGTTTTCTCGTTTTTCTGATCTGAGCTCTGAGCAAAAGCATGACAAACCAATAGAAATAGCAGCGCATTACAAATATTTTTTTTCATCATTGTTTATAGATTAATACTGTTTTGCAATAAAAATATAGTTTTAGTCTAGCACTTTGTATACAAAATTATCAAACCACACATTACCTTCACCAAAAGCAAATAAACCAGCTCGCAGACTTACAAATTCACCAAAAACATTATGGTTAAATCCACTGGCTTCAATACTACGTTCTACACGAACCCAATCTTTACCACTAGTACTATAATAAAAACTAACCTCATTTTCATCATTTAATATGCGTAAAAAACCGTGTTTTCCAGTAGGGTTAGTTTCACTTATCTTTTTCTTTTGACGATTGTATACGGTATAATTTTCTGCTGTAGCTGAAATATGCATATTAGCTACCTCATTGTAATACAAACACAATCCGATTTCTGCATTGCCTTCTATGGTAAATTCTACTTGTACTTCGTACTTTTTATCCGCACTATTTACCAAAATTGGTGCACTATCCGTAAATGAATTTCCCTTAGCCTTTAATAGTAATTTCCCATTAGTAAGCGCATATCGTTCAGTATCAAAATCTTTATAAAATTGCCATTGTAACCCTAGTTGATTATTTTCAAAATTATCACTGAGACCTATATTTGAAACAGATAATTTTAAATCAGGAGCTTTTATTTTATCTGAGGCATTTATACTATCGGGCACTTTAAACCAACCATCCTCTGTCCATTCTATTGGAAGCATAAGTGTTTGCCTACCCAAAGTTTGAAAGTTTTTTTCATAACCATGATACACAATCCACCAGTTACCGTTTACATCATCTATCAAAGTACCATGGCCTTGATTCCACCAACGTTCGCCTCTATTTTCTGTATGTACAATTGGGTTATATGGGGAATTTTCAAAAGGACCGTAAGGCGATTTTGCACGTGCAGAAACAACCATATGCCCTGTAGCTGGCCCAGCGGTTCCTCCTTCAGCAGTAATTAAATGATAATACCCGTCTTTAATTGTTGATTTAGGTGATTCTAAACAAAAACATTCTGTACTCCATTCTTTAGGAAATATCCAACCTTCGTAATTAGCAACTGGCTCCTCTACGGTTGCCAACCCATCTGGAGCTAATTTTACCACATAGCCTTTAGATAGGTATAAATACCTATCGCCATTATCATCAATAACATGACCAGGGTCTATATAACCATTTAATTTTAAATCTATTGGATCGCTCCATGGACCTTTAGGGGAATCTGCATAAACCACCCAATTGGTGCCTCCGGCAGGAAAATATATATAATACTTACTATTTACATACACCAAATCTGGAGCCCAAACAGAACCAATATTTTTCGTTATAGCATGCGATATGCGCTCCCAATGTATCAAATCTGTAGAATGCCATATTATTAACCCTGGGTAATAATTAAACGAAGAATGCGTCATGTAATAATCGCTTCCAACCCTTAAAATAGAAGGATCAGGATAATCGCCACCCAGTATAAGATTAGCGTAAACCATCTTATTATCCTCAGTTGGAGTTACCGATTTCTCTTCTATTTTGTTTTTACAATTAAATAAATTTAAAATGACAAAAAATATAATTAACAAAGCATTTTTAGTAGTAAGCTTGTTCATGTTTTTTAAAGTGATTTGTATGTTTGAAAAAGGTTGGATTTAATGTTAGATTAATATGTACTACTTTTTTTGGTATTTTTTAATTACCAAATATTTTAACTCAGTATCGCCAACATTTCGAATTCCATGCTCGTAGTTAGACGGGCAATAAAAACTAGTTAAAGGTCCTGAAACAACAGTTTCGCCATTTAGATAAAATTCTGCAGTGCCTTCAAGAACAAAAAAGAATTCGTCTTCAATATGCCTATGTGGCGCGTGCGTTGCTTTTTGAGGGGCCACCACACTTAATTTAAGTGTTCTACCATCCAAAAAATCCTTATCTGCAAACCAATATTGATAACCCACTTCTGTTTCTATAGTGGCATCCATATTTAATTTATTAACACAATTTTCTATGGTAAATTTTTCTTGAGAATCTACTTTATTTTCACTTTTTTCTTGGGCTATTATTTGTGTATTAACAACAAAAAAAGTGAAAATGAAGGCTAGTTTAGAATAGATTTTGAAAGGTGATGAATACAAATTTTTCATTTTATAAATTGATTTTAATTGTTTTTTATATAACTAATTAATAG